>Ga0268276_1003953_pt1 | contig 10898 bp, 16 predicted proteins | sample saktaG_4_FD_190145 | JGI IMG/M metagenome (GOLD analysis project Ga0268276, IMG submission 190145) | Saline water microbial communities from Sakinaw Lake, British Columbia, Canada - sak_2010_1_5_45m | ecosystem: Environmental > Aquatic > Non-marine Saline and Alkaline > Saline ...
ACTATTTTATCGTTCAATTCTTCTCTTCTTTTTTTATCTTGCCCAAAAACTTCTAATTCCACAAGTAAATTATCTAGGCAGTTTCTTACTTTTTCTTCAGGAACTTGTACCATTTTACCCTTTCCCTAAACCTGCTAATACAAATGAAGCAAGTAAAGCTTGAAGTTGTATGAATGGGTCAGAGCCTTCGACAATTCTGAATTCTGCTTCACCTGTTTTTTCAGTGAGTTTTACTTTTATTTCAGGTTCAATAGGAAGATTCCAAATTTCTTTTTGAATTGATTTCACCACATCTTGCCCAGAAATGCTTTCTTTTAACATAATATCTAAAAGTTTTTCGCGGGATTTTTGAAAGTCTCCTGTGAGTGCATAATCAAGAACCACCTTAATATCTTTTGGTTTTGCACTTGAAATAACAGTTGAAATTAATTCTTCTGTTATGTTGGAAGCTATTGATGCTGTAGATTGTAAAAGATTTACAGCTTTTCTGCAATCACCTTCGCTACCTTCATATAAAATTTCTATTGCTTCAGGAGAAATTGTAATTCTTTCAGAATCAGTTATCCTCTGTAAATATTTTTCAATATCTTTTTTTTCTAATAGTTTAAATCTAAAAATTGCACAACGCGATTGAATAGGGTCAATTATTTTGCTTGAATAATTGCAAGATAAAATAAATCTACAAGTTGCTGAATAATTTTCCATTGTTCTTCTTAGGGCTTGTTGTGCTTCAGGTGTTAAAGCATCTGCTTCATCTAAAAATATTACTTTAAATGGAACTCTTCCAAGAGATTTTGTTCGTGCAAAACTTTTTACTTTTTCTCGGACAACATTTATTCCTCTTTCATCTGAAGCATTTAACTCAAGATAATTTTCTTTCCAGTTTTCTTTGAAAAGTTCTTTTACAACTATCAATGCCATTGTTGATTTTCCGATTCCTGCTGGTCCTGCAAAAAGCATGTGTGGGATGTTGAAGGAATTTGTTAAAGAAGCAATTCTTTTTAGAATTTGTTCTTGCCCTACAAGTTCGCTAAAATAAGTTGGTCTATATTTTTCTGTCCAAATTTCGCTTATCATTATAAGAATATCCCTCTTGTTGCTTATAAATATTGTTGTGCTTTTTTAATACTATTTGATATTTGGGATATATTTTATTATTTTCTTTATAGTTTGGTTTATTAAATTGTTATATTTTCTAACTTGTTGTTGAATTTTTACATTATTACTTATTTGATTAACTTTTTGGTAAAATTTGCAATTTTTATAGTTTAAATTTTTACAAGAACTTTCATCTCCTTTTGTATTTAATTTTTCACATAAACCATGGAATTGGTTGCAAATGGTTGGATTTATTATTTCATCATATAGTTTTGAATAGGGCATTTTTCTTTCATTCATAAATCTTTTTCGAAAATGTTTTTTTATAAATAAATATGTATTACAGAATATATTTAAAAACATTATTTTCTTTTTGAATTAATAAAATGATCTTGTTTGATATGATTGTTCTGCTTTTGGCAGGTATTAGTGCCAGCATAGTGACTGGTTTGATGAGTGCAAGTGCAGTAACTTCTTGTTGTTTAAAGAATTAATCTTTTTGGTTTATTAATCTTCTATAAGGGCTTTGGTCAATTCATCAATAATAGAACCCCTTTTTCCAGAAATTATTTTTTTAATTTTTTCAGATAAGTTATTTGGTGTTTCTGGTTCTTCAAATTCTTCTTTTAATGCTAAATATTTTTTAGATAATTCGTCGTACTGTGTATCTAAGTGTTCATATTTTTCTTCTAAAATATCATATGCTGAAGATTTTCCAATATTCCCTAAATCCATTTCTAAAATTTCCCTTCCTGTGAGAACAATTCCCTCTAATTTAACTCCTAAATTTGATAAAGCTCTTTCATGATTCTCTTCTTTGTCATTTAGTAAATTATAATACTCTTCGAATAATTGTTTTACACAATCTAAATCTGGCATACTTTTTTATAGAACTTTCTTTTTTTAAGTTTATATGCATTACAAAATATATTTAGAATTATTTACTTCTTGCTCTTCTTGCTTTTCTTTTTCGCTTTTCTTTTCGCAATCTTTTACGTTGCCATTTCCAACGCATTTGACGTTTCTTTTTCCATCTACGACTTGAACGTTTCATTCAAATTTCCCCCTGTGCTTAATTTGGATGAATGAAAATTTTCCTTTAGACCTACTTGGTGTATTTACTTCCATAATTGAAGAAAGATAAAATTGGTTTATAAAGATTTTGGGTTTTAATTATTGAAAAAATTTATAAACTTCTTTTTCTCAGCAAATTTATGGGAGACATAATTTGTTCTATAATGGGTTTGTTAGATATTGTAGCAGGAATTTTAGTTCTTGTTGGTTTTGAGTTTAATCCTTGGGCAGTTGCTTTTGCTGTTTTAATAGTGGGAAAAGGTCTTTTTAGTTTTTTGTAATTATCTCCTTTTTCCAACACCAACCTTTTTGCAATATTTCTCAACAGGACATTTTGAGCACCAAGGTGAAATTGGCTGGCAAATTGTTTTTCCGAAAAGAACGAAGAGTGCGTTGAACTCTTTCCAATATTTTTTTGGTAGAATTTTTTCAAGTTCAGTTTCTGTTTTTTCAGGAGTTTTTGTTTTGAGCCAACCTAAACGATTTGGAATTCGGTGGCAATGGGTGTCAATTGGAAGGACGTTTTGCCCAAATGCAAAACTTAAAACAATGTTTGCTGTTTTTGGACCGATTCCTTTAATTGATAAAAGTTCTTCTCTTGTTTGAGGAACTTTTGAGTTGAATCTTTTAATTAAATCCTTTGAAACATGTTGAAGTGTTTTTGCTTTCTTTTTATAATGCCCAGAAGAATAAATTATTTTTTCAAGTTTTTTAATTGAGAGTTTTGAAATTGTTTCAGGAGTGTTTGCTATTTTGAAAAGTGCTTTAGAAACTTTTGCAGTATTTTCATCTTTTGCTCTTAAAGAAAGCAAGCATGAAATTAAAATCTTGAAAGGATTTGGATTTTCCCGCATTCTGTTTAAAGTTGTTCGCTCTGTATAATTAAAATAATTAACAAGAGTTTCCATGATTGAGGGGATTGTGTTCATTTTAAAATAAAGAAAAAAGAGTTTTTATTATTTATTAAGATTATATTCAAACGCAATAATTCTTATAAATCAAGTTGAGTGTTGATTTTTATGAAATATGGAACAATGGTTTACTTGGTTTCTGGGGAAAATGTTTTAATGGTCAAGAAAGGTGTTAGAAAAGATGACCCGAATTCTGGGTATTTTACTCTTCCTGGTGGGAAATTAGAATCTGAAGAAAAAGGGTTGGGTTGTGGTAAAGGAAGGTTGAAATCTGTAATTAGAGAAACAAAAGAAGAAACTGGAATTGAATTAATTAATCCTGTTTTAAGAGGAGTTATTTTGTTTGATAATCAAGGAAGAAAATTTGATAATTGGAAAAATCCAGAAGATTTTTTAGTTTATGTTTATGTCGCGAAAAAATACAAGGGAAAAGCAGAGGCAATTGAAGAAGATGTTGTTCCTTATTCAGTTCCTTTAAATAAAGTTTTAGAAGTTCCTTCAAATTCTGGAGATAAATTAATGTATAAATGGTTGAAAGATGGTCGGAATTTTTCTGGAGTTATAAAACATAAAGGCAATGAAATTGATGAAGAAAATTGTATGATTAATTTCTTTTGAGCTTAATCTAAACCACTATTTGTAAAATGTTTTTCATTTTAAAATACGAACAAGATAAAATCTTTTAAAAATATTAAAAATAAATAAAAATTAAATGCAGTTATTTTTTATGTTTATAAGAATAATTTCTCATAAGTTTGCCTATTCCCACTGCAAGTACTGCAAGAGCAACAATCCATTCCATCCATGTATCTGTTAAAGCAAATACATTTAAAGCAACTAAAACAAGCAATACACCAAGCAGAGTAACAAGCCACGCTGTTAATTTAGCCATTTTTCACCTCCTTTTTATACATATAGATTTTTTCAAACTTTATAAATATTTTGATGAATGTTTGAACTGGTAGAGTAGAGGGTTTTTTGGAAGTTTATTTTTTTAAACTTTATAAATATTTTGATGAACGCCCCTGCCGAGATTTGAAGTAAGTTTTAATTTTTTCTACCAGTGTAGTTTCTTTTTTTTGAAAAAAGAAACCCATTTTCATTAATCCTTTTTTCGTTAAAAAAAGAATTAAACTCGTGTTCTTGCTTTTTACAAGAAAACAATTTTGAATTTGACGAGCATAAAATCTGAGAGGATGGAACTTTCAGTTCCATGACGCCCCTGCCGAGATTTGAACTCGGGTCACTGCCGTTCTCTATAGAAAGGTTGCATTGAGATGCATAGACTTTAGTTCTCGTCGAATTAAGTCGCCTTTCTTCCTTAAGTTGAATTCAATTAAAATCTTCCCTTGGATTGAGAGGGCAGCATTCTTGACCACTAAACTACAGGGGCTTCTAAATAAAACACTGAAATCTTTTAAAACTTTGTTTATTCAACTATGTTTAAAAGATGATTCTTTTAAGGTTTCACAATCCCCTTTTTGTTTTGAGTTCTTCCCACATTCCCTTTGCTATGTTCACCTTTAAGTTGTTAAACCTTATAATTATAGGAATTTTCAATTTAAGATTATTTCACTAAGAAAACTTTGTCATTTGGTCGGACTTTGTCAGGCACTTTTATTCCTATATGGTCTCCCTTTTTTGCACTTTTAACAGCTTTTTTATTTATTTGTATTTCGTTAACCTCTGTTTCAAAATCTGTTGTGCTTCCTTTGACATGGATTTTGTCTCTAACTTTCAGTCCCTTTAAAAGTTTTATAGCTGCAACACTTACATGCCCGAAATAACTTGACACTTTTCCAATTTCTTTTTCTGTCATGTTTTTTAGAAGTGTTAGGATTATTTAAATTTAATCTTTTAAATAGGTGAGGATGTTTTAATTAGAAGTTAATTGAAAATTAGTTCGCAACAAGTTGCTCAAATTAATATAACTTCAAAATCGCATTTCGCAGATTTTTCCGTCGCTAAAATTATTAATATGCAAAATCCAAATAATCTTAATTATTTTCTTTAAAATTTTGGCTTGACGAAGTTTAGCAAAATTCATAATTGTGAACAAAGTGAACCAAATTTCTGTGTAAAATAAAGGGGGGCATATGTCTGTGGATAACACACTTTAGAGAAATTTATAAGATGAGAATAAAAAATAGAGAAACACCAAAAACTATAAATACTCTCATAATTTATTATAATCATATACGCCTGTCCTTGCTTCGGCAAGGGATAGGCACTTTTCAAATGAGGTGTGTCGCTGTTTTTATTGATGGTAATAACTTTTATTTTGGTTTAAGAAAACTCTATGGAAAAAATAAAAGTTTGAAGAATTTTGATTTTCAGAGCTTTGCCAATTTCCTTGCAGGAGAAGGAAAAGTTGTTGGAATTTATTATTACAATGCCCAATTAGATAAAGAATTTAATACTAAAAAATTCAAAAGTCAAAAAGAATTTTTTGCTAAATTAAGAGAAATTCCTAACTTTCATTTAGTTTTATGTAAGCTTCTGAAAAGAAACATAACAGGAACAGATAAACATTATTATATTATTAAAGAAGATGATATAAATATGGCTGTTGATATGGTTGATGGTTCAGCTGACGATAATTTTGATATAGCAATCTTAGTATCAGGCGACGGCGACTTTGTCCCTGCTGTTTGTTCAGTTCAAAGAAGAAATAAAAAAGTTCAAAATGTTTATTTTAATAGAAGTTCGTCAAGAAGTTTAAAGAATCATTGTGATAAATCTCTTGCATTAACAAAAGAAATTCTAAACGATTTTTTCAAAGATTAATTATTTTTTTGAATTTAAGCTTTTTTCTAAAAATAGACCCACTCGGATTCTCACGCAAGACAACGCAAGTTTTTCTCGCGCTCTTTCCTTTAAACTTAAACCTATTTTGTTCAAATCCGAAATAGCCCCACTCGGATTCGAACCGAGGTCTTTTGGCCCAGAACCAAAAATACTTGACCGCTGTACTATGGGGCTCAATATTTTAACTCCCGAAATGTTTTTATAGTTTATGTTGTTTTTTAGTTTATGTTAATCGGAGGAGTTGCACTTTTTATTCTTGCAGCAGTAATAATTACAATTTGGGTTCTTATAGAAGTTAAAAGAATGAAACACAAGATTTTTGCAATATTTTTAATAAGTTTAATTTTATTTACATATCTTAGTGCTGCTTTTGTTTTTCAAGATAAACAAGTTGATTATAAAACTGTTCCTGGTTTAATTAGTGCAGGGAAGATTTATATGTCTTGGCTTACAACTGTTTTTGTAAATATAAAAACTATTACCACAAATACAATTAAAATGGACTGGAAAACAAATTCTTCTAGTCCGAGATAAATTTATAAACTTTATTTTATTAAGATTATTAAGATGGTTAAAAAAAAGGTGAAAAAAAAGAAAGTGGAAAAGAAGATTAATCAAAGTTCTTCTAAAAAAATGGTTCGTTCAAGTGCAAAGAAAATTAATATGGCTTTGAGAAGGTTAATCTTTTTCTTAATTTTATTTATTTTGTCTTGGATTTTGTCTTATGTTTCTGGTGGATTTTTTCAAAATTTATTTAAACTTTTGGCAATTCTTTTTGGCTTTGTTTCAATTGCACTTATAATTGTTTTGTTAATTTTAGTTTTTCTTAAAGTTATGAAGAAATAAATTTTTATAGTATAATTCTTAAAATTTAATGTGCCTCAGTAGCTCAGTTGGTAGAGTGTTACATTGGTAATAAAAGAAACCCACTGGTTTCTTTTGACCAAGTAGGTCTTAAAGAACTTCCTCGAAGTGCGGAATGGCAATTCCTAATTGCCTCTGGTGAAATTGCATAGGGGGGATACTGAAAATGTAGAGGTCCTGGGTTCAATCCCCAGCTGAGGCTTTTCATTAAATTTATATATGTCTCTTTTCTAATTTTTTTATGGAAAAGGAAAAATCTTTAGAAAAATTAAAGAAAAAATACTCTGAAATTCAGAAAAAGTTTGGGCTTCCGGATTTTGATGAATTGAACAGAGAATTTCAAATTGAGAAGATTTCAATAGAAGAAACAGATTATTTAGTTAGGGAAATTAGAAAATTTTTAGCAGACAAGTTTTCAAATTATATGAGGTTTGTTGAAGCACTTTTGAATCCTTCAAATTCTCCTTTGTTTGTTTTTTCAATTGTAAAATCTTTAAATGTAGAAGATAAAGAATCTTTGCAAGAAGTTTACAAAAAGTTTGCGAAAATTGAAGTTGATTTGGTTGAGATTGATTTAGATTTTTCAGAAGAAAAAGAAGTAGAATTTATTAAAGAATCTTATAAGATTTGGAAAAGCATAAAAAAATCTCTTTTAGAAATTGTTGAAGTTGTTAGGAAAAATTGGGACAATAAATTTGAAGGGAATACAAGAGGTTATTTTGGATAGTTTTTTAAATAAAAATTTCTTATTTCTTTTATGAACAAAAGAGGTTTGTCAAGTGCTATTGAAGCATTAATTATAATTATTTTAGTTATCATGGTAGTTGGAACTTTTCAGAATTTTATAATGCCTTTTCTTGGTGAAAGAAGCATAGGAGAAATTTTTTTAGGAAAGGGTGTGGTTAGTTTAGATATAGAAAAAGTTATTATCAATAATAATTCTTTTGTAGGAGGATTTACAATTGTGGTTAAACGAAATAAAGGAGGAGAAAGTCTTTCTAAAATAAAATTTATTGCAAGTGATGGTATGAATTCCGAAGTGTTTGAGAGAACCACAAATATCAAAGAGTTAGAAAATCAAGCTTTTAGTTTTACTTTAACAGAAATTGAGATAAAGGATCTTACAGAAATTTCTATTGCACCAATTTTTAAATTAGAATCTGGTGAAGAATCTTTAGGAAATCCTGTTGCTTTTTATAAGGTAAAGGGAAATGAGATGACTGATTGTGTTCCTTTTACATGCGAAACTTCTGGTTATGAATGTGGAGGATGGGATGATGGTTGTGGAGGAACTTTTTATTGTGAAAGTTGTTCTTTTGGAATTTGTAGTTTTGGATTTTGTGAATAATTTTTATTTTTTTAAATCAACTTTTTAAAAACAGGTTCGAGATTTATTTCGAAAAGTGCAATAGGCATTTTGATTTTCCAATTATTTAGAATTTTTGGATGAACTTCTCCAAGAGAACCTATTCTTTGTTTATCAAAAATAATTTCTGCAATTCTTCCGTTAATGAAATGAGGGTCATGAATTTCAATTTCTTCTAAATTATGTTCCAGCCCAATCATCTTAAAGAAGTATTCAAGAATTTGTTTTGTTTCTGTGAAATTTCCAGGTGCAATTGCTAAACAAAGATGCTCTTCTTCTTTTGGCTGTTCGTTTTGCCATTCAAATACTTTTCCTATTTCAAAGATTTTTTGAGGATATTCAGAATTAATATTTTCTGAAAGATTTTTTAATAAATAATGTGAAAGGTCTTTTCTTAAAATTGTATAATCTGTTTTCGATTTTTCAACTTCAATGAAATTCTTTTCTTTTTTTTCAGGAATTCCCATTTTTCTAAACTGGTCTTCTTTATTTGTTAAGTGATAATTTGAAACTTCAAGCATATTGAGACCAATTAAAATTTCAGATATTTTTTTCTTTAAAATTTCTTTTGAATCTTGTTCTCCTATTGTGGATATTAAAGGGATTTCAGGTTCGAAGTTTTCATACCCATATGCAATTGCAACATCTTCAATTAAATCTACTTCATGCAAAATATCTGTTCTCCACGAAGGAATTTCTACAATTTTTTCATTATAATTATACCCCATTTTTTCAAGAAGAGGTTTTAGTTGTTTTTCTGTTAATTGTAATCCCAAAAGTTTGTTTGTGTTTTCCAAAGAGATTGGCATTTTTTCTGTTGAGAGATTTGGTGTTTTTGTTTTAATTCCTTTTACATTCATTTGATAAATTTTTCCTCCCATTTCTGCTAAACTTGTCACAATTATATTCAAACATTTTTTTAAAACTTCTAAATCAAAACCAGAGCATTCAACAAAAACATCTTTTGTTTTTTCTGTAACTTTCCCTGTTAATTGAGAATTAATTATTGGAGGCATACTTAAAATATTTTTATCAGCGTCTATAAAAATTGGGAATTTTTCTTTGCCTGCTAAAAGAGGGGCATATTCTTTTCCTGTTGGATGGTTTTGTAAAATTTCTAAACCCGACATTTCCCTTGTAGATTCTAAAGGAATGAATTTTATTTTGTCAGGTTCAAGTGCTTTGAAAGTTATTGGAAGTTTTATTTTTTCTAAAGGATAAATTCCAATTGCAAGTTTTTTTCTTTTTCGTCCAACTGTTATATGAAGTTTTTCTTGAATTTCAATTATTTCTTTTATTTTGTCTGAATTTAATTTCAAATCTTTTACAATTGCACATGCTGTGTAGGGTCGAATATTTTTTACAGAAGATTCTACAAAAACTTTGTAATCTTTTTCTGGGTTGTTCACTTTGTATTCTTTTATTCCTATTTTTTTCCCTAAGAAATTTAAAAAAGATCTTTTGAATCCTTGATATGAAAGCATATCTGGTCGGTTTGGGAAAATTTCAATTTGAATATCCTCTTTTGTAATTTCTTCAACAGGAGTTCCGAACAATGCGATTTTCTCTTGCATTTTTTCTGTGAGTTTTCCAAAGTCTTTTTCAAACTGTTTTTTGGGTATTGTTATTATTGCCATTTTATTGTTTGATATACAATTCTCCCTGAAGATAAATATAATCTTTTGGTTCATTAATTAAATTCGCTTTTTTCATTATGTCATAAGAAAATGATTCTGTGTTTTTTCGAACTCTCTCCAAACGTCGGATAATGTGCTCTGATGAAATTTCTGGATATTTTGAAATCTCGTCAAAAATTGTTAAAATAGGAAAACATTTGATTAATAAATTATGAATTTCTTCATTTGTTTTGCAATTATCTGATTGTTCAATTAATTCAAAAAAATCATTACACAGATTGTTGAAAAATTCATCTGTTAAAATTTCTTTTAATTTTTCATGAAATGTTTCAGCTTCTTCGCAGTCATAATAAATAGTTATTGTATCTTTTGAAGATATGAATATTGTGTTGAACAAACCAATGCCAATTAATTTTTTTAATTCTGTAGATTCACCTTCATACCAAGCTTTCACATCAAATAAAGGTTCGTCAATTCTTGTTATGTCTTTGTAATAATCTTTTGGTAAATTTTTATTTATCATTTCATCAAAACCCTCATTTTTCTTAATTTATTTAAGTCGTTTTTGTAAAGTTCACGAAGGTCGTTTATTTCAAATATTTTTAAAATGATTCTATCAAAGCCAGGACCCCATGCAAGAATTGGAATTGGTTTTCCAAGTAAAGGTTCAGTAACTTCGGGTCTGAAAATTCCTGCTGCAAAAACTTCAACCCATTCTTTTTTTTCTTCGTTCCAAACTTCGCCTTCTAAACTTGGTTCTGTATATGGAAAATAAGCAGGTCTAAATCTTACTTTTTCAAAACCCATTTTTTTTGCAAACTCTTTTAGATAACCAAGCAAGTTTCTGAAGTTTGCATTTTCATCGACGACAATTCCTTCTGTTTGATTAAATTCAAAACCATGTTTCCAATCAATTGTTTCATTTCTAAAACATTTTCCAACTGCAAAGAATTTTTGTGGGAGTTGATTTAAATTTAATTTTGAAAGGGTCTGTGATGACAAAGACGTTGTATGTGTTCTAAGAACAAGTTTTTTTGCTTCTTCTTCATCCCAAGTGTATCTCCAACCCTTGCTTCCTTTAACTCCTTTTTCATGTGCTTCTTTTATTGCATTAACAATTTTTTTTTCAGGAAGTTTTGT
>Ga0268276_1003954_pt1 | contig 10893 bp, 10 predicted proteins | sample saktaG_4_FD_190145 | JGI IMG/M metagenome (GOLD analysis project Ga0268276, IMG submission 190145) | Saline water microbial communities from Sakinaw Lake, British Columbia, Canada - sak_2010_1_5_45m | ecosystem: Environmental > Aquatic > Non-marine Saline and Alkaline > Saline ...
CGCTAAAAGAGACGGGTGTTCAAAACTAGCGGCACCGTCGGATAACAATGCCCTAAGTCTTTGAAACGTAAAGACATAAAAATAGCCACGATCGTTGTGATTGATCATGGCTATTTGCCTCTCTCCTCGTGAAACGAGAGAGAGATTTTTGGTAGCCCCATGGGGATTTGAACCCCAGTCTTTAGGCTGAGAACCTAACATCCTGGGCCAGGCTAGACGATGGGGCCACACATTTTTACAGCAAATTTGGTGCGCGGGATGGGATTTGAACCCACACAGCTTGCGCCATATGCCCCTCAAACATACGCGTCTGCCAGTTCCGCCACCCGCGCACAAAAACTTATCTTACACCGAGGGTTTACTATTATAGCCGAATCATTTGTAAAAGCAAGCTTGAAGCGAAATTTTTAGTCGTACACGTGCGGAAAATTCCGCGAAGCGAAATCGTAAAGTGGTTGCCCAGTTAGGATTCGAACCTAAACAAGCAGATCCAGAGTCTGCTGTGCTACCATTACACCACCGGGCAACGTTAACAGAATTTAGAAAGGCGCTTCAATACTTTTTCGCGGCCGAGCAGCTCCATCATATCAAATAACCCGGCGCCTACGGTCTTGCCGCTTATGGCCACGCGAGTCGGATGGATCAATTCCGCCGCCTTCACCTTTAGCTCATCCGCAAGTCTTCTGTAAGACTCCTCTATCGACGTCTTGTCAAACTTATCGCCAGCCTCTATCGCGGACTTGCACCTGTTTATGATATCTTTGGAGTTCGGCTTATTTAAATACTTCTCCACCGCCTTCTCATCGTATTCAGCTTCGTCGGAAAAGAAGGTCTTGTAGACTCCAACAAAATCTTCGAGCGTTCTCGTCCTCTCTTTGTACGCGGCGGCTATCCCCCTCCATAGGTTGCGGTCGAATTTGCCGTCTATGGCATTCTTCTCTTTAAGATACTCCTCTGATCGCCGGGCCAGCTCATCCGTATCCATGCTCTTGATGTATTGGCCGTTCATCCAGCTTAATTTATCCATGTCGAATATGGCGCCCGTCTTATTGACATCTTTAACGTCGAATAGTTTTACTATCTCCTCCAGGGGCAGGATCTCCACGTCGTTACCCGGCGCCCAGCCCATCAGAGAAAGATAGTTCACCAGAGCTTCCGGCAAAAACCCCATATTTTTGTACTCAAATATACTGGTCGCTCCATGGCGCTTGGACATCCTTCCGCCGTCCTTGCTTAAGATCAGCGGTATGTGCGCGAATTTCGGCAGCTCGAGGCCAAGCGCCTCGTAGAGCATGACCTGTTTGGGCGTATTGGATATGTGGTCGTCGCCGCGTATTATATGCGTTATCTTCATCTCGTGGTCATCCACGACGCAGGCGAAGTTATATGTCGGTGTGCCGTCCGACTTTATCAGCACCTGGTCCTTTATGTCGTCCGTGGAGAACTCGACGGTCCCGCGTATCATATCTTCGAAGGCCACCTTCTTAGACTTCTCCACTTTAAATATTATTGCCGGGCCCTCAAGATAAGCCAGCCCTTTTTCAACCAGCGTATCGGCGTACTTTCTATAGATATCAAACCGCTTGGACTGGAATTCAAGCTCCCCGTCCCATGCCATGAAGAGCCATTTCAGCGAGGCGAGTATCTCTTCCAGGTATTCTGGCTTTGACCGCTCTTTGTCGGTATCTTCTATCCTTATGATAAAAGCGCCCTTGTTGTGCCTGGCGTAAAGCCAATTAAAGAGCGCCGTCCTGGCGCTCCCTATATGAAGATATCCCGTGGGACTCGGTGCGAAACGAACTCTCACCATTTTTACTCATAATAGCCACTTTTAGCTTTAAGTTATAAGCTTTAAGTTTTAGGAAACATTTTTAGGAATTTTCACAATCTTAAAGCTTACGGCTTATGGCTTACAGCTGCTATATCCTTTCTCGATCGCCTTCTTGTTAAGTATGAATACATCCTCTTTGCCTCCGAGCATCTCGCGCAGCGCGGCGGTCATCACTCTCACCGGGAATAATTTAGACCTCTTCAAAATGACCCCCATCGCCACCATATTGGCCGAACGCACGCTGCCAAGCTTTGAGGCTATATCAGTCATCGGTATAGAGACTACCGAAATGTCTTTGCGTTTCGGTTTTGAATTTATGAGAGACTTGTTCAGTATCAAGAGACCTTTAGGTTTCAGCTTGTTCTCGTATTTCACAAGCGAAGGCTCGTTCATCGCTACGAGTATATCCGGCGCGGTGATTATCGGATTGGCTATCTCTCTATCCGATATCTTGGTCATCGAATAGGCCGTCCCGCCGCGCACTTCCGCCCCGTAGGAGGGCATCCAGGTCACGTTCTTGCGGGATACGAGTCCTGCCTGGGCCAGGAGTTTGCCCATCAGCATTATTCCCTGTCCGCCGAAACCCGCCAGCAATATTTCAGTCTTATTGGTCTTCATAGTTAATATGATTTGACTACACCTATGGGGTAGAAGAGCGACACGTCGCTCTTTATCCGTTCGGCCGCCTGCACAGGCGCCATGCCCCAGTATGTGGGGCACATCGACAGGACCTCAACCATAGAAAAGCCTTTATTCTCTATCTGCGTCTTAAAGGCTTTGTGTATGGCGCGTTTGGCGCGGAATACTTCCTGGGCCGAGTGCACCGAAACGCGCTCCAGGTACCTGGTGCCGGGCAATACGGCCAGCATCTCCATTATCTTCAGGGGATAACCGTCATTCTTCAGGCTCCTGCCGGCGATGGTGGTAGAGGTCTTCTGTCCCGCCAGCGTCGTGGGGGCCATCTGACCGCCCGTCATGCCGTAAACCCCGTTATTTACAAATATGACCGTTATATTCTCTCCGCGGTTCGCCGCATGTATGATCTCAGCCGTTCCTATAGCGGCGAGGTCCCCGTCGCCCTGGTATGTGAATACTATATTATCGGGCCTCACCCTTTTTATGGCCGTGGCCACCGCCGGTGTTCTCCCGTGCGCGGCCTCGCTCACGTCGAAGTCCCAGTATTCATAGGCTATCACGGCGCACCCTACGGGCGCTATTCCTATAACACGCTCGCGGATCTTGAATTCATCTATGACCTCGCAGACAAGACGATGGATGATGCTGTGCCCGCACCCGGCGCAATAGTGCATGTCTATGTCGCGCATGCTCTCCGGCCTTGAGAGTACAAGTTTCTCCTCCACCTTCTTCTGCGCCGGTCTCTTTATTTTTTTTCTATTTTTTTTCTTCATGCAAGCGCCTCTATCCGGGCCAGTACCTCTTCCTCCGTCGGTATCCCGCCGCCCATCCTGCCGTAAAAATCAACCTCGCTCTTGCCGTTGACGGCGAGCATCACGTCCTCCACCATCTGGCCGGAGCTCATCTCTATAACCAGGAACTTCTTGCGCCCTGCGAGCGACGCGTCTTTAATGATCTTTGACGGGAATGGCCATAGGCTTATCGGCCTTATAAGTCCGGCCTTGATGCCTTTTGCGCGTGCGCGCTCCACTGCGGCCTTGGCCGTCCTGGCAACCGATCCGTAAGCGACAACGACTATTTCACTGTCTTTGGGATTAATGATTTGGGCGCGGATTTCCGAATTCGCGATCGTTTGGTACTTCTGCTGAAGTCTCTTATTATGTTCCTCTAAGGCGCCTTCGCCCAGAAAGAAAGATCTCACTATATTGGGTTTTCTGCCCTTGCAACCTGTGAGCGCCCATGGCTTTTCCGTTACATGAGGCTTGTAGTTCTCTTTGATTATGGTCACCGGCTCCATCATCTGTCCCAGCAAACCGTCTCCCAGGATAAGCACGGGATTCCTGTATTTGTCGGCCATGTCGAACGCCAGGAATGTATAGTCCAAGAGCTCCTGCGCCGAAGATGGAGCAAATACTATGACCTTGTAATCGCCGTGGCCGCCGCCCTTTACGGACTGGAAGTAGTCGCTCTGCCCGGGGGCGATGTTCCCTAAGCCGGGGCCGCCTCTTTGCATATTAACTATCACGCACGGTAGCTGGGCTCCCGCTATATAGGATATCCCCTCCTGCTTGAGGCTCACTCCGGGGCTCGATGACGATGTCATCGCCCGCTCGCCGGCCGCCGCCGCGCCGAATACCATGCTTATGGCGGCAAGTTCCGACTCGGCCTGGATGAAGACTCCGTTTATCTCGCTCATCCTCTTGGCCATGTACGCTATGAGCTCATTCTGGGGAGTTATGGGATAGCCCGCGTAAAATTTACAGCCGGCCAGTATTGCGCCTTCTCCGCATGCTTCGTTACCGCACATCAATATCTTTCGTGACATAGCTATTTGTATACCTCTATTATGAATTCCGGGCATATGATGGCGCACATCGCGCAGCCCGTGCACTTGCCTGCCAGCCCGGATTTCGATTTCAGGCGGGCAGGCTTGCCTCCGGAAAATACGGCGGCCTTCACCCCTTTTGCGTTCAGCTTGTCCTCTATCTTTATCAGAGAGTTGGGGCAGTTAACTATGCAGAGGTAGCACCCTTTGCATCTGTCTCTGTTTATCTTTATCTTGGGCATATTATCAGACCATTACCTCTCTCATAATTACATCGCAAATCGCGTCGGGTGTCAAGTTATACTTCTTAAAGAGCTCATCGCGCTTGCCGTGTTCTATAAATCTGTCCGGCAGACCGAACCTCTTCACTCTGATGCCTTTGATATTCTCTTTCTCGATGAACTCCAGCACCGCGCTGCCGAACCCGCCCTCGAGTACGCCCTCTTCCATCGTGATTATACGCTTGTGGGCAGCGCAAGTCTTCTCCAGCATCTCGCCGTCTATAGGATGTATGAACCTCGCGTTGATAACGGCGGCATCTATTCTTTTCTTAAGGAGTATTGCCGAGACCTCCACCGCGGTTGATACCATGCTGCCGATGGCGATAATGGCGATATCTCTGCCGGCCCTGATCACTTCGGCTTTTCCGGTATTAATGGGCTCGGTCTGAGTCCCGTGTTTCGTGAATATCAGCGAAGCGTCGGGCGTAAGGGCGGGTAATGCGCCCCTGGGGTAACGCATCGCAACAGGTTTATTTTGCCGCACGGCATATTCAAGCATCGCCTTCAGCTCGTCGGTATCCTTGGGCGCCATGACCGTAAGGTTTGGTATGTGCCTCATGTAAGCTATGTCGAATACCCCGTGGTGCGTGGGCCCGTCCTCTCCCACCAGTCCCGCCCGGTCCAGGCAGAATACCACGGGAAGGTCCTGCAGACATACGTCGTGTATTATCTGGTCATATGCGCGCTGTAAAAATGTCGAGTATATGGCGACGACGGGCCTGTACCCGCCTCTCGCCAGGCCGGCGCTTAAGCCGACCGCGTGCTCCTCGGATATTCCGACATCGTAAAAACGCCCCGGAAACTCTTTGGCGAATTTATCGAATCCGGTGCCGTCTATCATGGCGGCCGTTACACCTACGATCTTTTCGTTCTCTCTGCCGAGCTCGACTATCTTATCGCTAAAGGCTTCCGTGTAAGTCTCCTTGGCCGCTCTCTTTAGAGGGACTCCCGTATCCAGATCGAAGGGCCCCGTGGAATGAAACGCGCTCGGGTTCTCTTCGCTATACTTGTAACCCTTGCCTTTCTTCGTTACGACGTGTATCAGGAGCGGCTCGTCCAGACTGATAAGATTTTTGAAGACCGTTATCATCTGCGCGGTATTATGGCCGTCTATCGGACCGAAATACCTGAAGCCCATCTCCTCGAAGAGCATGCCCGGGATGAGCAGGTTCTTTAAGCCCTCTTCAAGTTTGCGCGCGGCGCGGTAGGCCCGGAAACCGAAACGTGGTATCCTCTTCAAGACCCTCTCCACGTCGTTGCGTATCTTGTTGTAAGCGGGATTCGTTATTATCCTGTTCAGGTACCTGCTAAGCGCCCCGACACTTTTTGTTATCGATAACTCGTTATCGTTAAGCACCACTATTATCCTCTTCTTTGATTGGCCCGCATGGTTCAGCGCCTCGAAAGCCATGCCCCCGGCGAGAGCCGCGTCGCCGATGACGGATATGACCTTGCGCCCGTCCTTATTTAGGTCACTCGACATCACAAGGCCGAGCCCCGTAGAGATTGATGTGGAGCTATGGCCGCAGGTGAATATATCGTATTCCGGGCTTTCGTCTTTATTCGGAAATCCGCTCAAGCCCCCGAGCTGTCTCAGTGTAGAAAAATATTTCGCTCTGCCTGTGAGGATCTTATGCGCGTAGGCCTGGTGCCCGACGTCCCATAGAACGCGGTCGCGCGGCGTGTCGAAAGAGTAGTGTATCGCTATAGCAAGCTCCACCGCGCCAAGGCTCGATGAAAGATGCCCTCCGGTCTTCGATACGGTCGAGAGCATATCGTGCCGTATCTCTTTGGCAAGGACCGGCAGGTCGACAAGTTTCAACTTGCGCAGGTCCGCGGGTGAATTTATCGTATCGATGATCCGGGTCACATGGTCCTCTTTGACAACTCTTCTATCATATTCTTAAGCCTGTCTGCACGCTTGCCCAATATCTTTAGGTTCCTCTTCGCTTTTTTGACAAGCGAGGCCGCCTTGCTTCGATCGCCGCCGCCTCCATCCAGCTCGTCGTCCACCATCTGAAACGAAAGCCCGAAATCGAGTCCGAACCGGCCGAGAACTTTTATCTCTTGGGTCCGGGCCCCGGCGGTCATGGCGCCTATCTTTGCCGCCGCGGAAAAGAGCTTCGCGGTCTTAAGGATATTTATCTTTTCGGCCATGATATTCTTCTTTGCCTTAAGGCTGAATTCCAGATCGAGCGCCTGGCCTCTAACCATACCCTCTGCGCCTATCGCATTAGATAACTCTTCGATTATCCCGGCCCCTATTGAGGGCTTCAGGTCTTTAGCCAGAATATTGAACGCGAGCGTCAATAGCGCGTCACCAGCGAGTATCGCGTTGGCCTCGCCGAATGCTTTGTGGCACGTCGGTTTTCCGCGCCTGAAGTCATCATTGTCCATGGCCGGCAGGTCGTCGTGTATTAATGAATATGTGTGGACCAGCTCCACCGCTGCCGCCGCCGGGAGCGCGGCTTTTGCGCTGCCCCGGCAAGCCTTTGCGGATTCTATCGTGAGGACCGGGCGGATCCTCTTGCCTCCGGAAAAGACGCTGTAGCGCATCGCCTTACTTAAGGCATCGCCGCCTTTAGGCAGGTATCTCTTCAGGGCTTCTTCTATTTCTGGATGACGCAAGATCGCTTAAGAACCTTTCCTCTTACTCTTTGGCTTCTCTTCGGTTTCATAAGATTCGTCGAACGGCTTGAGCTCCACTGAGCCGTCCTCGGACTTCATCAATATCTCGACCTTCTTCTTCGCCAGCTCCAGGCGCTTGGCGCACAGCTTGGAAAGCTTTATGCCCTCCTCGTACTTGCCGAGAGCTTCATCCAGCGACAGGCTGCCGTCCTCGAGGTCTGTGACTATCTTTTCAAGTTTCTTCAGCGCGTCTTCAAATTTAATTTCCGCTGCCATCGATTTCTCCTTATGAAGGGTCTTTACCTACAGACTATTAACTATGGACTATCGACTAAATTATCTCTTCTACCCTGCTCTTTACTTTCCCGCGTCCGAGCCTTGTCTCTAAGTAATCTCCTAACTTTAGCGAGAGAGCTTCCTTGACGACAGTGCCTTCGGGCAATTTCGTCGTGATAGAATACCCTCTCTTCAATACGGATACGGGGCTCAAAACCTCGAGCTTGCTTATAATGCGGTTAAACTTTTCTCCGGAGATCTCGAGGGCGTGATCGATGCTCACCGACATATCTTTTCTCAGGTCATCCACGCGCTGCTGTCTCTGGATTATATAATTCAGGGGCTGGCGCAGGATGTAGCTTCCCTTAAGGTTGTCGAGCCTCTCCTTCAGTACATCGAGCGTCCCGGATATCGAGTTATTCAACCGCTCAAGCGCGTTACCTATGATATTTACAAGATCTTCTTTTTTGGGGATCACAAGCTCGGCAGCGGCCGATGGCGTCGGAGCCCTGAAATCCGCCACGAAGTCCGATATCGTATAGTCCACCTCGTGGCCCACCGCGCTTATCACCGGTATTTTGGATGCGAATATGGAGCGGGCGACCACTTCCTCGTTAAAAGGCCACAGGTCCTCGAGACTCCCCCCGCCGCGCCCGACTATCATTACGTCTATATTCTTCAATTCGTTGAACTGCCTTATGGCTGCCGCTATCTCATTCTTAGCGTCGGTGCCCTGTACCTTCACCGGGTTGATGATAATTTCAATATTAGCGAATCTCCTGCGCGCGATGTTGAGTATATCCTGTATGGCGGCACCCGTAGGGCTCGTCACCACGCCTATTCTTGTGGGCAAAAATGGTATAGGCGCTTTATATCTTGCGTCGAAGAGCCCTTCCTTCTCGAGCTTCTCTTTCAGCTGCTGGAATTGCAGCTGCAGCGCCCCTATACCTTTCGGCTCGAGGCCCGTCACTATAAGCTGATAATCGCCTCTGGCCTCGTAGACGCTGACGGAGCCTGAGACTATCATCTTCATCCCGTCTTTGGGTTTAAACTTTAACTTTAGATTAGCGTGTTTAAAGAAAGCGCACTTAAGCGTCGAGCCGGAGTCACGCAGAGTGAAGTACATATGGCCGGAGGAGTGAAGAATAAAATTGGAGATCTCGCCTTCCACCCATATGGAGGGGAACGACTCCTCGACCATCATGCGTATATACTTGGTGAGCTCCGATACCGTATATATATGCTTCTCTTTTTGCTCGCCCTGCATGAGTTGCCTTTTATTTATCCCAGCTTCTCCTGGATTCTCTTTATCGATTCCGCCCTGCCTGTCTTCTCGTCGATATCTATGATGGCGCCGTGCAGCTGGACGTCATTCTCAGCCATTTCGAATTTTGTCGGCATCTGCGTAATAAAACGGTTCAGGATCTGCTCCTTCTTTCTGCCGATAACCGAATCGTACGGCCCGGTCATGCCGGAGTCGGTCAGGAAAGCGGTCCCTTGAGGAAGTATCTTTTCGTCCGCCGTCTGTATGTGAGTGTGCGTGCCTATGACGGCGCTCACCGTGCCGTCGAGGAACCATCCGAGGGCCACCTTCTCGCTTGTGGCTTCGGCGTGCACGTCGACCACGATTATCCTGGTCTTATTCTTCATCTTGTCGACTTCTGCCTTAACTGTTCTAAAAGGACATTCGACGGCCTGCATGAATACCCGGCCTATCAGGTTAATGACCCCCACCTCAACGCCCGACCTTGATTTCACCACGGTGGCCCCGAAGCCCGGCGCTTCCCGCGGATAATTGGCCGGCCGCAAAATCCTGGCGTCCTCGGCTATCCTTTCCAGGATCTCTTTCCGCTTCCAGACGTGATCGCCCGACGTTATGACGTCCACGCCATAGCCCAGCAGCTCATCCACTATCATAGGCGTGATACCGCTGCCCCCGGCTGTATTTTCACCGTTGGCTATGACAAAATCTATCTTCTCACGCTTCACTATCTTCGGGACAAGCTCTCTTACGGCCTGCCTTCCCGGCTCGCCGACTATATCGCCGATAAACAAGATTCTCATGGATAGCCCCTCTGTTCTCGTCATTGCGAGGAGGCCGTTAGGCCGACGAAGCAATCTCTCTTGGGATTGCCTCGGGCATTTCATGCCCTCGCAATAAAATTCGGTCTTATGAGTTACGTCGTGCTACGCACTCCGTAACTCATGACCTCATTTTACTTCGCGTATTCTATCGCTCTCGTTTCGCGGATAACGGTTACTTTGATCTGGCCCGGGTACTCGAGGCCCTCCTCGATCTTCTTAGTTATATCGCGCGCCAAGACGGCCGCCTGCGCGTCGTTTATCTTTTCGGGCTGCACCATGACCCTGATCTCGCGCCCCGCCTGTATGGCGTACGCCTTCTCAACGCCCTTGAACGAGTCGGCTATCGACTCCAGCTTCTCGAGCCTCTTGATGTACGTCTCAAGGGTTTCGCGCCTTGCGCCAGGACGGGCGGCGCTTATGGCGTCCGCCGCCTGCGCCAGTACCGCCAGAAGCGTCTTCGGCTCAATATCCTGATGATGGGCCTCTATGGCATGGCATATGTTCTCCGGTTCATTAAATTTACGGGCAAGGTCCGATCCTATCTTGGCGTGGGTGCCTTCCACCTCATGGCTGACAGCTTTTCCGAGGTCGTGCAATAACCCTATGCGCTTGGCCAGCGTAAAGTCGAGTTTCAGTTCGTTCGCCATGGTGCCCATCAGGTACGCGACCTCTTTGGAGTGCTGCAGAACATTCTGTCCGTAGCTCGTCCTGTACTTGAGCCTGCCCAGGAGCTTAGCCACCTCTGGGTGTATGCCGTGCAGTCCCGCGTCGAAGAGCGCCTTCTCGCCCTCTTCCCGCATGGAGGTCTCCATCTCTTTCTTTGTCTTCTCTACGACCTCTTCAATTCTGCCAGGATGGATACGCCCGTCTTGAAGCAATTTCTCGAGCGAACGTTTCGCCACCTCGCGCTTTACCGGATCAAAACCTGAGAGTATCACCGCCTCCGGCGTATCGTCTATGATGACATCCACTCCGGTCGCAATCTCCAGGGCGCGTATGTTGCGGCCCTCCCGCCCGATGATCCTGCCCTTCATCTCGTCACTTGGCAGATGCACGACGCTCACCGTCGTCTCTACGGTATGCTCGACCGCGCATTTTTGTATGGCAAGCCCCACTATCTTGCGGGCTTCTTTGTCGGCCTTCTCTTTGGCCTCCTCTTCCACGCGCTTTATCATGATAGCCGCTTCCTGTTTAACATCGTCTTCGAGCCTCTTCAGCAGAATATGCCGGGCCTCATCCTTTGTCATACCCGACACCCTCTGCAGCTTCTCCTTCTCCTCCTGGACCAAAGCTTCGAGGGCCTTATCTTTCAGATGCATCTGCTTTTCTTT
>Ga0268276_1003955_pt1 | contig 10892 bp, 6 predicted proteins | sample saktaG_4_FD_190145 | JGI IMG/M metagenome (GOLD analysis project Ga0268276, IMG submission 190145) | Saline water microbial communities from Sakinaw Lake, British Columbia, Canada - sak_2010_1_5_45m | ecosystem: Environmental > Aquatic > Non-marine Saline and Alkaline > Saline ...
ATGGTATCGACATCTTGAAAAAGGTGAAAGATCCTGGAGTGCTGAATGATGACTTCCTCAGAACATCACGTCATTATGGTGGTCAGATCATGTCTCTGCAGACATGCTCCGGTGGAGAGTTGGTAGGCAGTGATAAGGTCATCATGGAGAATCGTATTCTGACAGACATACTGGCAGACCGTGGCTTTGGCACCCGGGAGGAATCAATAGTAGACGGAAAACGTGTCTATCTGGTTACTCTTAACAGCGCTGCTACCGACAAGATCAATGTCACTGATGCTGATGGTACTGTGACTACGATAGATCTTGATGGCAGTACTACTATGCTACAGGCTATCGACGACTTCAATACTGATACTGCTGTCGCTAGTCTTGGCCTCATCGCTTTTGCAAAGAGTGCTACCCAGATGTACATCACCTCTACTGCTGTAGGGACGTTGTTTACTATCGCTGATGGTGGTGGTGCTACTACTGTCGCTATCAATGACAGGTACCTATGGATCTATTCCAGAGATGTAGAAGTACAGTTTGAAGTACAGTATCCTAGTGAGTGGCTTACACTCTCCAGGTTCAATGTACTGGTTCTGGCTAATGCCTATACTGCTGTTCCTACTACAGTATTCGCTATTGGAGGAACTCAGTCTGGCGCTATCACTGGTCATGCTACTTCAAGTACTTATGCTGCCAGAATCAATAATTGTACGTTGACACAGATCTATGCTTCTGCTACGTTAGCAGCAGGGAGCGTGCCTATCTATGTCTGGTCTGGTATCTATGAGTTGAAGGTTGTCAGACTGGGTACAGGAGTGACTATCAGTACAGCTTATTCCGGCAATGGAGTATATCCTTCACTGACATGGAAAGATGTCTTCCGTGAATTCGCTGAGGTACCACAGCATCTTGGTGGGAACAAACATCTCGTATCTTATGGAGCTCCTGCTGAAGGAGATCTCTACTGTAAGATTCGTATCGAGAAGACCAATACGATTGCCAACATGCATGGGGCTTCCCATTCTGATGGTTATCAGCAGGCTATCGAGATCTATATCAAACAGGGTAACGGCCTTTCACATCTGTGGGATGCTTCAGGTTACATGTGGGAAACTATCGCAGATGATGCTACCTTCGTTGCCGACTCAGATATCAACGATCTGCTTTTGGCATGGAGTGGCACTGCTATCGTCTCCGCTATTCCTTAAAATCCGTAATTGGAACTATGACGAAAGGGGAGGGGGCACGAGATCTCCTTCCCTTTTTTCTTAAAACGAAATCCCTATGTACCTGAAACGAATCATATACACTATCTGGGAAGAGCTTGAGAGTCTCAATATCAATGATGACACTCTGCTGGAATATGACTTTCTCAAAGACAAGGTCATTGCCTGGAATAATACGCTGATCTCTGAGGCGTATAACTCAAAGATGCCTCTTGATGCTTACTATCAGATAGTACCATGCATAGAGGTAACCTGTGAGAGGGGGTCTTGTAGTATCAATGGGATTCCTTTTGTCGCCAACGAGATCTACTACAAGGCGGAGATGCCTGGATTGAATAACGTGGTAGATGAACCTATCCGGTATTTTGGACTGAATGGGTTTGAGAAACCTATCTCTAACGTCTCCTTTGCTGGATATGCTGTGAGTGATGGGAGGAGGTTTACTGCCCGGGAAGCTATGTTTGCGCGTCTGGGAGACACGATCATAGTAAAGAACATACCTACTACTGGCTTTGGCATAGGTACCGTTGTAGCTCTTCTAAATGACCCTACTGATGCTTGCAACTGGGATGCTGATGATGAATCTGACTTCCCTACTCCTTCAGTAGCCAAGTTGGTGATGCTGGTGGAGAAAGATATCCTCTCTACAAGGGGACATCCTGACCTTATTCATGACTCACAGATAGCTGCAGGACAACCTCAGCAGAAACAACAACCACAAGGAGGCGAACAATGATAATCCAGATGATAGAGTCTCTTGAGATCTCAGGCAGGTATTTTCTTATCGAGCAACAGTATGCCTATATCGGTGTACGTCCTATTGCAGGAGTAAAACACTTCGTAGTAGAGATTGATGAGGTAGAGTATAACATACCCAACTATGCTGTAGCGGTCCTGATGCAGGAAACTCCCTCAGAGGATATGCGTGGTGGGATAGAACGACTGGAAGATTATATCAACAGAGACCCTGTCCCATTGATCTATGGAAGGAATGATGCAGTAAAAGCTGCCAAGGAGTTGCTTGGAGTGGATATCACTGCTAAGAAAAGGATGGACCAGGCTGACTATGATGGTATAGGTCTGGCTGCTCTGGAAGCACGTCTTAGAGAGGCTGGCGCAGGAATAACCTATCCTCAAAAGGTAGGTGTCAATGAGACTGGTACTGATCGTATCATACCGAGAGAGCCTGAGCCAGAATTCAATGAACAGGAATTTAACGAGGACTTCGACTGATGGGTACCAGGGCATGGATACTTGAGTTTATTGCTAAGAGGCTGAAATCAAACCAGCCTCAGCCACTTACTGCTCTTAATCTAAGAGACGTTCTTAATGAAATGATAGACTATGTTGATGAGCATGACATCACAGGTGGAGCTGATGCTGTTCATTACATAGAGATCGTGATCAAGGCTCCGGGAAATGTATTGGCAGAGCCACAGTCCGGTGACTGGAAGTGGGTCATCGATGAAGATACAAAGAGTTTAAAGAAGTACAAGTTCAAGAACACAGTATGGGTACTAACGGAAGAAGATATGTTCTAGATGAGGTGACACTGGTAGATCTGATAAAAGATGAATACTACAAAGGCAATATCAAGAACTTCTCCTGGCACAAGTATATCGCTGCCGGACTTAGCTGGAAAGAGTATCATGCCAAGTCAAATCCCAAGAAGACAAAATCGATGCACTACTTTGTGCTCAAGACGTTCTTAGACCTGATGCTTACAGATGTCATCGAGAACAATGTCCAATTTGACTTTGACTTACGATATGAGGTATTTTTATCGCTGTTAATAGCAGACAGAGACAAGGACTCATACCTCTACAAATACAGGATTAACCAACGTGGGCATGACTTTATTCCTTACTGCATAACATCTAAACAACTATGGAGACAGACAAAACGATATTTCATTTTCTTCCTTCATCGCAGATGGTACAAATACCTCAATACGATAGTTGCGACAGGAAAGGAATACGAGCCGGCTCCAAAGGTGGAATATAAAAAGAAACGGACCTATGGACTACAGAGGCGCATATACAGATCACAGGGCTATCATGGCCCGGATTGCGAGCAGGCACAAATCCAAGGTGCTCAATGAGAATGATATCATTGAGTGGTGCCAGGAGGTAGAGATTGATTCACTGGGTAACGTGGACCAGATGTATACCTACGTGGAGTTCCCTCTTACCGTTAAGAACTTCCAGGTATTAGTACCATGCAATGCTTACCGGATCATTGATGTCTATACTACTCCCGGTGACGCATCCTCAAGAGTGCCCTTTACAAGACTCAGGAGACATCTTGCCTTCTCACCGGACTCTACCTTCACTCAGGTCTATATCGACTACTACGGGCTTCCTATTGAGCTAAAAACAGGTATTCCTATGATACAGGCTGGTCATGAAGCAGCATGTGAGGCATATTGTGTCCATAGTCTCTATTATGAAGATATTCTCAATGGGAAAGTAGCTCAGTATGCAGCCCAACTGATAATAAATAATATGCAGGCAGAAGTACTTGCTGCAGCAGGTAGTTACAACATTCGCCATAAGACCAGAGAGGATATCAACAGGAGTGTAGCCATACGCTTCAACCTGATACCTTCACCGGCAGGCATGAACCTTATTAAAGGCACGTGGGTATGAGCAATCCTTATGGTGACATAATTCAAAAGGCTGCTAAGAAATATCAGGTACCACCTGAATTGATTGATAGTATTATCAAGCATGAGAGTAGTGGGCGTGTTGGCGCTATTGGTCCTGGATTTAAAAGCAATGGAGTCATAAAGCATGCTTACGGGTTAATGCAGATCCACCAGGATAACTTCTCTAAGTATGGTGTCAAAGACTGGAAAAATCCAGAACAGAATATTCATGCGGGAGCCAGATTACTTAGTGAATACTATCAGCAGGCTGGGAACTGGTACGATGCAGTAGGATACTATAATGCCGGCCCTACCGGATGGAGAAGGAACAAAAAAGGTGTGATGGCCCAGAGTCCGGAATACTACAAAGGGATCTACTCTTTCCTTGACGAGTTCACCATGAAGAACAAGTTCATCAATCCTGCTTCAGTAACACCTGCCAAGGCAGACAACACCATGAGACTTATTCCTGTATCTCCTATCCAGGAGAATACTCTCAAAGGGATGAATGATGTTAAGCCGGTTGTCAATACATCTCCGGTAAGGATGGCAACAGAGGGGACTCATGGAATGGATCCGAATACTTTGATGCAACTTTATGAGAATCCTTCTCTGGCTACAGACCTTAATTTTCTAAGTCAACTTTCTCTTCCAAGGCTAGCAGGTGGAGGAAAGAATATACCAAAGGCACAAAATGGATTAGTAAATGAAGGAGGCAAGCCACAGCAAAATATAGAAGCTGATAACAAGTTAGCTAACTTTTGGAATCAGAAAAGATTAGAAGCAGAGCCAGAACAATCAACAATAGGCCCTTATAATAAGAGTCTACTTGGTGAAGCATATAGTGCATATCAGAAATTACCTCCAGGAGCGCAAAATCTTATTGAAATAGCCGGAACATCATTAATACCTATTCCGGGGGCAAAAGCTGCATTAATACCTATTCCGGGGGCAAAAGCTGCAGGTAAATTTATTGGCAAGGCCTTTCAACCAATCATGAAAGCAACTTCTAAAGAAGGAGTTCCTGCTATATCAACTGGTATTAAAAGTGCAGAGAAGGCATTTCAATCAGAGATAAATTGGGGAGCATGGAATAAGGAGATACCTGGAAATAAGTCTTTAATGAAAGAATATAATGCAATAGAGAGAGTCTCTAAGGCTAAAAGAACATGGATGAAGAATCCAGACGGCTCTACATTTTCAGGTACTCCAGAACAATTTATTCAACAACAGAGTAGTAATTTTAAGAAAGCGTTTGGAGAATCTAAGTTAGTTAATCCAGACGGATCTCCTACTATACAGTATCATGGATCAGCTAAAAAATTCGATACATTTGATGAATCAAAATTTCAACTTGGGGATGCCGGTTATTCAGGACAAGGTATTTATACAACTCCTTCTAAAGTATCTGCAAATAGTTATGCATTAAGTTCAGCAAGAAATCATATTGGAGATATTGAGCCAACTATATATGAACTATATGGACAAGCAAATAATCCTATAAGTTCATCAAACTTAATTAGAGAAGGAAAAGGTAGGGATATATTTAATTTTCATAGAAAGAGTAATGGAAAAGGAAATTTAACTCCAGAAGAAAGTTTAATGGAATTTGACGTTTCTATTTCAGATCAACTTCCAAATGTTCAAAATATTAGGCCATGGCATGATGCAAGAGAATTAGTATTTTCTTCAAATAAACAATTAAAATCTGCAGTAGGAAATAATGGCATGTTTGACATGACTAATCCAAATATATATAAGGGACTTGTCCCGCCACTATTTGTCGGTTCTCAATATGTAAACAGTAGGAATAAATGAAAGCAGTAAACACCTTTACCGACAAGATAGTATCCGACCTGGATGCTTCCGTGATCTCCCCTCAGCAGTGGGTATTCCCTACTGTAGGAGTCCGTATCTTCAACAAAGATGGTAAGGGACTTATTGCCTCTGTCGTTCCGGGTAACAAATTACTTACAGAGATCACTTCCGGATTTACTCCTCTGGGAGCAAAAGATGAAAATGGAATTATCTATATTGTCTCATATAGTGAATTTTCCGGACAGGGAGAGATTGGAACCTATCCTAGTCCGACAGGATCAGGGTTTGTCTCAGAATACAGACCTCTGCAGAACTTCAACAATGGTATCAGCATAGGAGACTTCCGTACTACCTTATTCAACTTCGACTTTGATCACCTGGTAGATATCCTCATTAAACCTTCTTTTGATGGATCTGTTGATCTCTATCTCTGTGACTTTAAGAATCCTAACAGGACAGTCAATAGTGGTTTCAATCAACTGGGAGAGTACAATACCAGAACATATGTGCCTGGTTCTTTCGATGGCATGATAAACCAACTCCCTTTCTCTACAAAAGATATCCGTACTACTACCGGTGCAGGCTGTTTCGTTGATGCAGGAGGATACCTCAAACCTGGGAACTACTTCATCTACCTGCAGTATCTTACTGCTGATTATGCAAGTACTCGTTATATAAAAGAAATCGGCCCATTCACTGTGGGTAATGGAACAACAGTTCGTACACAGTCTGGACTGCAGGAGAAAGATTGGCTCCATGATTTCGAACAGGTCACGGATAAAAAGATAGTATTGAACCTATCGAGCATTGATACGAACTACTCATATATCAGGATAGGGATTGCCAGGTATACTGCCATGCAGGAAAATGCAGCATATTCAAAGGACACCTATCAGATTGACAAGTACTATTCTATCAATGGTTCTACCATGAGGATAGATATCTATGGTAATGAGTCAGAGGCTTTGTTAGTATTTGATACGTTGATAAAGCCTATCAATGATTACAATATCTGTAAGTCACACATCCAGATACTGAACAGATACCTGGGAATAAACTGGAAGAGAGCTCCACTGGTCTATGACCGTGATGCTCTGAAGACCTTTGCTCAGAAGATTACTATTGGACACTTCTATAATACAACAGTCTATGCAGAAGGTTTTCCTACCATAGATGACTACGAGAACAATATTATTCCAATAGGAGGATACAAAGATCCTGATAACATCTATAAGTACCTGGGTTACTTTAAAAATCAAATCTATCCCTTCGGTATACAGTTTGAATTTGACAATGGTTCATATTCAGAATGGTTCCCAGTTAAAGGAAAGAATGACCCAGATATCAATGGGACATACAAGGGATTATACAGGTTTCCTGATTGGGAATCAGCCTGTAGTATCAATGGTGTTGTATCCCAGAAATACATCACAGGTGTACAATTTGACATCATTGCAGCGATGACCTACTTCAATGGTCTTTCAGAAGACAAATTTGGAAGCGTGATAGGGTTTCGCTTCGGGAGAGGTGAAAGAATCGATAATCTGATTTGTCAAGGAGTTCTCATAAGGGGATTTTATGGAGTTATGATTGATATTACCACTGATGAGTTTGCTACACCGATTCTTAAAGACATGACCTTTCAATCTAATCAGGTTTCAGTCCCCGATCCCGACACTCCTGGATCAACTATTTCTATGACTGGCAACGAACCTACTACTGCTTCGATAATGCCTCTCCTTTCAGGAAATATGCCTATGGTAAAAAACCAGGATGAAAACTGGTACTATGGGTATTCTAAAGATAAGATGGATATTATGTTTCCTGCTTGGGCAAGTTATAAATATTGTTTGACTCTTCCTTCCAGGGAGGATTATTTTGGTAATAACCAGGCTGACCACTTTAATAAGCATGGGGTTTTCTCTCCTGATATTCTATTCGGGAAAGAGTTCATTATCCCAAGTAATGCCTTCCTGGAGCCATTATTCCACTTTCATGATAATAACTTCATGTATAATTACATGAAAGGTATAGGCCCTGGTAACGGATATAATACACCACCAGAATACGCTCTTGATCTGAATGAGTCTATCGGATACTGTACGCTTAATGATAAAACACAACATATGGTACAGGCTGCTTTTGTAGATGATGGCCACTATAAAGGAAAATATAACTTTGGATCCTATCTCCCTGGTGATGGTGAACATATGGCTTTCAACTTCAATGAAGGGGCTATTCGTAATAGGAATATATATACATCGAGGTATGTTGGAGTAGTTGATCAGACAACTGGTAAGCAACTTCAGTACCTCTATGGTCCTTCGTACCACCCAAAACTGAAGGGTTATTCAATTGTAAATATTTATCGTTACGAGAATAATGACGATTTTTTTAATAATGCAAGAAGCTCATACAATATAGCCAGCTCATTCTATGCCCCTATCTCCAATAGATATTCTTTTGAACATACAGAAGTTCCTATTAAGATTTATAAAGGGGATTGTTTCCTTCAAAAGACCTGGTTTCGTCAATCCAGATGGAAGACTATGGAACATCATGGAGAAGGAGATGATGCTTGTGGTTTTTCAGGATACGGAAGTCCTTTCCTTGCCACTTCCTGTCAATGGTACCAGCATGGTATGATGATTGGGATTGTTACTGAGAACAAATATAACTCAGAAATGAGGAATGATATATTGGCACTCGATGACAATGAAGATTATCTTGGCTATACTTTTTATCCTAAATGTCTTGGCAATGGAATCAATACGCTAGATTGGGCAAGACAAGAGGGTGGGGCAATGTTGATAGAGTCACTACAGATTAATGATGGTTATAATCATGTCCTGAGCGATAATATCACTCTAGGTTTTGATTATACCGAACCTGAACATGAGGATACTAAACCTAATAGGACATATATTTCTGATGAACACATATCTGGAGCCTTCTTTGATGGCTACCGGCAGATACAGATAGGTTCTTATAGAGACTATGGCATTGATAGTGGTCCTATCAACGATGTGGTTGCTATCTTAGACTATCCTGCATTAATTCATGAGAGAGGGATCAACCAACTTTACCTCAACGAAAAGAATGTACAGCAGGGAGAGAGTGGTGACCTGATCATGGGATCTTCCCAGAACTTTCTCTCTGACAGGATACGGAAGTTAGCAAGTTATGGCACGCAGCATAAGTCAAGTATCATAGAAGGCCTTAATGGGGTCTATGGCTTTGACGAGATTCGCAGGATATACTGGCGTATAGATCGCAAAGAAGGTCAAGGAGGGGGTTTCTTTCTTAATGTGGATCCTATCTCAACTTCATTATTGGTACAACACTGGATCAAGGAACTGCTGGATGTTTACTCTTCAGAGAGTGATATCACACATAAGCTTCCTGACTTCCCATTGAGAGGAACAGGTATCGTAGGTGGTTATGATCCTGAATTCAAAGAGATACTCATGTCGTTCATGTTTAACAAAGATGGCCAAAGGTATGACAAAACATTGGTATTTGATGAGATCCTCAATGGCTTCAGGGGAGAATATCCCTTTGCAGAACCATTGTACTTCAACCTGGGGAATATGCTTTTGAGTGCACATCACTATCTTGATGACGCTTACCAGTATAAAGTAGACAATAAGATTGCCCGGTATAATCAGATTACTGATGCAGATGGATTACCAAATTACAATAAGTTTTTTGGAGTACAGAAGACTATGCAACTTAGCTTTATTGTCAATGGACTCTCGCAAGATCCCAAAGAGAATACATCTAAGCTTGAAAAGATATTTGAGTCCATGTTCATCGAGAGTAGGGCATACCCTCTCTCTAGGATAATTTATGAGACATTGTATCAACATGGAATATACATCTTCCAAGATGCAGGAGAAGATTTCTGGATGGATGCAGAGTACGAAGGACATAAATGGCATGTTCCCATTGTACTACAGACTTCAGAAACAGGAGAGCAATTTGATTCTGATAGTGAAATGAATGGTATCTGGATGAAAGTTACCATCGAATATACAGGCAATAAAGATCTGGAGTTAAAAAGCATAGAAACGAATTATAATATTTCAAAATAACTAATTATGGATTGGGGCGTTGTAGGTACAGAAGCTGTCACTGGTCTAGGACTTGGGGCAAGTATTGGGTCTTTATTCCCAGGCCTTGGTACACTTATTGGTGCAGGCGTAGGGGCACTAGCCGGTGGCATCTATGGACTGGCATCAAGTGATACTGAGGACCAGGCTCAGAAAAGATTATGGGAGCGTAGAAACATAATGGGAATTAGCCAGAATGCTCCAACATCATTGCTTGGCAGGCAGTCTGGTGCATATGCAAAAAATAAGATCCAGCATAGAAAGACCATTAATGAGAGTGCTTTAGATACAATAAATGCTACTCGTCAAACAAGAGACATTGTCAACTATGGAGCAGCTGCTGGAAGTCTTGTTGCTGGAGGTCTTGGTGCTACTGGATTATTAGGTGCAGGAGCTGGTGCCGCTGGTTCTGCTACCGGTGCTGCTGCTACAATTCCAACCACTGCAACAGTTGGCGCTTCTGCATCAGGCATGGGACCTGCAGGAACAGCAATCATGGGTGCTGTGGGGGGGAGTTCTGCTCCAATAGCGGCAACAGCAGGAGTAACAGGGAATGCGATATTAACTGCGACTAATACTGTAACTCCATTGGCTGCTTCTTTGGCTGGTTTAACTAAAACTGTAATCCCATCATTAGTATCTGGTGTTCAGAGTCTCAGTCCAGATACTAATACACAATTGACAAAAGAGAAATTATATGCAGACGAGAATATTCAAGACCCAGATAAAGAAGATTCGAACAAGACAGACATAAACGATATATATAATAATATCGGCATCAAATATCCATCCTTCTTGGAACCACAACAAAGATTTGATTCTATTATGAACCCTAAAAATAATAGTCCTACTAATGCAGTACTAGCAGAAGGTGGAGAGAATACTAAAGGCACTAAGAATGTTGTTGCTGGTGAAGCAGGAAGAGAATGGCTCATAGACTCCCAGACTGGTGATATCATAAAAGAGCTCGATAGAGGCGCTGAGAGACTCTCTATGCCCGAAGGGACAGCAGTGATCAACCAGGAACAGAAAGTTCGTCTGGAGGCCGGAGAACCCCTGGAAAGTATCATTAATCAATTACCTGATGTAAAAGACGTA
>Ga0268276_1003956_pt1 | contig 10890 bp, 4 predicted proteins | sample saktaG_4_FD_190145 | JGI IMG/M metagenome (GOLD analysis project Ga0268276, IMG submission 190145) | Saline water microbial communities from Sakinaw Lake, British Columbia, Canada - sak_2010_1_5_45m | ecosystem: Environmental > Aquatic > Non-marine Saline and Alkaline > Saline ...
TTCCAATTTTATATTAGAAAAAAATCTTATCATTTATTCTTGTATTTGTTTTTTTTATAGTCTCTTTTGGAAGCTCTATCACATATTTTGCTTTTGCTTTTGGGGTGTAGAAAGTGAATGGCCTGAAGTTTTCTTTCAAGTCAACTACTTTCTTGTTTTTGTCAAGGAAGAGAACATCTATCGGAAAAATGACAAAGAACATATGCAAAGGCACTATTTTTTCCTTTTTGAAAATGAAAATAAGGTTCTTTGGATTCATTGAGAACATTAAGCCAATGGCCTTTGATATTGGGCTTTTAAAGTTATAATGCGTTTCAGCAATAAGTGTTTTTCTTGTTTTGTTTGTTATCATGCTATTAAATGCCTCTTTTTATGCTTAAATGCGCTCTAATATAAAAATATTTAGATGCTAACCAAACATTTATAAATACCATATATATTTTATATATATGAGTAAATTGGGCAAAAATAAAAAAAAGAGAAAAATAAAAATTAACCAAACATTTATAAATACCATATATATTTTATATATATGAGTAAATTGGACAAAAATAAAAAAAGTAAGATAAAAGTAAAAAAAGAGATTGTAATTAAATTTTGGTGTTCTGAAATTCTTGAAAGAAAAGCCTCCAAATTTGGCACTGGGGCTCATGTCATAATTCCTAAAGAGCATGCTGGTAAAAAAATAAAGATTATTGTGGGAGAAGACGAAAATGAATAAAATGAAAAAGGGGTTTATATTCTTAGCAGTAATTTTGTTCCTTTTCATAGCTCCAAATATGGTTAGTTCAGCAAAGGTTGACACAGGAATTATTGAAAAACTTAATGATGAACAAGAAGTTTCTGTTATTGTGATGCTTAAAGACAGATCAATTTCCTTAAAAGGATTATCTACTTTAGGCAAACCAGATAAAACAATTCTTGAGCAGAAAAAGACAATGATTAAAGAGCAGCAGGATAAGGTTTTGTCAAATCTAAACTTAAATGACAAAACCAAAAATTTAATTAAATTAAATAATGCAAAAAGCAATGTTTCAACAACATCATCTGATGCAGATTTTAATTTGAGACACAAATACTCAACAGTCAATGGATTCTCAGGAATGGTAACAAATAATGGCCTGGAAAAATTAATGAATGACCCCAATGTTGAGAATGTTTATTTAAACAGAGAGGTACATATAACCCTTGACCAGAGCATACCTCAAATAAATGCTGATGATGTCTGGAAATTAAAGCTTAACAATGTTAATATAACAGGAAAAGATGAAACTATCTGTATAATTGATACTGGCATTGATTATAATCACACTAATCTTGGTGATGGTTGGGGCAATAAGGTTATTGGAGGGTATAGGTCTTTAAATGATAAAACAGATGTACAAGAGTGTGATTCAAATCATAGTGCATGTTTTGATGATAATAATCATGGTACTCATGTTGCAGGGATAATCATCTCAAATGATACTACTTACCGTGGAGTTGCTCCAGATGCAAAACTCATTGCAATCAAGGTTATGAATTCTAGTGGAAGTGGTTTGTATTCTGATATCATTGCAGGCATTGACTGGTGTGTAAATAATGCTTCTATATTTAACATATCTGTCATAACTATGAGTCTTGGTGATGAGAGTGAACACAATACATACTGCAATAGTGATGCAACTACAAGCTCGATTAATTCAGCTGTTGGAGTAGGAATAATAGTTACAGTGGCTGCAGGAAACTGTGATTGGGGAGGTGCAACCTGCGTTAGTGGTGTGGCTTCACCGGCATGTGTTGAAAATGCAACGCCTGTTGGAGCTGTGAATGATGGAGATACAATTGGATTCCAAAGAGGAGATATACTTAATTTGCTTGCTCCAGGTTATAATATTTATTCAACAATTCCTAACAGTTGGGCATCTTACTCAGGAACTTCAATGTCAACACCCCATGTTGCAGGGGCAGCTGCCTTGCTGAAGCAGTTTGTAAGGCTTTATAATGGAACAGATATAACTCCCCAGGAAATAGAGGATGTTCTCAATGATACTGGAGTGCAAGTTTATGATGATGCAACAGGAAGATATTATTCAAGGATTGATGTATATGCTGCTATTCTCTCTTTGGATACAACAGCGCCGCAATACTCAGATGTAGGAAAGAATGACACAGAAATAAAATTTAATGATGTAGTAAAGTTCTATGCAACCTGGTCAGATTCAGTTGGACTATCACATTACATATTCAGCTGGAATAACTCTGGCTATTGGGTAAATGATTCAGCAGTCTCATTAACATTTTGGTCTAATTTAACCCAAACAGTTACAGCAACAGGAAAGCCAGAGATAGGATGGAAAATTTATGCAAATGATTCTGCAAATAATTGGAATAATACAGGAATACAAACCTTTAATATTAGCAATTCAATCTCTACAATAACAGCAAATGTAACAAGCCCAGACACAGTTTACACAAACACAGACTTTAAATTAAACTTAACAATTACAGATATTGATAATGATACTTTAACAGCTTATGTTCAGTTTTATATTAACAACACAGCAAATGGTTCTGTCCAACCGCAAACAGTACAAAATGGCACAAACACACTTATAGGCACATTAGGAAGTGGAAACTTTAGTAAGGATTATAACTTAACTGCAGAGTTCTGGGCAGGGGATGGTACAGAAAACACAACAAAAACAAACACAACCATTGTTATAGTGCAAAATTCAGCTCCAACACAACCAAGCCTAACAAACCCAAAAAACCAGAGCATACAAACTAGTGTAAACATTACAATAAACTGGACAGCAAGTACAGATGTAAACAATGGTAGTATAACTTATTTTATTCATTTCTTAAACTCTTCTCCACCAACTTACAACTTATCAACACAGGACCTTTACAAAACTTTTACAGATTTAACTGATAATGAAACCTATTACTGGTATATAATTGCTAATGATGGAACAGATAATTCAACTGCTTCAGAGCAGAGACAGTTTACAATAGACACTTCAATACCATTACTAAACTTTGTAGATCCTACTCCCACAGAGGGAGAAAGATTAACAGACAATTATATTTATGTAAACGTAACTGTAGACCATTCATCATTAAACATTAGCAATTGCACTCTGTTGTGGAACTCAACACATAATCATTCAATGACAAAAATTGGAACAGGAATATCTGTAAACTGTTGGATAAATATGACCTCACTTGATGGAATAAATTACACTTATAGTGTAATGGCAAATACAACAGATGGAATTAAGGGTACTACTGGAAATAGAACCAATTTAGAAAATACAAAGCCAACACTCTCAACAAATTCATCAATAAATAATTCGAATCCATACACTAATGATATTTTGAACTGTGATGCAGGAACATTTAGTGATGATGATAGTGGTGATAGTGAAAACCAGTCTTTATGGAGCTGGTATGCTGATGATGTCTTGAATGCAACAACTCAAACATTAAATTTAAGCAATGCAGGATTAAATAAAAATGTAAAGTTAAGATGTTCTCAAAGAGTTGCAGATGGCTATGAATTGAGCGTTCTTTGGTATAATTCATCAGAATTTACTATCTTGAATACAGCTCCCACCCAATCATCCTTAAATTCTCCAACTGGTGGAGCAATAAACCAACTCCTTACAGTAACTCTAAACATAACTATAACTGATATAGATGGAGATAATATGAATATTAGTTTCTATGATTCTTCAGATGATTCATTATTGGAAACCAATAATAATCTATCCAATGGCTCTTATGCAACTTATGAATGGTCTGGATTAGGTTATTCAACAACCTATGAATGGTATGTAAATATTACAGATGGAATAAACACCTCCAAAAGTCAGAATTGGAGCTTTACTACAAAAACTGAACCAACTAGTACAAGTGGCGGAGGAGGAGGTGGAGGATCTTCTGTAACCTATGAGCAAGAAAGCCTTGGAACACTTGCAGGAGGCTCAGGAAAAACAGTTACATTCTCTAAATCAGAAACTCTTGCTGTTACAGAAATAACAGTGACTGTCAAGAATAAGGTTACTAATGCAAAAATAAAGGTTGATACTGGCTCATTGCCTTCAGGTGTATCTGTTCCATCATCAGCAAAGGGAAGTGTTTACAAATACATAACTATCACAAAAACATCCATGACTGATAATGATGTAAGCAAGGGAATTATCAAGTTTAAAGTCAAGAAAGAATGGCTTACTGATAAGAGCTATGGAAAAGATACTATTATACTGCACAGGTATTATGACAACAAGTGGAACAAGCTGACAACAACAAGAGACAGCCAGGATACAACATACTATTACTATAGTGCTGAATCACCTGGATTCTCAACATTTGCAATAACAGCTGAAAAGGCAACTACAAAAACTACTGAAACTAAAACAACAATAAAAGAAGTGCTAAAGGAAGAGAAGTCAGAAGCTGAAGAAAACGTAACCACAGAAGAGCCAGAGGAAGAGCCTCCTGTAGAAGCACCACCAAAAGAAGAAAAAGAAGCAAAATCAAACACAACTTTAATAGTTACATTGATAGCAGTAATTATAGCCCTTATAATAGTTAGCCACTTTGTCCAGGAAAAGAAACAAAAGAAAAAAAAGGAATATAAGAAAGAAAAAAAGAAAAAACCCAAAAGAAAGAAATGATAATCATATTAATAAAAATAATTCAGTTTTTGGGTAACAGAATATGAAAATATTTATATATTTGTATAAAATGAATAAGATTAATAAAATGAAAAAGAGGCTGATATTCTTAGCACTATTTCTATTCCTTTTAATAGTTCCTAATATTGTTAGCTCAGCACCAACAATAACAGCAAATGCAACAAGCCCAACAAATGTTTACACAAACACTGATTTTAAGTTTAATATGACTATAACATATAATGAAAGTGCAACATTTTACGGCTATGTTCAATTCTATGTCAACAACACAGTAAACGGCTCTGTTCAAAATGCTTCAATGAACAACAACACAAACACATTGATAGGCACATTAGGAAGTGGGAATTTCAGCAAGGGTTATAACTTAACTGCAGAATTCTGGGCAGGTAATGGAACAGCAAACACAACAAAGGAAAACACAACTATTATTACAGTCAATAATTCAATCCCAACACAGCCAGGCTTAACACATCCAGATAATAATTCTTACATCAATAGCATAACAATGAACTGGTCAGCAAGCTCTGATGCAGATGGTGATAATGTTTCTTATTATGTTATGGTTAATGGAACACAAGTCTGTTATACTGCTGATTTGAACTGTTCATATGATCCTACAGATAGCTATTATCAGTGGAATGTAACTCCTTATGATGGAACTGTAAATGGAACTGTTTCAGCATCAAGGTATTATGCTTATGACACAATAAACCCGCAGTTGACAATAACAACATTAAATAACACAGTAAGCAATACCCTGACAACAATAGAAGGAACTGCCTCTGACACTAATAATGATTCAATCTATGCAAATAATACTGCCTGGACTTGGAATGGAACTTATACAAGCTGGAAGTTTACAAACAACACAAACATAGCTGATGGAAATTATCATATTTTGATAACAGCAAATGATTCTGCTGGAAATACAAATAGTTCTTTGTTTAATTTTACTTATGACACAACACCACCAACACCATCAAACACAGGCAGGAATGATTCATTTATAGAAGTTAATGATACTGTTTTATTCTATGCAAACTGGTCAGATTCTGTTGGATTATCTCATTATATATTTGGCTGGAACAATTCCGGATTATGGGTAAATGAAACTGGAGAATTGTCAGGAACAATTAATTGGACAAATGTAAATAAAAAAGTGAATGCAACAAATCGCTCAATTATAAATTGGATTATTTATGCAAATGATACTGTAGGAAACTGGAACAACACAGGAATACAGATATTTAGAATTAGTAATTCAGCACCATCACAGCCTAATCTTACAAACCCTGCAAATAATTCTTATACAAACACAACACCCATCACAATGAATTGGACTGCAAGCACAGATGCAGATTCAGATTCAGATACAGTATCTTATTATGTATTAGTAAATGGAACAAAAATATGTGATACAACAGACTTGAACTGCTCTTATGATCCTTCTGAAGGATATTATGAATGGCATGTTACATCTTATGATGAAACAGAAAATGGAACAACATCAAGCTCAAGATTCTACACTTATGATATAACAAAGCCAATAATAACAAATATAACAAATAGCAGTATTACATCAAGCGGTGCTACAATAACATGGACAACAGATGAATTAACTAATTCTACAGTTTATTATAGAACAACTATAGCCACAATTTTTACTTCAGGTTCAGCATCTCCGACTACTTCACATTCAATAACATTATCTAGTCTATCTAGCTCAACCTTATATTACTATAATGTAAGCAGTTGTGATGCTGCTGGAAATTGTAATACCTCTTTACAGTATGATTTTACAACCTCAGCAGCTTCAACCAGCAGCGGAGGAGGAGGCGGAGGAGGAGCCTCTGTAAGCTATGAGCAAAAGAGCATTGGAACACTTGCAGCTGGCTCAACCAAAGCAGTCACATTCACTAAGTCATCAACCCTTGCTGTGACAGAAATAACAGTGACTGTCAAGAACAAAGTTACTAATGCAAAGATAAAGGTTGATGTTGGCTCACTGCCTTCAGGAGCATCAAAGCCATCAACAAAGGGAAGTGTTTACAAGTACATTGAAATCACAAAAACAGCTATGACAGATAGCGACATAAGTAAGGGAATTATCAAGTTTAAAGTCAAGAAAGAATGGCTTACTGATAAGAGCTATGGAAAAGACACTGTTGTATTGCATAGGTATTATAGCAATAAATGGACTAGGCTGACAACAACAAGAGATAGAGAGGATTCAACATATTATTATTACAGTGCTGAATCATCAGGGTTCTCAACATTTGCAATAACAGCAGAGAAAGCGCCTCCAGCATCAACTACAGGAAAAATAACAACAGAAGAAGCTGTTAAAAAAGAACCGGAAAAAAATATAACAGAAACAACCCCTGAAGAAGATATTGCAACTCAAAAAAAATGGCTCAATTTTAGTGATATATTCAGAAACGTTCAGTCTAAAATTAATTGGCTATGGGCAGCAGCAATTATCACAGTGATTTTTACTGCTTTTTTTGTTCAAAAAAAATGGAATGTGCTGAAAATAAGTATTGGCATGGAATCAGAGGCAATTATAGCAATAACCACAAACATGGAAAAAGCTGAAAACCTTATAAAAGAAGGAGATATTGATTCTGCTAAAAAAACATACCAAAAGGTATTGAAGATTTATAATGGGCTGCCTGTTAAGGAAAAAAAGTGGGTTTACAAGGAAATACAGTCTTTGTATAATAAAATAAAAACTACTGGTGGTCAATAAAAGAGAGAAATAATCATTGTATATCATAACAAAATTAAGGAATATTTAAATAATTTAAATATTGAAAAATTTCTTATAAAGTTATTTAGCCATTACATATTAAATATTAAATTTTTTAGTCTATTTTAGTTTTTAATTTAAACAGAAAACTTTAGTAGATGAAATAACCTTTATAGCATAACAACAAAAAATAGGAAATTTTAAATAGTCTGAACATTTTAGATAAATAATATAAGTTTTTAACACAAAAAAGGTGATATTATGTATAAAAATAGAATTCTTGTATTTGGCTTATGTGCAATGCTCTTTATGGTCTGTGCTGTTGGTGTAAATGCTGCTCTGGATATAAATGTGAGTAAAACTATATTAAGTGGAGATATCACTAATGTAGGGGGCCCTATAGCATTCCAGATTAATATCATAAATAATGGAACTGTAAATATAACAGAAATAAATGTTACTGATAATTATGTTAGTTCATGTATAAATTATACTAATTCTGTTCCTTCAAATAATTCAGGTGTTCCTGGGCAAATGAACTGGGCAAATATTAGTATACCTCTCATTGATTCTATACTACAACCAGGCAACACCACCCTGCTTTTTGTAAACTTTACAGCAATAACTGAATGTACAACACACAATAATGTTAGTGTTACTGCAACAAATGGAACTACAACTGTTAATAGCTCAGGAAGTTATGACTTTACTATTGGAAGTGGTGGACCTGGCGGTGGAGATACATGGAATCAGGGTTTAAGCAGTGAGAGTTCAAGCATAATATCTCCTTACCTTATTAGAAATGAAGCCAAGCTGCTTAACTTTAGCATATACAGAGAAGCAGGAAACCAATCCTGCCTCAAGAATCTTACAATTACTTATCCATCATCATCTAACTTTACATTCCATGGTCAGAACTTTTCAAGCATTGACTCAAGTAATTATACAATTATTATAGGTAATAATAACATTACTTGGAATGCAACAGGAGATGATTTTTTCTGCGGCTCTGATCCACAGAGTTTTACAATCAATGTAACCTCTAATGCAAGCTATGGCAGTGGTATATTTACAGTTAGTGCATATGCTAATGATACAACATCAAATGATAAAATAAATCTGACTTTTTTCACAACAACAACCTTCAGTTATGGTGGAACAGTTTATGATATAACTGGCTCTCTACTTCCAGGGGCTGTTGCTTCAATTACTGTTATAAGTTTTGGAAATCGTGGGGATCTTACAGTAGGCACTTTCTCAAACACAACAGATGCTAATGGGGTTTTTAATATAACGGATATTGCTGGTCTTAATGTATCAATAGATGAAGATGCTGGATTTGAAATGGGAGAAGAGGGAGGACTATTTTACAGATTAAGTGCAACAAAATATAATGATACTCCAACAAACCATTATGCAATGTATGTGGGTCCTAGCCTGCCAGAGCTTCCTGAAATTGAGTTAAGGTCTGACTGGGGACTGAAAAATGCAAGCATTTATCTAAAGCCTGCTGTAACATTCTACATAAGGGTTGAGGGCAGGGATTATAAATCAGGACCTACCAATCAAAGCTTATGCAATGAAATAGATGGCTGTTCTAATGAAGCATTTGACTGGACTTATATAGGGTTTAGTTATGGGCTTAAGGATTCAACATTAGGATATCCGGTTTCATCAGACCATAGCAGCCGTTCTACAACAGAAAGATATTTTGCAGCACCACGTGATAGGGATTATTCATTAATGGTTTTCCCAGAAGCATCATTCCCAATATATGTTGATTTTACTAATATTCAAAGTAACTGCACCGCTGATGGTTATGATATAAGCGTAACAGGAGTTAATGCAACCTGCACAATACAAAATGGAACTTATTTCATTAATGCAACCATAGCAGCAGACCAAAATATAACTCCCTTAACAGGATATATTGGTCATGGAACATTTGAGGAATTATGGATTATTCCATATATGCTGGGTGGAGGAAGTATGATATTTGACCAGGATACCCTGCCGTTTAACATGGGGCAGATGATGAGATGGCCAACAACTAACACAACTTATGATGATTCATACAATAAAAACACTGGTGCATATTCTATTTACCTGCCAGCAACAATGGCTAGTTCAGATATAATGCTGATGGCTTTTGCAAAGAATGGCAGCAATTATTACCATGATTTATACAAATTATCTTCAGCAGATAAGAAATTTTCTAGTGGTTCAACATATAACTTTACACTAAGTTCATTAATAATCGGAACAAGCAAGACATTAACTTCTAACAACATATCAGCTGAATGGAACCAGACAACAGTTGTCAACACAACCGCAGTTCAGTTTCAATTAGTAAGCAATGGCAGTGTATTAACTGCTGACAGCTCATTTGTTGAAATGAAATTGGAAGCTAATGGTGAAGAGTATATGAGAATGGTAAACGCCCAGAATGGAGTATTTACTCTGCCGGTTATCAGCGGAGAAGGAATAAAAAAACTCACAATATACTCCCAGTCTTATGCACCAGTCTCAACCCCTGTCAGTGCAAATATTTTGAATGACACTAGCAGTACTGATACAATAAACTGCAATAGTGGAGTATGTAATATAACATTATCAAGGTTTGACCTCTTTGACCCCACTTCAAATGAATCAATAGATGTGGATATGATTTTTTATAAATCAAATTCAACTTGTGATGTTCCAAACCCTCCAGCTGGATGCAACATGGGTGGTGAAGATGATGGAGCAATGAACAAAACAGATTTCTCACCATTAAAAGCAATATTAATGGGAGATGTTAGCTTGAGAATAACAAGTGGTAATATATCTGTGCATTATGTAAAGACAGACCTGCTTGCCTCTGGTCCTCCAGATGCAGCATTCTCGCAGAACTCCACTGGCACTGATTTAAATGCAGCATGGAAATTTGGAAGCAAAGGTCCTGAGATATATGATTATATATTAATCAGCATGCCTTATTCAACCACTCTTGAAAACGAAACCATAAAAGTAAGTATTCCTTTATTATATGACAATGAGTTTAATGTTATCTGGAATTCATCTGCAGGAAATACTATAGCAGAAATAAATGCAAATGATACTTTAGAAGATTACAGAGATTATACTGGCGCTTATGCAGCATATTTAGATGGAACAGGAGTTGAATGTTCAACAAGTGATTCAACACTATCAAGCCATCTGTGTTATAAGAATACAACAGATAAAGTTATTTGGATGAAAATACCACACTTCTCAGGAGTTGGTCCAGAGGTTTCAGCTGTAACAACAACCACGCCCCCACCATCTGGAGGAGGCGGAGGAGGAACTCCTAGTGTGACTTATGATGAACAGACAGTTGGGACACTTGCAGCAGGGTCAACCAAGGCCATTGCATTCACTAAGTCAGCAACCTTTGCTGTGACAGGAATAACAGTGACTGTCAAGAATGCGGTTACTAAT
>Ga0268276_1003957_pt1 | contig 10885 bp, 10 predicted proteins | sample saktaG_4_FD_190145 | JGI IMG/M metagenome (GOLD analysis project Ga0268276, IMG submission 190145) | Saline water microbial communities from Sakinaw Lake, British Columbia, Canada - sak_2010_1_5_45m | ecosystem: Environmental > Aquatic > Non-marine Saline and Alkaline > Saline ...
AATAGGACCGGCCATAAATATGTCCGGAGGAGTGTTAATTGGACTTGTTGCTCCAATATGCGGCATATTAACAGAAGCCGTCTGGAATTTTATCATTTACAAACTATTAATATTTAAAAATGAGCAACCTAGTACTGTATAGAAAATATAGACCAAAGAATTTTTCTGAAGTTGTTGGGCAAGAACATATTGTAACAACTCTTTGCAATGCCTTAGAAAATGATATGGTTTCTCATTCATACCTTTTTTGCGGCCCTCGCGGTTCCGGAAAAACTACAATTGCAAGAATTTTGGCTAAAGCAGTTAATTGCTTGGATAGGAAAGGGGCAGAGCCGTGTAATAAATGCTCGGCATGCTTGGAAATCAATAGCAATAGAGCAATTGATCTAATTGAGATAGATGCAGCATCAAATAGGGGAATAGATGAGATAAGACAACTCAAGGAAGGAGCTAAATTTGCTCCAACTCGTCTTAAATACAAGGTATATATTATTGATGAAGCCCATCAATTATCAAAAGATGCAGCTAATGCATTATTAAAGATATTGGAAGAGCCTCCGGCTCACGTAATATTTATCCTTGCTACTACAGATGCGCATAAAATGATATCTACTATCATTTCTCGCTGCCAAAGATTTGATTTTTACAAATTAACAGTTCCCCAGATTGTTCAAAAGTTAAAAACAATAGCCAAAGCAGAGAAAACAAAGATAGATGATGATGCATTGGAATTAATTGCTGCCAGTTCTGAAGGAGCATTCAGAGATGCAGAAGGACTATTAGATCAGGTAATTACTTTTGCTCAATCTATTAATGATAAACATATAACAGCAGATGAGATTAAGGATTTCTTAGGAATTATTGATTCTAAATTAATTTCTGAATTCTTTGATCTTTTGATTAAAAAAGACAGGGCTAAAGCAATAGGGTTTTTTAATGAAAATGTAGAAAAGGGGATTAATCCTTTTGAATTTGCTAAGAATCTAATTGATTACATTAGATACGGGCTATTATTTAAAATAGACCCTGAATTGAATAATTCATTAACAAATACCTTAACTTCAGAAGACAGACAAAAGATTGAAAAACAAATGGCAAAGATTGAAGAAAAAGAATTAAGAACATTCCTTAAGGTATTTTTAGAAGCTCAGGCTAGAATGAAATATTCTCCAATTCCTCAACTACCGATAGAGCTGGCCATTCTTGAAATTACAGATAAAAAAGAATAGGATAGAGGAATAATTGCGGGGTCGTCTAACGGTAGGACAGCGGCCTTTGAAGCCGTTTATTCTAGGTTCGAATCCTAGCCCCGCAGCTAGGAAGAGTTATTATTTTTCTTTGCTAGGATTTTGTTTAATGATTTAATGAAATAATATGAACCAAGCAACAACATTATTTTCGAAAACAAAAATTGATTATTCTTGGTCATTCTCTAATAAGACCAGAAAAGATACGACCTATATTACTCATGGGTATCATCGTTATCCTGCAAAATTTATTCCGCAAGTGGTTTCCCGCTTGATAGACAAATACACAGATGAAGGAGACTTAATTATTGATCCGTTCGGTGGTTGCGGAACAACTTTAGTTGAATCAAAGATCATGGGACGGCCATCTATTGGTGTTGACATTAATCCTGTAGCGGTCTTAATTACGAAAGCAAAAATCACTCCAATTAACCCTAGTATAATTGAAAAAACATTCGATATATTGAAATCAAAATTGGATACATATGGCAATGACACAAATATAAAACCACCACAACATGAAAGAATTGATTACTGGTTCGGAGAAGAAGTAAAAAATGAATTGGCTTTTATTTTTTCTGAAATTTCGAGATTAAAAGATCAAGATACTAGAGATTTCTTTTATTGCGGATTTTCTAATATTCTAAAAAATTGTTCTATTTGGTTACAAAAAAGTAATAAACCAACAAGAGATTTGAATAAACAACCGTCTGATCCAATATCTACATTCTATAAACAAATAAAAATGATGGTACGAGGAAATACCAGATTTTATGAACTACTAAAAGAAAAAAAATATTTAGGAATACCGAGTCAGGTTTATTGCGCAGATGCACGAAATATTCCCGTCGAAAATAAATCTGCTGATATGATTATTACCTCACCGCCATATGTAACCTCTTATGAATATGCTGATTTACATCAGTTGACTGCTTTGTGGTTTGAATATACAAATGATTTAAGTGATTTTCGAAAAAGATTTATCGGCACCTCCTATCACAATAACCAGAAGTTAATCTTAAATAGTAATCTTGCCGAAAAAGTCAGAGATGAATTATTAAATAAAGATAATAAAATCGCCGAAGAAGTCTCCGCCTACTTTAATGAAATGAATCAAGTCTTTATTGAAATGAAAAGAATATTAAAATATGGTGGAAAAATCTGTATCGTCATCGGCGACACAAGCCTAAAAGGAGTTAAAATATTAAATGCTGAAGTTTTTGTTGAGCAACTTCAAAATCTGGGTCTGAAAATCATTGACATCGTCAAAAGAGAAATTCCTTCTAAAAACTTGCCATCTTTGAGAAATGCAGAGACTGGTAGATTTACCAAAATTAATGATAAATATAAAATTTCTGTTTATCCAACGGAGTATATATTAATAATAGAAAAATAAACCTATGGACATAAACGATCTTATCAAAATTTACGAAGCAAAAAAGGGGAGATACGGTGCGCAAGCATATCGTTATATTTCAAACGTTTTGGAAGAAGCAAAAGAGCAACACAAAAAAGATTTCAACGGTAACGACCATGAACAATCTTGGCGTGCTTTTAAGGGTAAAAATCTTGAAAAACTAATCGAATATATCATCGTTGACGAAGTTAGGGGTTTGAAATTGCAGGTCGTTAATGGAAATAATTTAGAACGCACAGGTAGTATGAATTTATCAAAAGAATTAAGTTTAGTCAAAAGAAATTTAATTGTTGATTATGGCGAATTTGGCGCACATTTACCCGACGTTGATTTAATTATTTATGACCCAGAAACAAGTAAGGTTTTTGCCGCATTATCCAGTAAAGTAACTCTACGCGAAAGAATTGCTCAAACTGGTTATTGGAAGATAAAACTTGCTTCCGATGAAGCAACAAAACATATTAAAGTTTATTTTGTAACTCCCGATGAAGACGGAACATTAACAATGAAAATACCCGCCAAGAAGGGGCGGGCAATTGTTGAGATAGATACAGATGGTAGTTATGTTTTAAGCGAAACAGATATTGAAGAAAGTAATAAAGTAAAAATGTTCGATAAATTTATTGATGACTTAAAAAAACTTTTGAAGTAAGTTGATGAAAATTTCTCATGTGAAAATTCATAACTGGCGTTCCATAAAAGATCTCGATATTGATTTTAATGATATAATGATTTTTATAGGACAAAATAATCATGGCAAGTCGAATATTTTATCTGCCTTATTGTTTTTTTTCGGCGAAACAAGTTGCACTGAGTTAGATTTTAACAAGGATAGCGAAGATTTATTCGTAGAAATCGAATTTAGAGATCTTGATGAACACGATAAATCGCAATTTCAGAAGTATCTAACCATAGAAAATCATATTAAAGTTAGAAAGCAGATTATAAAAGGATGTAATTTTGAATATCATGGATATCGCGAAATACCGCAGGAAGATTATTTGAAGGAAGAAAAAATAAGTGACCTTACGATAAGAGATAAAATAAATTCTACGCCGTTAAGAAATTTAATTCCCGTTACTGGCAGAGTAACAAAAGAGATTGTAAAGGAGGCTCAAGAGAAATATGTACAAGATAACAAATCACACCTTTCTTTTCGATATGACCTAGAAACTACAAACTTTTTAGGGCTAAAGACTGTAGCACAAGGGATTTTTGGAAATGTTTTCTTTATTCCAGCGATTAAAAATGCAACAGAGGAATTTAATGTTAAAGGGAAATCTATCTTTAATCAACTTTTGTCTAATGTTATCAACGAAATGTCCTCGAGTAATCAGCAATATATCAACGCCAAAGAGAAAATAGTAGAATTAACGCAAACTTTAAATAAAAATATCTCAAATGGCTCATTAAATGAAAATAGACCAGAACAGATAACTCGACTTGAAAAGATAATTGAGGATGAACTAAAGAAATGGCACACAACAATCAATATTGAGATAACGCCACCAGACATAGATGAAGTTTTGAAGGTTGGTACATCGGTATGGGTTAATGATGGTGTACCAACAGATGTGATCAGAAAAGGACATGGTTTACAAAGGGCTTTAATTTTTGCCTTACTAAAGGCATGGTCGAATATTTCCAAAGAAATAAAACAAAAAGAAAAACAGTTTGCCGAGGAAAAATCAACAAGAGAGGCATCTGAATCAAATTATTTTATATTTGAAGAACCTGAATTATATTTACATCCACAAGCACAAAGGGAATTGTTTTATTCCCTTAAAAAACTTTCACAGGTCAATAACCAAGTCCTATTATCTACTCATTCAAGCTATTTCATTGACCTTGAAATGTATAAATCCATCTGCAAGGTTTATAAAACCAATGTGAACGAAGGAAGTAAAGTCTTACAATGTATGGAGGACTTGTTTACCCTTGATGATGATAAAAATAATTTCAATATGTCATACTGGATAAATCCCGATAGAGGAGAATTATTCTTTGCGGAAAAAATCATTTTAGTTGAGGGACCCACCGACAAAACCATTATTCCTTATTTAGCTAAGAAACTATCCATTTTTAAATATGAATATACTTTGATAGATTGCGGTGGAAAAGATAATATTAAAATTTATATTCACCTATTGAATAAATTCAAATTGCCCTATATTGCAGTTTACGATAAGGACAACCAAACCATAAAAGATCTTAATGCAATAAAACTCGCTAATAAATCATCCAGAGAGATTAAAAATGCAATTAACGATGATTTTGGTAAGTCAATTATTTTTGAAAATGACATAGAAGAAGAAATTGGCATTGTTGATGCTTCCAATAAGAACAAACCGTATTTCGCCTTAAAACATGTTTCGAACAATAGTTTTGTTGTATCCAATAATTTAAAAAATAAAATTGAAGAAATTTTTAAATGAATTATGAAGATTGAATCAACAACACTTTGGGATTTCCCTAGACAAAATTATGGAGATAAACCACATGGAAATAATAAATATAATGGCGTAACACCAGCCTTTGTTATTTGGAATTTATTGCAAAGATACACAAAAGAGAATGATCTGGTCGTTGATCCGATGTGTGGGAGTGGAACAACGATAGACGTCGCGAAAGAATTAAACCGAAAAGTAATCGGCTATGATTTGAACATTGTCCGTCCCGATGTTATTAAAAATGATTCTCGGAAAATTCCTCTCGGAGATAACTCTGTGGATTTTGTTTTTATTGATTCGCCATATTCTGATAATATTAAGTACTCAGACGACGAAAGGTGTATCGGTAAAATTTCCTGCGAGAAAACGGAATTTTACGACGAATTAGAAAAAACTGCTTCAGAAATCGTGAGAATTTTGAAACCAGGTAAGGTCGTAGGTTGGGTTATCGCCGATCAATGGATTAAAAGAAAATTCACAGCAGTTGGATTTTTATTGTGGCAAAGATTAGAAAAATATTTTGAGCCGATGGACATAATTTGTTTAACTCGTCATAATCAAACATCGAACACAGAAGTTTGGCATAATAGAGCAAGACAATTTAATTTTTATTTGAGAGGGTTCAAATATTTATTTATAATGAGAAAACCTGAAAAAGAAATAGTATAATTTTTTCAGAAAATGTAATGGAAAATAATCATTCTACAGAAAAAATTATATCAGTCTCAGAATATATAGACCTCCTAAACAATGTTTTAATAAATATCTCTGCTAAGATGATTGGTGAGGTCGGAGAGGTCGGCACGGATGCAAAAGGTCATGTATATTTTTCTATGCGGGATGAAAAGGATAAAAGCGTTATAAGATGCATCATGTGGGCTAGTAAATATACAATGTTTGGTATCAAACTAGAAGAGGGAATGAAGGTTATAATCCATGGTCATTCTGATATCTACAAACCGAAGGGTTCTCTTTCGTTTATTGCAGATACAATCGAATTAGCGGGGGAGGGCGAATTAAAACGAAAATACGAAGCATTAAAGAAAAAACTTTCAGAAGAAGGTTATTTTGACAAAGAGAGAAAAAAGACTATTCCTGCGTATGTAAAAAATATTGGAATAATTACTTCAAAGCAGGGCGCTGTTTTAGGTGATTTTTTAAGCAATGTAGGAAAACACGGATTCAATATTAAGTTAATAGATTCAAGAGTAGAAGGAGCAGAAGCTATACCTGATTTATTATCTTCAATCAAAATATTCAAAAAAACTAACATTGAAGTTTTAATAATTATGCGAGGAGGCGGTTCTTTTGAAACATTGCAAGCCTTCAATAACGAACTCCTGGTAAAGGAAATAGTAAATTTTCCAGTACCAGTTATTGCAGCGATAGGCCATGATAGAGATGTGCCTTTAATATCTATGGCCGCTGATCTGGAATTATCAACACCCAGCATGGCTGTTCCAACATTAAATCGACCATGGGAACAAGCAGAATCATTATTAGAAAGAAAGACAACTAATATTTTTAATAGATATATGAATTTATTGGGCAATACAGAATATTCAATTGAACAATTTCTCAACAATATAATCACCAGTATAAATAATATATCGGAAAAATATAAAGAAATTCAGAATAAAATTTTTATTTCCTTCCAAATCTTTAAAAATAATTTAAATAATTTTAAACTAAAATTAGATAATTACCTACAAAGATCAATCAAGGAATTCTCCTCTTTGTTGTCTTCTGTAGATCCAGTAAAAAATATGGCTTTTTGTCTTTCGGTATTTCCAAAAAATCTAGAAATGTTTAAATACAAAATAGATAACTCGTGCAAATCTTTAATTAATATATTTTCTGATATATTTTCCAATATTTCTCATAATTTATTAAATTTTGAAAGTATTATAAATAATAATAATCCTGAACGACAACTAAACTTAGGCTATAGCATAGTAACCGTTAAAGGGAGAGTAATAAAAAGCATTAAAGATGTTAGCATAAATCAAGAAATAAATGTTAAAATAAAAGACGGCGATATTATTTCAACTATTAAAAATATTAATAAATAAAAATATGGCAGAAAAACCAAAAGAAGAAAACTTAAATGAAAATTTAAAAAGATTATCAGAAATAGCTGATTGGTTTGATGATATGGGAGAGATAGATGTAGAAGAAGGACTTAAAAAAGTTAAGGAAGCCTCTATCCTTATAAAATCAAGCAAACAGAGGCTAAAAGAAATAGAGAATGAATTTGAAGAAATAAAAAAAGATATAAACATCGAAGAAGACAAGGAACCAGAGGATAAAAATATGCCTTTCTAACAAAACCACATTAAAGAAATGTATTTGTAATAATTACTTTTTCTAGGCATTTTAATATAATAAACATAGACAACTAAATACTTAATTATCAAGAGAGACGGTGAGAGATTTGGCTCTGCGATCCGCCCAGCAACCCTTAAAGTCGACTGCTTTAAGAAGGTGCTAAATCCAAACCCATAAGGGAAAGATAAAAGGTCGATTTTTAATTAAAACAGAACCTCTTTCCCAAAAAGAGGTTTAAATTTTATGAACTCAAAAGAATATAAGAATACAGTAAATAAAGATGTTAGATATACCTTTATTCCCAAATGCCTGAGATTAGAAGGATTATCGGAATATAATAACATGCCATTTAATGTTATGTTCCAAGAATTCATTACTGAAAATGACAATCTTCTTTCGGCAACTGCGATATACGAACCAAGCTTCTCAACATTCAAAACAGAGGGAAATATCTGTTCAATGATGTACAGAAACGCATATGGCAATGATTCATGGCTGAAAATCTCCTACGATAACAATGAAAATATTTGGCATGGATCAAAAATAGTTGACGGCAAATGCATAGGAAAAGCATTTGGCGCTAATTGGAAAATGTTTTTTATCCATTTTACAACTTTAGGATTATCTAATGGAGAAAAATGCAAACTAGAAAAATTGTTAATAAATTAAACAAATAATTAAAACAGCAGAATATGTAAAGCGGGGGAATCCGGATAGAACATGCTAGATTATTGCTGATTTAATATTAGACGAATATCTGAAGCAAGATCTATATTCCAGAGAGCACTAGAGGTATTTGGCAGCCATGATTTGATTACTATCGCAGGAGAAGTAACGGGCAGGGGATTTAAGAATTATGATCGGCTATGCTAAAAAAATCCTGAATTACTACCAATGGAAACGGTTTTAACTAAAATCATTTAACTTTACTTAGGCAGTTTTTGTGTTAGAATTAGAATAATATATAAAAAATATGAATAAAAAAATCTTACTGATTAGTTTAATCATTCTTCTGCTTGCCGGCTTTGCCACAGCTTCATTATTAATGTTTCCTTATCATCCAGACGAACCACCGCTAGCAGATGATACCGGATCAACGCAGAATGGTATTGAAGCAGTAGTAAATGCCAATAATCAATTTGCTTTTGATGTATATTCTGAATTAAGCAAATCAGAAACAGGCAATATCTTTTATTCCCCTTATAGCCTATCCGCTGCCCTGGCTATGACATATGAGGGAGCTAATGGAGAAACTGCCGCGGAGATAAAATCAGTTTTGCATTATCCTGAAATTGATATCTTAAGGCCTAACTTTGCAGCAATTTATAATGATATTAATAAGGAATCAAAGGATAATATATTAAAGACAGGCAATGCATTATGGGTCCAGCAGGATTATCAATTGCTTCCTGACTTTCTAACCCGGGTAGAAAGTTATTACGGAGGAAAAGCAACCAATCTTGATTTTGTTGAATCCTTAGAACCGTCTAGAAAAACTATTAATGCCTTTATTGCCGGACAAACCAATAACAAGATTAAAGAACTAATTCCTCAGGGAATCCTTGATGCCATGACTCGGTTGGTTTTAACCAACGCTGTCTATTTTAAGGGAACTTGGGAATGGCAATTTGAACAATCCAAAACTTTTACTGACGATTTTAAGGTAAATGACAATACCGTAGTTCAGGCCGAAATGATGCGTATGAAGCCTGACAAAACGACGTTTAATTATGCTAATACTGATAGCTGGCAGATTCTGGAATTGCCATATAAAGGAGATGAAATTTCAATGCTGATTCTTTTGCCGACCAGTAATCTTGATAGCGTTGAAACAAAGCTAACAGCAGAAAATCTTAATCAATTAAAATCTGAATTAAAAGAAACTAAATTAGATTCAATCATTCTGCCAAAATTTGAATTCAATTCCAAGTATTTTATGCAAGAAGCATTAAGCGCTATGGGCATGCCTACTGCTTTTTCTCCATCGGCGGATTTTTCAGGGATGACAGGCAATAAAGATTTGCTTATCGATTCTGTTATTCACGAAGCCTATATCAAAGTAAATGAAGAGGGAACCGAGGCGGCAGCTGCTACTGCTGTTACAATGAAATTAACAGCCATTAGTCCGCAAAATGTTTTTAATGCCGATCATCCATTTATCTTTTTAATCCAGGATAAAGATAATGGCAATATCCTGTTTCTAGGCAGGGTAGTTGATCCCACTCAATAATTTAACATAAAGATAACATGAATAACATCTCAGATAAAATTATAGAAATGAGCTTTCCCAAATTAATAGTAGTGGCTATAATTATTACTGTAATAATAGTGATAATTGCAAAGCTGGCCCAAAAAGCCAAGAGGGCCAAGGCAATAGCCAGCCTGAATGCTTCCTATGCAAAAACTCCGTATCTGGCAGAAACTGATTTAGTTAAAGAATTGGGTTATCAGACTAATGCCGGCGATGAATCGCTTTTCCCTTCCGCAAGCCAACCGGCCGAAGAAATTAGTCTCAAAACTTATCAAGATCCAGAAGAAAAATTAGCTGATTACCGTACATTTGATTTTGATTATACTAATAAAGACAACCCGCTTCTTGAAAAAGAGCTTTTTTTGCAGTTAGAAAAAATACTCGCGCGTTATGGCCTAACCCGTGTTAAAAAGAATCCGCAGGCAGTCATTAGTATGAATTTTTTCATTGGTAAAAAAGAGCAATATACTCCTCCAACCACAGTAATAAGCACAGAAACTCAGTATGTTTGGAATACTGGCTTTATTGGCTGGAATATGGGAGGATTTACTTCTGCCATACCGATTACTAAATCAACCACCACTCCAGGATATACCACCATTAGCTATTACACCAATATCCGCATTAATATTTTAAATCATGCTAAATTATCATCAGGCAAGAAACCAGAAACTCCGCCATTAGTCTGGCTAGGCGAAGCTGACAGCGAAGGACCAAATTCTGATATTCGCTTCATTGCGCTTATAATGTTTGAAGCTCTGGCCAGCCATTTATCTAATCAGCCATTGGCAGTTTCAAAATTTTTAGTGTGCCGTTTCCGTTATGGAGGATTAGGATTGGGATTTGACCCAAACGATTGGCGCATAATCCGCTATATCGAACCATCTTCAATTGCAGACGATAATAATCTCAAACCCGGGGATATCCTGATTAAAATTAATGATAATAGTCCCAGCCGAGCTTTTACGGCTTCTAAAGATCAAAACCCGTATTTCCTGCATGTTCTATCTAATCCCGGCAAATCAGATGTAAAATTATTAATCAAGTCAGGGGCTACCGGTAAAAAAATATCACTTTCTTTAAAGCCTCGTTTAGAAAATCGCTATGTGAGAGTTGACGATAAATAAAAGGCGTAAATAATAAAATTTATTATTTTCCCTATCTATCCTTTGATTGAAAATCCTAAGAGTTT
>Ga0268276_1003958_pt1 | contig 10884 bp, 8 predicted proteins | sample saktaG_4_FD_190145 | JGI IMG/M metagenome (GOLD analysis project Ga0268276, IMG submission 190145) | Saline water microbial communities from Sakinaw Lake, British Columbia, Canada - sak_2010_1_5_45m | ecosystem: Environmental > Aquatic > Non-marine Saline and Alkaline > Saline ...
TTAGATGGGAAAAAGGAGCTGGAGCTCCGGGTACCAGGAGCTCCAGCTCCTTGTTAAAACAACGTAAAACTTGCGATATTAAAATAATATTGGTAAACTAAAATCACGTTAATACACGTTAATATAAGAGGTTCTTCGGAAAATATTGTAGATAGTTTTTCAATTCATTTTTTTTGTTTTTAAGGAAAATAAGAATAAAAAGATAAATAAGAAAAATAAGAAGAATTACCCAATACAGCTTTAAACCATTTCTTCTCGTTCTTATTTTTCTTATTTATCTTATTTTTTAATAATATGCAGGAACAAATAAGCACAATTTTATTGGTATTATTATTTTTTGGCTTAATAGCCGTTATTTGGCTTTTACTGCGTAAAAAAGATAGTGGAGGCGATGAGAAGTTAATTACTATGATGGAAAAATTGTCGCAATTAGCCGAGCAAAATAAGGAACTGAGGGAAGCAATGGATTCTAAATTATCCGAAACTCATAAAGCTACGCAGGCGCAGTTCGGCCAGGCCACTAAAATTATTCAGGGTATAACCGGACAGTCCGCCAAATTAATAACCGAAGTAACGCAAAAATTAACCAAATTGGATGAAACCAATAAGCAGGTAATAAATTTTTCCGCCCAATTACAGAATCTGCAGGATATTTTAAAAAATCCGAAACAGCGCGGCGTTTTGGGTGAATATTATTTGGAAGAGACTTTAAAAAATGTTTTGCCGCCCAATTCCTATCAAATGCAGTACGGCTTTAAAGACGGTTCTATTGTTGACGCCGTCGTGTTTGTTAAAGAAAAAATTATTCCGATTGACTCAAAATTTAGCCTAGAAAATTATGAGAAATTGTTAAATATAAAGGATATTGAAACTAGAGAAAAATATGAAAATCTTTTTAAGCAGGATTTAAAAATTAGAATTGATGAAACTAGTAAATATGTTAAACCGGCTGAAAATACTATGGATTTTGCTTTTATGTTTATTCCTTCGGAAGCGATTTATTATGATTTATTGGTTAATAAAGTCGGGGCGGTTAAAGTTAATACTCGTGATTTAATTGAATATGCCTTTAAGGATAAGCATGTTATTATTGTTTCTCCTACCTCCTTTTTGGCTTATTTGCAAACCGTACTTCAAGGATTAAGAGCTTTACAAATAGAGGAAAGCACTAAAACAATAAGGGCAAATGTTGAAAAGCTTAGTCGACATATTTTAAATTATGAAGATTTTATGAAGAAACTTGGTGTGAGCATGTCAACAACTGTTAATCATTATAATAATGCTTATAAAGAATTTGGAAAAATTGATAAGGACGTTGTAAAGATAACCGAAGGCGAGGTTAAAGTAGAACCTATGATTTTAGATAAACCAAAAATGGAAGAGTGAATCCATCTTTGCGTTAGAGGGCAAGATGTTAGTTATTTAAATTCGTATATGCCCTATTTGTAGTGGGGCTTTTTCACGCCTGCCCGCCCCTCGGAGGGCTAGTGAAAAATAACATAAAGTTATGAATATTATTAATAATGGTAAAACAAAAAATTTAGAGAAAGCGATTGCGGAGGTGATTGCTTTTTTTGATTTATTTGATTATCCCTTGACTGCTTTTGAAATTTGGCGGTTCTGCCGGATTGAAAGCAAATTAGCGGAAATTATTATTGTACTGGACAATAATAATGATGCGGGTTTTTTAAAAATAATTGATTCGCTTGAAGGATTTTATTTTTTAAGCGGCCGGGATAGTATAATAAAAATAAGAAAAGACCGATATAATTATACTGATAGAAAATTCAAACGGGCGATAATGATAACAAAAATTTTTAAAATTATTCCCTGGCTTAAAATGATAGCGGTTGGAAATCTAATCGGGTTGCATAATTTAAAAGATAAAAGCGATATTGATTTATTTATTGTGACCGAGAAGGGAAGGATTTGGCTAAGCCGGTTTTTTTGCATTCTGATTACAAAATTTTTGGGTTTAAGGCCGAGTCCGGGCAGGGAGCGCGATAAAATTTGTTTAAGTTTTTTTGTTAGCGAAGAAAGACTGGATTTAAGAGAGCTAATGCTTGGCAATAATTTAGAGAATTTTACAACCGCTTTCAGGAATAAAGATATTTATTTTATTTATTGGTTGGCCGGGTTAGCGCCGATTTATAACCAAGGCGGCATTTATAAAAAATTTGTTGATGCTAATAACTGGATTAAGGTTTATTTGCCTAATTGGCAGCCGGGCGAGCCGAATTACAACCGGCAGGCCGGTCGGGGTTTTTCAAAATTTTATCATGACGTGGTTGATATGCTGTCGGGCGGGACGGAAAAAATATTTACTAAAATACAGCTAAAATTAATGCCGTTGAAATTAAAAGAAATTATTAATAAGGATACCAGAGTGGTAGTGAATAATAAGATTTTAAAGTTGCACGTCAAGGACAGGCGGGAAGAATATAGGGAAAAATTTAATAAAAAAATTGTTGAAATTTTACAATAAAAAAAGGCAATACTTGGTATTGCCTATAAATGGAAAGTTTATTCGGTCTCGGTTAAGGGTAGGATTTTCGGGTCAGGCTTTTCCGGGTTGTCGTATTTAACCAAGGCTATGTCAGCCAAAAATAGTTTGATAAATAATGTGGCCACAAAATCAATAAATATGGGCTTAATGTTTATTCCTCTGATTATATTGTGGTCACTACCTGTTGTATAGTCTGTTATTATTATTTCTAAATTATCAAATCGGTGAGAACAGGGGTCGGTTATTGATTTGATAAAGTCTGCCCAAAATATTTTCTGTTTTCCTTTACTGTATAGCTTTGTATGAAGTCCGTGAAGAAAGTAAATAATAGCTGGAAAAGATACAAGCGCTGGTTTTACACCCAAGAAGTGTCCTATTATTATTTTTAAATCATTAGTAGAAATTTCTGATTTTTTATAATAGCCTTTTGCATAAAACAGCAAATGCCTTTCCATTTCTGTTAATTTGATTCCGGCCATTTTTGCCCTCCTTGGATAATATTAAAGGTCAATAATATTTAAATTAAATATATGATTATTCTTTAGAGAATTTATTATGTTAGCAAAAGAAAGCAAAAATGTTAATATTAAAAAAATAATTGAATATGGATTATATTTGTTGGTTTTTTTGCTTCCCTGGCAGACGCGCTGGATTATTCGGGCTGGAGAGATTAATGGCGGCTATAATGAATATTTAACAATAAGTTTGTATGGGATAGATATTTTGTTATTTATTGTTATATTGTTATATTGTTATATTGCTATAAAGAGAAATTATTCCAAATTTCAAACAATATCCGATATCCAATATTTAATAACCTGGCTGTTTATCGCTGTTTTGGAGTTATTCGCTTTTATTTCCATATTTTTTGCCGATGATAAAATTTTGGCTTTATATCGGTATGGGGTGTTATTACTGGGAATCGGTTTGTTTTGGTTGGTGGTGAGTGTTCGTTATAACAAAGTAAAATTAATTTGGAGTCTTTTGGCCGGAATTTTTTTGCAGGCCAGTTTGGGTATTTGGCAGTTTTTAACTCAATCCGATTTCGCCTGCAAATGGCTGGGAATGGCGATACATAATCAGGCCGAATTGGGAGTATCGGTTATTGAAGCTATCGGAGCTGGCGGTGTCGGTGAAAGATGGTTGCGCGCTTATGGTGGACTGGATCATCCGAATATACTGGGGGGAGTATTGGTGGTCGGGCTACTTCTTGTCATTGGATTGTTATTTAAATATGGTGGTTTTAAAAATAAGATATTAGATATTAGATATTGGAAATTAAAATTTAATAATAGATATTTACTTTTTATTTCTTACTTTTTATTTTTCACTTCATTATTCTTCACTTTTTCCCGCGGGGCATGGATGGCTTTAATTGTTGGTGTGATGTTAATATTGTTTTTAACGATTTTTAAGAAAGATTTAATAAAACAAAAGGAAATTTTAAAAATAATTTTATTTTTCGGTATTTTAGTTTTTATTTTAGCCAGCCAATTCAGACCTTTGCTGGAAAGCAGACTGTCCAATAATTCCCGCCTGGAAGTTAAATCCAATATTGAAAGAGTGGAATCATTAACAGTCGCTAAAGATTTGATTAAAAAAAATTGGCTGACCGGAGCCGGAATTGGCAATTATGCTTTAGCTCTTAAAAAGCAGGAACCAAACCAGCCGAGTTGGTATTATCAGCCGGTTCATAATGTGTTTTTATTAATTTGGATTGAGATTGGCTTGTTGGGATTATTGGGATATTTGGGATTATTGGGATACTTAACTTGGTTTGGTTTTAAAAATAATCAATACTTGAGTTTGCCAATACTGTCGGCCTTGGTTATAATGATGTTAGTTGACCATTGGCTCTGGAGTTTACATTTCGGAATATTATTTTTTTGGCTGATAGCCGGATTGATTGCCAAAGAAAAAAGTCCAGATAAAATTTAATTTTTTAAAATAAATCATTTTTATGTATAAACAGACGACATTGCCTAACGGCTTAAAATTGATAACCGTACCGATGCGGGGCACCAAGACCGTTACTATTTTGTTAATTGTTAGAACCGGTTCTAAATATGAAAATAAAAAAAACAACGGCATTTCCCATTTTTTAGAGCATATGTTTTTTAAAGGCACAAAAAAGCGGCCAAGCACATTAGCTATTGCTGGCGAGCTGGATGGCGTCGGTGGCGAATACAACGCTTTTACCACCAAGGAATATACCGGCTATTGGGTAAAAGTTGACGGCTCTAAAATTAAATTAGCCGCCGATATTGTAAGTGATATGCTTCTTAATTCAAAGTTTGATTCAGCCGAAATAAACAGGGAAAAAGGGGTTATTATTGAAGAAGTTAATATGTATCATGATAACCCGATGATGCATATTGAGGATGTTTTTGAGCAGTGTTTATACGGTGACAGCCCGGCTGGCCGGGAAATTATCGGACCGAAAAAAAATATCTATAATTTTAACCGTCAGGATTTTATGGATTATTTTAATTCCCAATATTCGGCTGACAACACAATAATTTGCGTGGCTGGAAATATAAAAAACGGTGTTAAAGAAACATTAAATAAATATTTTAAAAAATTTAATAAGCGCGATTTTAAGGGTAAAGAGTCGGTCAAAGAGCAACAGGCAAAACCGAAGGCAAGAGTACATTATAAAAAAACCAACCAAACCACAATTTCTTTGGGGGTAAGGACTTATCCGGTTGGCCATCAGGATGAATTTATTATTAAATTTATGTCTGTTATATTGGGCGGGTCAATGAGTTCGCGTTTATTTACTAATTTGCGCGAGCGGAACGGATTGGCTTATTATGTAAAAACCCAGTCGGAATTTTATACCGATACCGGTTATTTAACCACCCAGGCGGGGGTACCGATTGAAAAGCTGGACAAAGCCATAAGAATAATATTAAATGAGTATAAAAAATTAGTTAAAATTTCGGTAGACAAAAAAGAATTGGTCAAAACAAAAGATTTAATCCGCGGGCGTTCAACCATTCAGCTGGAGTCATCGGATAATATGGCCAGTTATTATGCCCGGCAGGCGGTTTTAAGAAATAAGGTTTTAACTCCGGAAGAATTTTTTAAAAAAATAGAAAATATAACTTTAGCGGACATAAAAAGAGTTGCCGCTGATATTTTTGTAAATAAGGGCTTGAATTTAGCCTTAATTGGGCCCTTTAAGGACAAGAAAAAGTTTGAAAGAATTTGCTATTTTAAATAATTATGTTCATTCAAATATAGTAAGGAGACAATAATGAAATTATCAAAAATAGAAAGGATGATAATAGAATCTTCTTATTGGTTTAAGAAGAGGAAACGCGAAGTTATAATTCTATTTAGTGGTATAAAATCAGCTAAAAAAGTATTGAATGTTGGCTCTGGAAGAATAAATTTAACGAGAAATTTAATACCCGCGAAGACTGGTTTGGTGCTTAATATTGACATTGAAAAATTTTTAAATATTGATTCTATTGCAGATGCGCTAAATTTACCATTTGAAGATAAGGGGTTTGATATTATTGTGTTTCTCAGGGTATTGCATCATATAGACGATTTTTATAAAGCATTAAGAGAGGCACATAGATGTTTAAAGCCAGGAGGGTATATTTTATTTTCCGAGCCATATTCATTATTTGTTTACATACTCAGGTTTTTAGGATTTAACTCTCATCCTAAAAATATTATTATCAACAAAGATATAAATAATTTTGTTAATGACAATAATCTGATAATAACCAATAAATGGAAGAGAATTTTTCTTTTCTATTATGGCTATCAAATCAAAAAATCAGAACAGAAAACGTGACCATAGTGGTTCCGTTTTTTTATTTGCTCAATTTATTATTATTAGGTAATATAAAAATAAGAGAATATAGTTTAAATATGCAGAATTTAATGGAAAATTTAAATAAAGAACAGTTAGAGGCCGTGACTCATAAAAACGGGCCGCTTTTAATCGTGGCCGGGGCCGGAACCGGAAAAACTACCGTAATTACGCAAAAAATTGCCTATACAATTGAGCAGGATTGGGCTAAACCGGAAGAAATTTTAGCTTTAACTTTTACGGAAAAAGCCGCTGGTGAAATGGAAGAACGGGTTGACAGGCTATTGCCGTTGGGTTATCTGGATTTATGGATTTCCACTTTTCATTCGTTTGGCGAGCGGATTTTAAAAGAGCATGGCTTGGACATCGGCTTGCCGGCTGATTTTAAATTATTAAACGAGTTTGAGCAGTATGCTTTAATAAAAAATAATTTGGATAAATTTGACCTTGATTATTATCGGCCATTGGGCAATCCGACTAAATTTATTCAAGCCTTAACAAAGCATTTTTCCAGACTAAAAGACGAAGATATAGAGGCGGATGAGTATTTAAAATATGCAGAAGAATTAAGAGAAAATATGGACAATATGTTGAGTGGCGGGAAAGGTAAAAACAAAAAAATTACTACAACGGCTAATGTAAAAATAACGGGATCCTCACGTCGTCGCTCGCTTCGCTCCGCTCCTCCTTCCTCCAGTAGGGCGGACAAGCAGGATGACAGTGCTTTTACGGAAGAGATTGCAAGCCAAGAAATAGAGCGCATTAATGAAGTGGCCAATGCCTACCATATTTACAATCAGTTGCTTTTAGAAAATAATGCCTTGGATTTTGGGGATTTAATAAATTATACTTTAAGATTATTCAGGAAAAGGCCGGTAATTTTAGAAAAATATAGGCAGCAGTTTAAATATATTTTATTGGACGAATTTCAGGATACAAATTGGGCCCAATATGAATTAATAAAATTATTGGCCAGCCCAAAAAATAATTTGACTGTCGTCGGCGACGATGATCAAAGTATTTATAAATTTCGTGGGGCTTCGGTTTCCAATATATTACAGTTTAAAAAAGATTTTTCCGGTTCAAAACAGGTTTTTTTGGTTAAAAATTACCGCAATAGACAGAATATTTTAGATTTAAGCTATGAATTTATTAAACAGAACGACCCTAATCGGTTGGAATATCAATTAAAAAAATATAATAATAACGTAGAGATGCATGGCTATGTGTCTCAACAGATTTCAAAAAAATTAAAAGCCCAAAAAAAAGGCAAGGGAGTAATTGAAATTATTGAAGGAAGCGATTTGCAGGATGAAGTTAAGTGGGTGGTGGAAAAAATCGCTGATTTAAAAATCAAATCTAAACGCGCCACTACAAATGGCGCACATGCGAATAAAAAAAATGAGGTAAGCCCGCCTTCGTCTGTTGAATCGCGGGACTACGGCGAGGCAAGTTGGAACGATTTTGCGATTTTGGTCAGAGCTAACGAAAGCGCCAAAGATTTTTGCAACGCCTTGGATATGGCCGGACTGCCTTATCAGTTTTTGTCTTCGCGCGGGTTATATGTCAAACCGGTCATAATGGACGTAATTTCTTATTTAAAATTATTGGACGATTATCATGAAAGCCCGGCGGTTTATCGGATTTTAAATTTGCCGGTTTTTGATTTTTTCTATCAGGAATTGATTAATTTAAATTATTTAGCCAGAAAAAAAGCTTGGTCATTGTTTTCCGTTATAGAAGATAAGCGCGGCAAATTTGGCCGACAACTTCAGGGAAAAATAGACAAAGTTTTAAGACTAATAGAAAAGCATACCGTTTTAGCCCGGAATAAAAGCGCCATTGAAGTCATCCTGGCTTTTTTGGAAGATAGCGGGTATTTAAAATATTTGACTTTGCAGGACGAGCAGAAATCACGGGAGACGATTAGTTTATTGAATTACTTTATAAAGAGAGTAAAAAAGTTTGAAACCGGTAGCGATGACAAAAGCGTCAAAGCTTTTTTAGTTGAATTGCAGATGGAAATTGACGCCGGTGAACAAGGTGATTTGCCGTTTGATGTTGACTCCGGTCCGGAAGCCATAAAAATTATGACTGTCCACGGCGCCAAGGGCCTGGAATTTAGATATGTTTTTATTGCTAATTTGGTTGATAAGCGCTTTCCTACGATTGAGCGGCGGGAAGCGATTGAGATTCCAGATGCGTTGGTTAAGGAAATTCTTCCCGAAGGGGATATTCACCTGGAAGAGGAAAGACGTCTGTTTTATGTAGCGATGACGCGCGCGCGTGAGCAGGTTTATTTTTCCTGGGCGCCGGATTACGGCGGCGTACGTCAGAAAAAGCCGTCCAGATTTTTAGAGGAATTAAATTTAATTGAGAAAGGGGCAAAAGGAGCGGACAAAAAAGAAAAATTACCTCGCCTGTCTCGACTGTGCGAGCAGGACGAGCAGGAAATCCAAAATTCTCACCGCCGCAGCGGGATCCCGCCAAGGCTGGACAAATCACAAATAAATTCAAAATTTCAAATTTTAAAAACAGACGAGAAAGATTTGGTTCCAGTGCCATCATATTTTTCCCATACCCAACTGACGGCCTTTAAAAATTGTCCTTATCAATATCGTTTTGCCCATATTTTAAAAATTCCCACCCGCGGTAAATTTGTTTTTAGCTTTGGCCAGGCTATGCATTTAACCCTGCAAAAATTATTTGAATTGGTTAGAGAAAAAAAAGGATTGGGGCAAAGCGATTTATTTAAAAGTGAAGTTAAAACCGAAGGAGAAGCCAGGGTTAGTCTGGAAGAGGCCCTCAAGTTATGCGAGCAAAGCTGGATTGATGATTGGTATGATAACGCGGCCGACAAAGAGAAATTTAAGAAAAAAGGCCGGGAGATAATTAAAGAATTTTACAATAAACATAGGGATAATTGGCCGGATGTATTGTCGCTTGAACAGGGAATTAACTTTAAATTAAAAGGTTATAGGATTTACGGCAAGATTGACCGAATCGATAACCTTGGCCAAGAGGGTATTCAGATAGTTGATTATAAGACTGGTCAGCCGAAAGCAAAAGATAAAATCGGGATTGACGACAAAGAGCAGTTATTAATTTATCAGTTGGCAGTCAAGCAGGTAATAGATAAAAAAATTATCAACCTTCAGTATTATTATTTGGATAATAATAGCGAAGTTAATTTTTTAGGCAGCCAGAAAGAATTAAAGGAAATGGAAAAAAAAATAATTGAACGGATAAAGGGAATAGAAGAAGCCTGCCAAACCGGTAATTTTCCTCATAAGTCGGGCCCGTTATGTAAATATTGTGATTTTAAAGAAATTTGCGAATTTAGGAAGTTAAGTTAAGGGTTTATGTTTAAAATATTTTATCGGGACAAATTTAAAGAAATTACCAAATATCTCAATTTGGCCAAGCCTTTGGTTATTTTCAGTTTGGAAACTACCGGCGATTCAATTTCAGCGGATAAGATAGTTTCCATCGCTTATATGAAAATATTGTTGGACGGTCGGATTATAAAAGAAGAGTTTTTATTAAATCCGAAAATGGAAATAAGCAAGGAAGCGATAGCGGTTCATGGCATAACTAATAAGGACATTAAAGGCAAGCCGACTTTCAGGGATAAAGCCCAGGAAATGTGGAGTATATTTAATAATTGTTGTTATGCCGGTTTTAATATAATAAATTTTGATTTGCTACTTTTGCGCCGCGAGTTTATCAGGGTGGGAATGGATTTTGAATATGACAACGATGATGTTTTTGATTCCCGCATTGTTTTTAATTATATGGAGCCCCGCACTCTTTCCGGCGCTTATAAACATTATTGTAAGCAGGATTATGTCAACGTCCATCATACCATGGCCGATGTTGAGGCCGAAGCGAGTATTATTGAAAAACAACTGGAAAAATATGAAGAAATTAGGGACTGGAATTTTATTAAAGAGATAAATCGGGCCCGCGACGAAGTTTTAGTTGAACATGAGCGTAAATTTTACTGGCGCAATAGCGAGGCTTATTTTAATTTTTCCAAGTATAAAGACGCGCCGCTCTCGGAAGTAGTCCGTTCGGACCCGGCTTTCTTAGAGTGGATTCTTAAGGCTGATTTTTCCGAAGATACCAAGAATATTGTCAAACGGGCTATTAGAGGCAAGCTTTTAGGCAAAAAAAAGAAGAAAAGTTGATATATTATTTAGTCCTCGTAGTTTAACGGATAGAACGCGAGCTTCCGGAGCTTGTGATGGGGGTTCGATTCCTCCCGAGGGCACATATGAAAAAATGTATATTATTTTCAGGTGCAGTGGGTTGTTCAAAAACGCCTACAGCCACATATCTTAGTTGCAAATTAAATTTACCGATTTTTAATAATGATGCAATAAGAACAGAAGTGGTTGAAGATTTAAAAAAATTTAATGAAGAAGAATATATTAAACGCAGAGACGAGAGATTGATGGAGATAATAAAAAGCAAAATTTCATTTATTTTAGATGTCAGTATTGACAGGGAATATAAAAGAGTGGAAGAAGCGCTGAAGAAGAACGGT
>Ga0268276_1003959_pt1 | contig 10883 bp, 10 predicted proteins | sample saktaG_4_FD_190145 | JGI IMG/M metagenome (GOLD analysis project Ga0268276, IMG submission 190145) | Saline water microbial communities from Sakinaw Lake, British Columbia, Canada - sak_2010_1_5_45m | ecosystem: Environmental > Aquatic > Non-marine Saline and Alkaline > Saline ...
CGCTCTGTTGCAGGATTGTAAAATAAACATCGGACTTCTTACTTCCAAAACAGACAAATTTATTTCCAAAAAACTCAAAAGACAGATAGTGGAAATATCCAGAAAAAAACTTTTAGAAAATACCCTAAAGGGAGACATAGATATTTTGATAGGCACCCATTCTTTAATTCAGGACAAAGTAAAATTCCTTAAATTAGGCCTGGTTATTTTAGACGAACAGCATCGATTCGGCGTGGAACAGCGAGCCAAATTACATCGCGCCGGCAAAACCATTATTCCTCATCTATTATCAATGACAGCCACTCCTATCCCCCGAACCCTAGCCCTAACAATTTATGGGGACTTGGATTTGTCTTTAATCGACCAAATGCCGAAAGGGCAAAGAAAGGTTAAAACCCTTTTGGTTCCTCAAAAAGACAGAAAAAAAATCTATAAACTGATTGAAGAAGAAGTAAACAAGGGCCGACAGGCGTTTGTAATCTGCCCCCGCATTGAAGAAAAGAAATTAGAAGAGGGCGAGGAAGATAAATCCGGATGGTCGGAAGTAAAAGCGGTTAAAGAGGAATACGAGCGGCTCTCTAAAGAAGTGTTTCCCCAATTTAAAATCGCAATGCTTCACGGTAAAATGTCGTCAACCGAGAAAAACAAAATTATGAAAGATTTTAAGAGGCAGAAAACCAATATTTTGGTTTCCACTTCTGTGGTTGAAGTGGGAATAGACATCCCCAACGCAACCGTAATGGTTATTGAGGGAGCGGAAAGATTCGGCATGGCGCAACTCCATCAGTTTAGGGGCAGAATAGGCAGACAAGGCGACCAGGCATATTGCCTGTTATTTTACAACGCTCGCTCTAAAAACGCTTATGCCCGACTCAAGGCGTTAGCCACTATAGATAATGGCCTGAAGCTGGCGGAGAAGGACTTGAAGATAAGAGGACCCGGACAATTTTTAGGAACAAAACAATGGGGACTGCCCGATATCGCAATGAACGCCTTGGATGATTTTTCTTTGGTGGAAAAAACCAGAGAAACGGCGCAGGACATTTTAACGCGCGACCCGGAACTAAAAAATCTCCCTTTCTTAAGGCAGAGATTAATTTCTTTCCGCCAAAACATCCACCTGGAATAAAATGATTAATCAGTAATTAATAATAATTAATCACTAATCATTAATTATTAATTATTTTTCTGTGCTTTGGGGTAGGCCAAAACCCCATATATTTTCCTAAAAGCAATCTTGTCTGGGCATCTATGGCCGGGAAAGCGGTAAGAAATATCATTGTAAGAGGCAATAGCACCCACTGTGAGCAAGCCCATAAAAGATTCAGTTTTTGCTTCTTCGTGTCGGGCTTTGGGGGCAAGAGATAAAAGCTGTAATACATAGATAGAACCAGACCAAACATTGAGACGGTCAAAATTCTGCCGAGTATCTTGGGTAGATTATAGGAAAAAACGGTCTGAGTGAATTCCGCCCCGCCAAAATAAATCGGCAGCCAACCAAGGACGAAGATAAGGATAGGGGCGCAAGCCCAGTTCCAGTGCCCTTCTATAATTTCAAACGCCAAAGTAATCTTTCTTTTGAGAGATATTTTTTTATTCTTCCAAAAACCAAAAATAAAATAAGCGATTTCTCCTGCGCCATAAGCCCATCTCCGCTGTTGTTTATACATATTAATAATTGTTCTGGGAAATGTTTCCGCTGCGTTGGCATCCATTGATATGGAGCAATGCAACGGCTCGACGCGGTAATCGCCATCGTAGAATAAAAAACATTGCCAAAAAATCCGGGAATCATCAGAAACAACATCTGTCTGTTTAAATCCAACATCCACTAACGCCCTAAAAGGCATTGAGTGCGATGAAAAGGTTATCAACTTTTCAGGCCTTTCCTGATTAATCAGATGCCAAAAACTTGAAGAAAAAGAAAAAATCCTTGATATCCCCGGGGCCTGCCAGACATTATTCAAAAATAAAGGTATTGGCTGAAAGCTGGTTCGCAGCGGCTTCGGGGTGGTGAGATAGTGATAGGTAAGACAACTGAAATAATTGGGGGAAACAACCGTGTCTATGTCAAAAGACGAAAAAATAATCTTTTCAAAAGGGATATTGAGTCCAGATATCAACTCTTCGCCCTTTCTGGCTGCCCAGGTTTCATTTGAAGATTTGGCCGCTATCTCCCCGGGCCGGTCTTTTGGGTGGACAGTAATAGAAAATCGACAAAAGCTGTTTTGGAATTCCTGATTTATCTTCTGCGCCAATTCATTATTAAAATCGCTTCCAGCCCTTTCCTCTTGGGCCAAAAAAACAATCATTTTCTCTTTGGGATAATCGGTCGCCAAAAGCGATTTTAGGGAGTCCCGCACCACCTCATATGGCTCTTTATACATTGGCAGCACTACTAAGTGGTAAATCTCTTGCCAATGATTTATCGATAAATCTTTAGAAAAAATATTGAGCCCATTTAGTTTGTCCGGCCAATCGATCTTCTTGTTCTGTTTCATCCTTCGGTAGCTTACTCTCATATGGAATGAAAAATATATTGTTTTAGAGAGCCAATATATTACAAAAACAATAATAAAAATAGAGACCCAAATGGGTTTGAAATAAGAGAGCAAAATGGCGCCAACGAAACTTGCCCAAGTCATTAAGCCGGGCAACATTTCTAAAAAACGGTAGAAAAGCCGCTCCCTTGTCTTTTTCAAATCAGAGGCAAAAGCAATTCTTAGATAGTATTTATCGGACATAGAAAAGTAGGGATAACCCTCCTTCGCCCCTCGCCTTCAGCTCGGGGCTTCGGCGTGGTATAAAAATAAGTAAGCTCGCTTTGCTCGCTAACTTCTTCTAATACGGCCCTACGGGGAGTCGAACCCCGGTCGTCAGGTTGAAAACCTGATGTCCTAACCATTAGACGATAGGGCCAAGTTAATCACTAATCAATAATAACTAATCACTTATCACTAATCAATAATAACTAATAACTAATAACTGATCATTGATAATGGCTTTATGATAGATAAAAAGTTGTAAAAATTCAAGGGTCTTGATATCCTAAATAAACAATGAAAATTTTAGCCATTGAAACATCTTGCGATGATACTTGTATTGCTTTGGCAGACGGTTCTGCCAAAGATTTTAAATTGCTGTCTAATCTCATCTCGTCGCAAGTAAAAATTCATAAAAAATGGGGAGGAGTGTATCCGACCCTGGCAAAGAGAGAACATCAGAAAAACCTGATTATGCTTTTAGAGCAAAGCTTAACGGAAACGAATATGCTTAAATTAAAAGTTAAAAGTGAAAAATTAAAAATTACAGATAAAAATTCAAAAATAAAAGAAATATTAGGAAGAGAAAAAATCTTGCTTGAAAAAACAACAAAATTTCTGGCGAAATATCAGAAGCCGAGGATTGATTATATCGCAGTGACAATAGGGCCCGGACTTGACCCTTGTTTGTGGACCGGAGTCAATTTCGCCAAAACGCTCGCCTATTGGTGGAACATCCCGATAATTCCCGTCAACCATATTGAGGGACACATCCTCGCCAATTTTTTACCAAAAATTGGCGAGAACACAAAATGCAAAACGAAAAATGCAAAACAATCTGCCAAAAATATAATAAAATTTCCGGCCATTGCCTTAATCGTAAGCGGGGGGCACACGCAGATTATTCTCATCAAAAAAATCGGGCAATACAAAATATTAGGGGAAACAAGAGATGATGCCGCTGGCGAAGCGTTTGATAAGATAGCAAGAATCCTCGGCCTTGGCTATCCGGGAGGACCAATTATCGCTCAACAAGCCGAAAAATTATCAACCCGCCCGAGGCGGGCAAACAATCAATTATCAATAAAACTGCCAAGACCGATGTTTAGGACTAAGGATTATGACTTTAGCTTCTCTGGACTTAAAACCGCAGTATTGTATGATTATCTAAAGCGAAGCCCTAAAATTAGAAAATCAAAAAAATATATTCAGGCAATGGCGAAAGAGGCCCAGCAATCGGTTATTGATGTCTTGATAAAAAAAACCATTAAAGCAGTAAAGGATTATAGGGTAGAAACAATTATGCTTGGCGGGGGCGTGGCAGCGAACAAAGAATTAAGAATACAATTTGAGAGAAAGGTTCAAGAATACAACCCAAAGGCCAAATTTATTGTTTCTATCAATAAATTTTGCACTGATAACGCAGCGATGATAGCGATGGCTGCGTATCTGCAAACCCCCGGCAAAAGAGCGATGAAATGGGAAAAAATCAAGGCAGAGCCAAACCTCCGCATCAGTGATAACTGATCATTAATCATTGATAATTGATAACTGATAACTGACAACTGATCATTAATCATTAATAACCGATAATTGATCATTGATAAATGATTAGTGATAAGTGATAACTGATTATTAATTAAATTATGTTCCAATACCCTATTTTCGTAATTCTCGGCCTTGTCCCCAGCGTTGTCTGGCTGCTATTTTATCTTAGAAAAGACAAGAGGCCCGAGCCGAACGAAATGGTCATAAAAATATTTATTTACGGAATGGCAATTACTCTCCCGGTCGCTCTGATAGAATGGGGCTTTGTAAATGTACTCAAAAACTTTGACCTGTCCTCTGCCGTAATGCTGGCAATCTATTTTCTGCTGGGGGTCGCTTTGGTTGAAGAAGTGGCAAAATATTTAATCATAAAGTTCAGAATACTGAAGGACCCCGCGTTTGACGAACCGATAGACGCGATGATTTATATGATTATCGCCGGACTGGGATTCGCCGCGTTAGAGAATATCCTGGTCCTCTGTACTCTACAGGAACCGGAACTTTTACAAAAAACGGTTCTGGCTTTAAGCGGAAGATTTATTGGCGCCACTTTTCTGCATGCTCTTTGTTCGGCAAACATCGGATTCTTTTTAGCCCTCTCTCTTATCAAAAAAAAGAAAAATACATTTCTTTTTCTCCTCGGATTAACTGCTTCAATTGTCTTGCACGGGGTATATAATCTTGCTATAACAATAGAAGGATGGTCTAAGGCAGTAATTATAATATCAATGCTTTTCGGCTTGTTCCTTGTTGTCCTATACGAATTCAAAAAGATTAACAAATTAAAAATTTACGGCATGCGCCAACCACTCCAATAATAACATGTTTAAAAAATCAAAAATAAAACAAGCAGAGCAGAAAGAAAAACAGCCCCAAGAACAATGGTTCTCTCAAAACAGCGAAGGCGAATTGGCGATTGACGCTTATGAAACCGAAAAGGAAATTGTCATTCAATCAACAATAGCGGGCATCAGCGCCAGCGACTTGGATATTTCCGCCGAAGACGATATGTTGATTATCAAGGGCTCCCGCCAACGGCCGGAAAACGAGGGCATAAAAAATTACTTTCAACAGGAGTGCTATTGGGGACCCTTTTCCAAAAAAATCATTTTGCCTGAAAAAGCGAAAATCACTTCTGCTAAGGCGGAGGTCAAAAATGGAGTGCTTACTTTGAGAATCCCCAAGGCCCAAACCGTTTCCAAAAAAAACATTGTTGTAAAGGATAAATAAGAACCTTAGAGATTTTATGATAAAACTTGAATCTGTCTGTATAAAAATTATTCGGACTTCTTTTTATTTAATCCTCTTAAGTCCTCTTATTATCATCCCCGGATTGATTTATCCTTTCAGTATGAGCAAGGCCTTATTCTTTAACTTCTTTACCGAAGTCATTTTTTTTACTTGGCTAATTTTAATCGCTTTCTCTCCTCAATACCGCCCCAAAAAAAATATTGTTCTGTTGTTGTTCTCTTCTTTCATCTTAGTCCTGATATTGGCAACAATTTTCGGAGTAGATGCCTTCCGAAGCTTTTGGTCTAATTTCGGGAGAACGGGAGGACTATTAATGTGGCTCCATCTATTTGCTTTTTTTGTGGTTATCACTTCTGTTTTTAAAAGACAAAAATGGCTGACCTTTATAGTCTGCTCCGTACTTTTCGCCACCATCGGCTCTCTCATATTTTGGTTTGATAAAACCGGACTTCCAGGATTACCCTCCATAAGATGCGGTTCATTTATTGGCAACAGTTCTTTTCTCGCAAGCTATCTGCTTTTCAATGTTTATTTCGCCATTTACGCTTTTTTTGCCTTAAAAGAAAAAAAGGAATTCAAGTTTTGGCTTATAGATAAAGCAAGAGGCGCTTTCCGCTGTCTAATGGGTATCAGCGTAATAATAATCTCCGCTACCTTGATTGATAGCGGAGGCAGAGCTTCTGCCGTGTCTTTTCTCGCCACCTTGCCTTTGCTTTTTCTTCTATGGTTAAGTTTTAAGGGAAGAAAAAGGAGGACTATTGTCCTTGGAAGAGTTGGTTTGTTGCTATGGGCCTTAGCATTCATAATAATTGTAACATTGCTTCTCATTCCTCACAGTGTAATTCAAAAAGAATTTGACAGCAAAACAAATGGAGCCCGAACCATTGTTTGGCAAGAAGCGTGGGATGCTTTTTTAGAAAGACCCGCGCTTGGCTGGGGCCTGGAAAATTTTATTATAGCTACGAACAAAAGCTTTAATCCACGCCTCTTATATATCGAGGAATATACGTTTGACAGAGCCCATAATATTATCTTTGATAATTTGGTTGACGCGGGAGCTTTGGGATTCGCAGGATATTTTTCCCTTATCGGGTTTTCTATTTACCTGCTATGGAAACAATATCTTCGTAAAAAAATAAGTTTCTGGACAGCAGCCGTCCCCTCGGCTCTTCTGATAGCGCATTTTATGGGAAACTTGAGCGTATTTGACACAACCGCAAGCTTTATTATGTTCGCATTTTTGCTCGGCTTTATTGCGTCGTCTATACAAGAAACTCAAGAGTCCAAAAGCGCTAATCAACAAACAAATTCCCTCCTCGTAATAATCGCGATTCTCTCTTGCGCCGGGTTTGCGTTCTGCTTTTATTTCTTTATCCAAAAACCAGCCATAGCGAATCACGCTCTGTTAAAAATAACAATCGCGGACGATAAATCCACATTAATAGTAAATCATAATCAAGCGCTTTTTTCTTCTCCGATGAATCAATTTGAGACGAGAAGGAATTTAGCGGAAATTATAATCAACCAGGCGAAAGATGACGACTATAAAAAAGAGGCCTTAGCTCAAGTGACAAATATTATTGGACAAGAGTTGGGAAAAAGCGTTAAGAACTCGCCTCTTGATTACTACAGCTATTTAAATTTGGCTAAAATTTATAATCTTCAAGCCAGATTATTCGGAGAAAAAAATAAGCTTTCACAGGCAGAGGCAATCCTTGGAAAAGCAATAAGTATGTCGCCTGATAATCAAAACGCTTATTGGGAATTATCAAAAACCGAACTTTTGCTCTCTAAAAATGACGAAGCAAAAAAAATGGCGGAAAAAGCCGTTGAGTTGGAACCAAAATTGGAATACGCTCACATTTTTCTAATCAATCTGTTGAGAAATATCAACGAACAAGCTATGGCAAAAGAAAAAACAATAGAAGCAATTGAGATTATCCCAGACATAGCCCCCAAGCTTCAAAAATCTTTTGATGTCCAAAATCTTTAACTTGTTATTATTAGAGGCAATTTGTTAGGGTCGCACCCTAACACCACTCTGACACTAACAAATTAACAGCTATATTCGCTATCCGCCCAGAGTGGATAGTTTTTTTTATTTTTAATTTTTATTTTTTAACTTTTAATTTGAGCGCAACGAATATGCCCCCGGCAGGAGTTGAACCTGCACCTCTTACGAGACCCCCCACCAATGTGCTGGGAGAGAGATTCGAACTCTCAAGGGTCTCCCCGCTGGGTCCTAAACCCAGTGCGTTTGCCAATTTCGCCATCCCAGCACATTGGTGGAGGGCAAGTCGCCAATTCCGCCACAGGGGCATACTCCAATACTAACAAAAACAACTCCCGCCTTCAAGAGCATGGTGGGAGTTGTTTAATAGATAATCTATATAACCGATAAACACTTATACGCTGATAGTTTGACCGAGCAATGCGCCAACTAATGCGATTAATCCTCTAACAATAACCGCAATTGCTATGCCGATTAAAGCATACATCAACATTTTGTTTGCTTTGCCAACTGTTTCAGGGTTCCCCCCGGCGGTAACATACATATAAGCAGCGAAGATAAGCATCAGAACCGCTATTGCCAAAAGAAATCCAAAAGCATAATTAATGAGCGTACCTATTATGCCAAGCGCTTGGGTAGCCGTGTATGATGGCGGCGACGTTGGGGTGACAGCAACGGTCTGCGCCAAAACCGGCATTGCAAACATTCCCACAACAGTGACTAAGCTCATTATTCCCAATATTTTCTTATTCATTGTTTTTTAATTTGTTTATTATTTTTTCTTAATTAACCGACCTTTAAAGTTTTGTTTCATTATCCTATTTTAGTCCACAAGTAAAAAAAAGCAAGCGATTTGTCCACAGGTCTCTAAAACACAACATTAATACCCAAGATTCTCACGATAAGCAAAGCAATCCCCCTTGCCAGTAAAATCAACGCATAGCCGATAATAGTAAAGACAATAATTTTTCTTCCCTTGGTAACCTGTGTCGGGCTTCCGGCGGCGGTAAGGATATTAAATCCGCCTATCATCACAAACAAAACCGCTAATGCGCTTAAATATATGAAAATCCTGTCCGTGATATCTTTTATAAGTCCCACTGTGGTGGTTGCCACTAAGGGATTAATACTCCCCCCCGGAATCGGAGCCGGTGTTGCTCTTTCGGCGACAGTCACGGTTTCTCTTTGTCCCGTAGAAGAACTTCCGGTTGTTACACTTCCGCCAATAGTTGAGCTAGTAGTTTTTGGAATTACTGTAAATGTTCCGGCATTATTATAGGCATGGCTAAAAGGATAACTGCACCTCACTTTTTTGACCTCAGCATCTCCTAACCCAAGAGGCCCAGAGCCGGAACTGGAACTTACGGATACACAAAGGCAAGAACCACCCGATTGCTCTTCAACCGAACCATCTCCGAAATCTATACTCGGAGTACCTGAATACTGGTCATTTAAACAAGTCACTTCAATAACAAGCTGCCCATTTACGGTTTGTCCTATTGATAAATTTGTAGGACTAATTTCAGAAATAAAAACATTGGCGATAGAATAAGTTATGGCATACGCCAAGTTTGGAGTGGAAAATAGGATTATTAATAAAATAATAGTAAAATGGTGTTTTCTCATAAAAACCTACTTTATTTTAACTAAATGTTAATTAAATGGTTGTGTCGGCGCCGATGATTACGCCAACCAAAGCAACCAAGCCCCTGCTAATTACTGCCACAGCTAAACCTATGGCAGCATATATCAGCCAGCTCCTGGCTTGTTTCATTTGTTCCGGATTTCCGCCTGCTGTTGCCAAAAGATAAGCAGCCACAATAAACATCAGGACAGCTACTGCCAATAAAGCTCCGAAAGCATAATTGATTATATTAGACAAAGCCGTGCCTGCTTCCACTCCTTGGGGAAATATTTGTTCTGTCAAAGCGATTATCCCTCTTGATATTGCCACAATGGCAATGCCTGACAAAGCGTAAACAACCACTTTTCTGCCGGTGGAAAATTTCTGGGGGTCTCCGGCGGAAACGACCATCATATAACCGCCGATTATAATCATTAAAACGCCAATTGCCAAAGCGAAACCAAAAATCCAGCTCAAGACCCTGGTAAGCATTTCATCAAAGCTTATATTCCCCGGCGTCAAAGGATTGCTAATAGTGATTTGCGCCTGGGTTTGGCTCGCAATCACAAACAGAAAAAGGATTGTCAGAACTAAAGAAAAAATTAAGGTTGCTTTTTTCATAATTTTTATTGAAAAGTTATATCAGGCGCGAAGAAAGAAGTCATTGCCTTTATTATTAATATTATACCAAGAATTACGGCAGTGTATAGAATAATTTTCTTTCCCAAAATAATCTTGCCCGTTTCCAAACCGGCGAAAATTATCATAAATCCGCCGACAATTATCAACAAGGGCCCTAAAACTATTGCCACCCAAAAAATCATATTCGCAATATCCCTGAATAGTTCTCCAAAAGTAGCGGCATTAAGGGGATTCAAATCATTGTTGGTAGTGGGCGGTTGCGGTGGTCCCTCTATCCGGCAATTCCCGCTGCATCCGTCTCCGGAAACAGTATTACCGTCATCACATTGTTCGTTAGGTGGCTCCAGTGTTCCATTTCCACAGACAGGAGGAGAATTCACAACAGCATTTTTAGAACCGGTTTTGCACTGTGTAGCATCCGAACCGTCACAAACCGTTGCAACAACAGTATAACTTCCAGGACTACCATATTGATGTGAAAAACTTACGCTGCAATGTAACAGATTCCAGTCGACTATGCATGCACCACTATGCGCCGGCTGCCCGTCACCAAAATCCACAGATATATCCCAATGAGTTGCAGTGGGAGGATTTTGATTGACCTTGATTTCAATTTGGCTTGAACTTCCTAAAAATACCGGGTCCACTGAAACCTCCACATACATATCGTTTATATTGATAGCGAATGCAATAAAAGGCGCAAAAATAAAAAAGAAGAGAATCATTGTGGAAAATAATTTTATTGAATTTTTTTTAATTCTCATATTATTTTTATTGTCTTCCTATAATCATCTCAACCAAAGCGATAATTCCCCGAGAAGCGGCGGCTATAGCAAATCCAACTAAAGCCCAAATAACTATCTTCTTCCCCTTATCAAATCTGGAAGGAATCCCGCCCGAAGTTACCATTACATATCCGCCGATTATAATCAGCAGAATAACAAGGGGAAAAGTAATGGTAAAAAGAAGGATTACTGCTTGCTGGATAAACTCTACTATATTATTAGCCACTATGGGATTATCATAGCTGTCAACAGATACGAGC
>Ga0268276_1003960_pt1 | contig 10882 bp, 12 predicted proteins | sample saktaG_4_FD_190145 | JGI IMG/M metagenome (GOLD analysis project Ga0268276, IMG submission 190145) | Saline water microbial communities from Sakinaw Lake, British Columbia, Canada - sak_2010_1_5_45m | ecosystem: Environmental > Aquatic > Non-marine Saline and Alkaline > Saline ...
TATGTCATGGTCTCGCACAAACCTTTTTCTTTCGTTAACTTTATAAATAAATAAAAACTAATCATTAAAGATTTAGGGGCGATTCGAACCTCAGCGAATTCTGAGAATTACAAAATGACTGAAAGAAGACTTACTTTACAAAGAACAATCAAGGGAAAAAGCTCTTTAGAACTAGAAGTTGCCGTTCATCCACTACGTAATGGGAGAATTGTAATTAATTATCCCGGGATTACTGGTGATATTGATGGTTATAATAACAAGTATGGTAGACAAGCTGATTTTGTTCAAAAAAATGGAATTGGAACCGTTGTTAGAATGGGAAATTTATTATTCGATGAATTGCCCTATCCTGAAGCGATGATAGACAATTTTAGATTTGTGGTTGAACATTGCCTTCATCATGGAATAGAACTTAGCGGTAAAGAAAGACCTACTTTATATTTAATGGGTTTCTCTGCAGGGGCAAGTACAATTGCTGCCGTTGCAAGCGATTACCCTGAAGTCGAAAAGATATTGTTGCTGGCGCCATCTGGGGACGCGGGACAAAGAGCTGTTGAGAAAGGATTACGGAAATTTACCGGAGAAGTTTATGTTGCTATTGGAGATAGAGATGAAAATGTTGGAACGCAAGCAGGTAAGGTCTTTTACGATCTATCAATAGCCGCAAGAGTTAGAAAATTAGTAGTTGTAAAAGATTGCGATCACCAGTTTAGAGGAGAAAGAAATGGAAGAATAATGAGCAAGGCCCCATTATGGGCATTTGCGGGAGATAACACTTTCCCCTCACCCGAAGGGGGAATTAAACTGTATTAGTTTTCTTTAGAACATAAGCGTTTTGATTTTGATTGCCAGCGAGCACAACGATATCAAAGAAACCCAATCATCTAGACTAAATTTTCACTTTTTCTTGCTCATCTCTTCTTCAAGTTCATCCAAAAGAAGTTCCTCTTCCCTAATGCTTTTTCTTCCTTCTTCAAGTGCTTTGAATACATTGGCGTGTTTTGAACCGCGAATAAGAGATTCCAAGGCCCTAGAAGCTAGTTCAACATTCTCTGCTCTCCCTATGATTGAGATATTATTATCGCAGAGACAGAGATCGCACTCACTTAAACTTTGAATGACTCTTTTTGATTTCCCTTGAGATCCAACAATCCTCCCTTTAACTACCTCAAGCCTTCCTCCGTGCACATATTTTTTGAGTTCAACTTTTTTAAAGACAAATTCTTCATCTTTCAGCAGCATAGCGGTCTCAAGGTCAAAGCCAACTGCAAGTGCTTCAAGAATTTCTAAGATTAGATACTCCTGAACTGAATTCTTTCCATTGATTAGGAAGTCAGCCTCGGTTTTCCCTTTGTTAATAATAATCTTGGTCTTGAATTCTTTTTCAAGATGCCGGATATTTCTTCCTTCATGTGTTAGTATTCTTCCAAGTTCTTTATCACAATAGTGTATTCTTCTCATGATTATGTATGTCTAAGATAGTTTTTAATATTTTAGGTATTATAAAAAAGAGAAACATTCGCTTTTCAGTGCTACAACACAACGTTGTGAAAAGCCTAATCACAATATCCCATATCAAATACCTCTCTTAACTAAAAAATCTTACAAATTTTCCTGCGCTTTCAAGAATCCTTTTTTTCTTAGCCATTCAATTTGGGCTAAACTATACTTCAGAAGAATATCTCCTTTTTCATCTCCACCAAGTTCCCATGGCTCAACAAGGACAATATCTCCCTCTCTAAGCCATAATTTCCTTTTTAGTCTTCCAGGGACTCGGCAGTTTCTGGCTTTACCATCAAAACACTTTATCATCATGTGATTTGCACCAAGCCTCTGTTCAAGAAATCCAATCACTTGATTTCCACGAGGTAGTGGAACCCTAACAAACTCGCCACTTAGGGGGGTATATGCCTCTCTAGGAGCGCCTCTCTGTGGTGCGCTATTTTTCTTACTTTTATCTTTGAATTGTGGCATATGTAATTAAAAAATATTTTCTTTATAAATCTTCTTAAATTTTATAACAGTGCGAGTGCATGCGGGATGCCCTGAATCCTAATGACATGGGTCTTGTCTATGAGGCCAATCTTTACTCCTAAATCTACAGCCATCTCACCAACAAGATTAAAGCAGGCATCATCCATCTTAGCATTATTCAGGACTTTTATTGCCTTGAGTTCATCATACTCTTTTCCTTTGTAGAAATGCTCATTAACTTTAAGTTGCAGCTTGCCCTCTTCGAATGTCTTTCCGATAAGATCAAAGTCACAGACTGCTGCGATTCTTCTTGAATCATCGTGCATCTTAATCCAAACTTTTTTTTCTACCATTTTTTATATAATTGAGATATAACTGTTCTTATTTAAATCTTGCAGGATGCCAAAATATTGGCACAATGTTGTCCTGCGCTTTTTAGTCTTTAAATTATCAACAATTATCTTAAATTTTTGCTCTTACAGAATGCTTAGCCCCACATGCCAAGCAGTGCAAGAACAAAAAGCCTTTCTCTTTCAAGAGCTCTGTATCTGGCTTCTTACATTCATGACATAGGACAAACTCTTCAACATAGGATTGAACTTTATCATTTATTTGGCTAGGCATAAGCTTTCTATTGAAAATCGCCTTGTCTCCCTTGATAACAATCTGTGTTGCTAATTCTTTAGATAAGAACTTGATGAAATGATCTAGGTCTCTTCTCAAGAATGAAGCAGTCTGTTGTAGATTTGCAACAACTGTTTTTGAACCCTCTACAAAACTATCGACTTTTGGAATTTCAAATCTCTCACTTTTCTCGATTTTCTTGACTTTTGAGTATGCCCTATCAAGTAATTTTTCATAATCCTTATCTGTTTGTGTCATGAACCTGATAAGAACAACGGGTTTAAAAGGCTTTTTGATGGCAATAATAATTTTAAAGGGGATAAAATAAAAAGAAGAGCCCGAGGTTTCTCCTTATATTAAAATGAGGTTTGGACAATTACATTTTATTAAGGCTTAGAATTCCACTTAGAGGCTTGAATGCCGCCCTTGCCCCAATTTGCTTTTGGAACTTCATTAATTAATACTTCAATCACATCTATTGGCGCACCTAAAATTTCACTCACATTCCTTGAAATTTCCTTTATCAATTTCTCTTTTTTCTCATCATTTATGCTCTCTTCCCAAACATTAACTTCAACAATTGGCATTTGTTCTCACTGTTTTTTAAAACCCCTAGACTTATAAAATTATCTAATCCTTAATCAAAAAACGATACCTAAAAATTGAAAAGTTTTACAAAACTCTCAATCTTCCTGGCTTGGGCTCATAAATTGTTCCGTCTTCGAGAAGCTCGGTTATCTCTTTATTGATTTGGTCAACAGGCTCTTTCAAGGCCATGATTATCTTGTCTATGTCTAAACCGCCATCGGTATCAGAGGCCTTGATAAGATCAAAGACCTTGTCCCGAACTCCTTGCTCCCGAGGTTTAGTCAGGTCGATACTGCCGGGATTACTTGCGCCTATCTTAATTTCATCAATTTTTTCTTCTTCAACCTTCTGCGGGGATGTTACACTAGATTGAGGTTTTACGAAACTAGAAATCTCTTTGTTCTGAAAATTGCTCATCGCTGGGCCAGTTGAACCAGACTCTTGTGGCCTTTTGTCTGATTCTGGAACTTCTTGAACTTGTGCTTCATAACCGTCATAGGCTTTGCTTGTCTCATACATCTGGCCATATTCATCTTCTAGTTCAAATTTTCTTGCAACAAGCCAGGTTGGCTCAATTGATTTGATTATTTCGGGCATCACATAGAGCTCATCATTATAAAATCTCAAAACACCGATAAGAAGAATTGTGTCTCCTAATTGCAAACCTTGCAGGATCTTTGTTCCATCAGCGAAGGCTTTGACTCGAATATTGCCTGTGCCATCATCCAGGGTCAGGCTTACGTAGGGTTTTTGATTACTCTCAAATTTATCTATAACATTGGCAACCAAATTTATTCTGTAAATATCTCGGCCATTCAATTCAACGAACTTAAATCTCTGATTCTCATCAAAGTGGATAGCTTCCATGCTGCTTAGAATCATACCTATTGAAATCTTATACGCGGTTTGTCTCTTTTTGAATTCTTCTGCCATTTTTATCCCATAACATGTTTAGATTCATAATCATCAGGTCTTTCTATAAGTGAACTAAAATGATCTGGCCGCAACATGTATTTTTGTTTACATAAACCCCCCTCTGACCAAATCTCTTTGTACATCACACTTCGAACAACAAGAGCATCTCTTATTCCATCACTCCATTTTCCTCTGTCAACTCTCATCGTTACAATATATCCAGATTGCAAAAGGACATCAGTGACTATTTCTGGTCTGCTATCCGGAAAAATAATCGTATCTCCCGCTTCAACATTGGTAATATTTAGTCTGTACCCTTTTCTGAATCGTAATGTTTTGTGAGGCTTAGTAAGTACCTCGCTTTCTATCTTAACTGTCATCACAAGTGTTGGTTTTGCCATCTTTTATTTTTTTATATTTTAGATTAGTATATTACTAAATCCTATTTTTAATTTATAAGCATTTATGTGCTAACTTTCATCAATGTTCTTAACTAAATTCTCTGCACAAAGCCTCTCTTCGGCTCAAATATGTCCCCTATCCTTTTCAACTTCTCCATGATATCGTCCATGTCTGGCTCTTCAATCTTACCCTGGAGCTCTCTTTTAAGCTCTTCTATGGGAATAAGTTTTCCAGTTCTTGACTCTAACCTTATAATCGCTTCTCTGACAATGACAATCCTGCTTCTTTCTGATGCTGGAACTCCACCGGTAATTCTATCTATATCAATTGAACCGGTCTCTTGGTCTATACCGACTTGCAGCAGATAGAATTTCATAATTTGGATGGCTCTCTGCGCATCTTCTTTAGTGACTTTTTTTGAGAGTCTTGCTTTAGCAGATGCTTCAGATAATCTAATAAGTGCTTCAAGCTGTCTTGCTGAAATTGGAATCGGCTTAATCAGCTCATCTTTTATAGAGGGAGCATTTCTCAATTCAACATAAAATTTTTTAATCTCTTCAACAGCCTTGTCAGTCAGCTCAGGAGAAACTTTTTGTTTAGCATACGCAATAAATTTTTTCAATAGTGCCTGATCGATTGGCGGTTTGACTGCTGATTTCCTATGTTCAAGAAGAACATGGGTAGCTATGGCCTCATCTCTAAGTTTTTGAGGGATATCTTTCATAACAAAAATCAAGTCAAATCGGTTCAAAATTGTTGGGCCCATCTCAATCTGTGAGGCTACTGTCTGATATGGATCGAATCTTCCAAACTTTGGATTTGCTGCTCCGAGAACAGAGGTCTCTGCTCTTAAAGAGGCTTGAACATTGGCCTTGCTGATTGTTACTGTCTGCTGTTCCATGGCTTCGTGCAAAGCGCTTCGATCTTGCTCGTTCATCTTTTCCATCTCATCAATACAAGCTATACCTTTATTTGCCAAAACCATTGCTCCTGCTTCAAGAGCCCAACCCCTTAAGAATTCATCGCGGACAACAGAGGCAGTTATTCCTGCTTGGCTTGCTCCTTTTCCTGAAACAAAACGACCTTTTGGGGCTATATTTGAAATAAATTTTAGCATGACTGATTTGGCAACTCCTGGGTCTCCAACTAAAAGTATATGAAAATCTCCCCTTACAGTTGTACCATCACTTCTCTTTTTTTTGACACCAGATAGTAGTTGAAGAGCAAGTGCTAATTTTATCTCATCATAACCAAAAATACTTGGGGCCATGCTTGCTGAAAGTTTTTCATAAATTTTCGGATCAGCAGCAAGCTCCATTATTTCTCTTTCGTCTTCTTCAGAAATCTCGAGTTCTTCAAAAGTCTCTTCTTTGGGAATTACACTATTCGCCTCTATTGCTAAGTCGAACCTAGTCGAAATTCCTCCTGTCTGCAAGGGCATAGGAACTTCTTTTAATAAACCGATGATTTTGATTTTTGAACCAGGAGTTGTTCTTTCTTCCATCTTTGGATCAACTAAATCTTCTTTCAAAAAGATAGACATTCTTCTCGGCTGCTCTCCCCCTTCTAAACTCTCTGGGGCCTCTTCAATAACAACTCTTTGAGCATCAACCATTTCTTTGTTTATCAGTTTAAAATTCATCTTTCTTCCACATGAACATCTTGAAGGCTCTCTAAATTTCTTATCAACTTGCAGAACAGATATGACTGTGCCACAGGATGGGCACTCAAACTTAGCATTGACTATCTGGGGCCTTACATCTGAAGCCTGCCTGACAATTCCATCAATGTCTATCAATTGATTAAGGTGCTTTGCTCTGATATCTCTTATCTTAATCATCTGAGAAGCAGGCATATCTGTTAATCTGACTCGCGCATTCTTGATAAGACCTAGCTCATCCAGAGCTAGTTCAAAGATAGCTAGAACTTCCTCTGGCTTGGCTAACAATTGGTCTCCTAACTCATGCGAAAAAGAGACAATCTCTTGGAATGATATTGGAACAGATTTTGTACCTTTCTTAGCGACTTTACCGATTTCATTCTTATAATACTCCAAAAACTCCTTCGCTTCAATAATTAATTCTTCTCCCATCTTTTGCCTTATTTCCTCCTTATCCCCTCAACCCTGAGAAAAAGCCCCGATTTATATATTTATAGTTTATTGTGAAGTAAGATATACTATATATTGGGGCAATAAGGGTAATAAAAGGAGAAAAACAAAGAAAATAAGGAAATTACATTACTTTCTTGATATTCTTGATTAGCTTCTTCATGGCGTCTTCTAACTGTGGCTTGTTCTTTGTTCCTGTGCAGACCAACTTTCCATTACTAAATAACAAGAAAGTTGCGTTTGGTTCATCTAGCTTATAGACTAGGCCTGGAAACTGTTCTGGCTCATACTCTGTATTTTCAAACTTTAGGGCAAGTTCATTCAAATTCAACTGTAAGTTTATTGAACCTGAAGCAACTATGTTCTGAACAGATATCTTTGGCATCCCAGAAACCTTGACCCCTATTTTTCTGAGCTGTTTTATAACTTGCAAAATAACTTGCTTTACTTGTGCTGTACTCTTTGTTCCAGTACATACTAAATTTCCCGATGAAAAAACAAGAACTGCTGATTTTGGTTGTTTTATCCTTAATACAAGTCCTGGAAACTGCTCGGGGTTGTATTCGGTGTTTGCCTGGCTTCTTACAAGCTTGACAAGAGGAACCTTTGTTCCGAGAGAAGCAGTTGCAACAATATTCTGAATTTTTAGGTTAGACTTCATTTTAAAAACTAAGCATCGAGTAATTTTCATCACTCATAAGCTATAAAATATATGCAAAAGGGCTTTATAAACCTTTTTAAATAGCTCGAGGATAAAAAAAGGTTTATACTGTATAAAGTATTATTAGAATCTCAATTTCCTTGCAATCTTCTCAAGATCTTTGTACATAAATTCCTTGCCCTGCTCTGAATTGACTATGAAATCTGCAAATTTCATTGTCTTGTTAAAATCAAAGATAGCTGTTTCTACAGAATCATCATAGAGAAACTGTTCATACGTCTTGTCAAAACCCTTTCTGTGTCTTGCTTTGGCTCTCTTGAACCTAATCAAGGGCCTTGCTTCAACAAGAATTATCTTCAGTCTTAATTTTTTCTTGGCATACTTGGCTTCCCTATAATCTCTTAGGCCATCGATGACAAATCCCTTATATTTTTCTTTATTTTCATTGATTGAATCTATAACCATATTAACCAAAATATTCTGGCCGAATTGTTTTCGTAGCTCGGCTTGCAATTTCCTTAGGTACTCTCTTGAGGGATGTTTTCTTCTTCTTTTTGCTTCCTGTCTCAAAAAATTACCCATATTAATCTTTTTGAACTTATATTTTTTGACAAAAAAGTCAGCAGCAGTCCCCTTACCAGAAGCTATCTTTCCTATAATTCCTATTACTTTAAGCCCTTTCTTTTTCTTCATTCTTCCCTCTTTTTTAGATTATATCTACGTAACAAGCATATAAAAAATTATCTCTAAGCAAGATATAATCTGTATAATAAAAAACTTTAAAAGCCCGGGGAATTTTTTTATTCATGCTATTCAAACACAGAGGTGGCTTAGAATTGATGCTTGTAGCTTCTCTAGTCTTTGGCCTTCTTGGAGCTCCAAGAGCTTATGCTGCAACTCAAGAACAAGTAAATGCTGCAATCAAAACACTGACAACTACCGAGATAGGAACGAAGAAACCTCCAAAAAACTATTGGGAAGTGTCTGGAGATTCTGTAAGACATGCATTGATATGGGACACTACATTCGCAAAGGTAAATCTAGCAGGAACGAAATATGCGCGAGCAGATTTAGCATATAGGGTATTTGATGATGGTTCTAAGAGCATTTTTGCTGAATTTCTAAATACCCAGATTCCTAGGGGAATGACTATGCAGTTTGTTTGGGACGATGGTGCAAATGGGACTGCAAATAAGATGTATAATGCAACTCTTGGATTGAACAATGGATATGACCCTATGAGAAGAACATATATTTTTGGAGATTCGCCGGAATTTGCACATCACAACAGTACAAGCCCTTCTAAACAGTGCAGCAATAGATATGATGCGGTCCTACAACTTTTATCTCCATAGAAATTTAGAATTACTGTCCCTCTGTTAATCCTTTTCTCTGTCTGATTTGTCGGATTATCTTTTCTTGTAGGTCAGATGGAACTTTACTGAACATCTGATCAACTAAGAAGAATGATGCCCTGCCTTCGGTCGCACTCCTCATGTCATTTGACAAGCCGAACATCTCTGCTACTGGCAAGATAGAGTGAACAATAAGCCGGTCATCCTCTTGTTCAACACCTAGCATCTGTCCTCTTCTAGCCTGGATAATTCTTGTGACATCATTTATGAATTTATCCGTACATTCAATTTGAATCTTTTGCAATGGCTCAAATAAAATTGGTTTAGAATCTAAAATACATAATCTAATAGCATCTCTTACTGCTGGAAGAACCTGTGCAGGACCTCGGTGGATAGCATCTTCATGTAACTTTGTATCAACTAAAGAAACTTTTAACTTTACACAGGGTTCTCTAGCTAAAACACCATAGTCTACTATCTGCTCAAAAGCTTCCATGACTAATTCAATGACTTCCCCAATATGAACTTCTCCTCTTGTTTTATCTAAGAAAACACAATTGTCATAAATCTCCCTATACTGCTTAATTTCATCATTCTCCACGCCAAGACTTCTAAGTTTATTGATTAATACTTCATCTTTCTTCTTAACTTTCATATTTGGAATTTCTTTTGCTTTTATAGCCTCATAGACCGCATCTTCAAGAGGCTCAACTCTCATAAAGAAAGTATTATGTTTGTTAGGAGACCTACCTTCAAATTCTCCGCTTGCCTTGCTTATGCTCTCTCTGTAAACGACAATAGGCGGCGTTGTATTAATCTCTACGTTCTTTTCTGTTCTTATCCTATTTGCGATGATTTCAAGATGAAGCTCACCCATTCCGGATAATAAATGCTGTCCTGTCTCTTCATTAATTTGGACCCTGATACAAGGGTCTTCTTTTGTGACCTGTTTTAAAACAGAAATTAGTTTTGGAAGGTCTTGTGCTTTCTTAGCCTCTATTGCTTGAGTAACAACTGGCTCAAAAATATGCTTAATCTCCTGGAAAGCTTCTTCTGGCTCAGAAGTTATTGTCTCGCTTGTATTTGCTATAATCCCCCCGAGAGCACAGACATTTCCCGCAGGAATCTCTGGCAAAGGTTCTGTTTTTATTCCATCATAAATAAAAACTTGCTGAACTTTCTGTCTTAGTTTTGCCTGATTAAGATAGACCTCCATTCCTTCTACAAGTGTTCCTGAAAATAATCTGCCAACAGAAACTTCTTTGCCTGTTCTTTGATCAACAATAATTTTTGTGATAATAAAAGCAAGTTTGCCTTTAGGGTTGCAGGTCATCAAATCTTTTCCAAGCTCGGAATCTAGATCGCCGCCCCAAATCTTTGGGATTCTGTATTTTTGAGCTTCAACTGGGCTAGGGTGGTGCTTTATGACCATATCAAGGATGACTTCATATAGGGGGGCATTTTTCCAAATCCAATCTTTTCTTTCTTGGTCTGGCAATTCATAAATCTTTGTAATATCTTTGAAACTGACATTCTTCTTTTTCATGAAAGGCAGGGACAGTGCCCAATTATCTCTTGCACTTCCAAAAGCAACTGAACCGTCAGTGATATTTACCTGCCATTTTTCTTTATACTCTGGTTCAGCTATTCTCTCTATAAGCTTATTGAAATTAGCAATTATCTTAACGATTCTTTCTTGCATTGCTTCGGGACTTAGTTTTAATTCTTTAAGCAATCTATCAAATTTGTTGATGAAAAGAACTGGCTTAACTCTCTCTCTTAGGGCTTGTTTAATAACAGTTTCTGTCTGGGGCATGATTCCTTCAGACGCGCAGACTAAGACGATTGTTCCATCAACTGCTCGCATCGCACTTGTTACATTTCCTGAGAAGTCGACGTGTCCCGGAGTATCAATCAAATTAATTAAAAACTCCTCTCCTTGAAAATCGTGAACCATGGAAACATTTGCAGAGTCAACAGTCAAAAGTCTCTCTTGTTCATCAGCATGCTGCCAGGTCATCATTCCTGCATCTAAATTCCCTGCATTTTTGCTAGCCATCATTCCGGCTGCAGCTAAAAGATTATCAGTCATAGCCGTCTTTCCATGATGAATGTGAGCACTAGTGCAGACATTCCTGATTTGACTTTGCTGTGAAACAAGTCTATTGAACTTATCAATTCTTGATTCTTTTTGCGCCATGAAATGTTTATCAAAAGAATGTTTAAAAAGGTTTCTAAAGAAAAGAGTCTGTA
>Ga0268276_1003961_pt1 | contig 10879 bp, 10 predicted proteins | sample saktaG_4_FD_190145 | JGI IMG/M metagenome (GOLD analysis project Ga0268276, IMG submission 190145) | Saline water microbial communities from Sakinaw Lake, British Columbia, Canada - sak_2010_1_5_45m | ecosystem: Environmental > Aquatic > Non-marine Saline and Alkaline > Saline ...
CACGGTCAGGGTTACGCCGTAACCTAACATACTCGTCCCCACCAGCCATTCGGGTTTCATCTGCTTTAAGTCTCCGATTACTGCCAGTGTCCCGGCAGGGGCTTGGGGGATACCGTTATCCGTCCTCTTTACTCCCGGATTATGCTGGGTGCCGTGCCAGGCGACATACCCGATACCTCCGCCTAACCAGATCTTGGTACCCACTCCGATAGTCTTGTAATTTGGGTCCTTTAACAAAGGGGAAAGCTGGCCGGCAGAGCAATAATTAGCATTACCCAGATGCGGCTTTAATACGCCCATATAAGTATAAATTATTTTATCCGAAAGATTCACCGCCACATTATAGTTCTGATAGCAGTTACGGATATTAAAAAGTACGGCCTCATTCAAATCCTTGATATTGATCAGCGTTTCCAGTTTCTTGCGCGGATAACAGTCTGTGCCGTAAGCACTCGCCTCCAGGCGGATATCCTTGCCGGCAACCAACTCCTGAATTACGTGCCCGCCGCCGTATTTGAATTCTCCCGGGAAGACTTTATTGCGCGGGTCATCGTCGGGCATGGCAGTTGCGCCCAGATAAAAATCCATGGCCGCAAAACCGGTATAAACCGGCACATCGTTTAGTTTACATATTCCGCCGCCTAATTTTATTCGAGGGCGAGAGTGGCCGATATTAAAATAAGCGCCGGATGAACACATCGGCCCGAAAGTTCCGGTAGTGACCACGTCTACTTCCTCTGCCGCCTTAGCCGAGCCTTTTTTAGCCACTAGGTCAATGATTTCTTCCGCCGTAACTATCACGGCTTGGCCTTTTTTAATCTTCTCATTAATCTCTTTAATCGTCCTCATTATTCTTTCCTCCTTACCACCTATTTAAACAAATAAATCGGTAGAAAGATACCTCTCTCCGGTATCCGGTAAAATTACCACGATAAGTTTGCCTTTATTCTCCAGCCGTTTTCCCACCTGGACTGCTGCCCAGGCCGCGGCACCCGAAGAAACTCCGGCCAATATCCCCTCTTCTTTGCTCAACCGCTGCGCCGTGGCTTTGGCATCGTCGTAACTGACCTGAATAATCTCATCGATAATTTTACGGTTCAGCACCTCCGGCACAAAGCCGGCGCCGATACCCTGAATTTTATGCGCTCCCGCCTTACCCCCGGATAATACCGGGGAATCCTTCGGCTCTACGGCCACTGCCTTAAAAGAAAGCTTCTTCTGTTTGATTACCTCTGAAATACCGGTAATGGTACCGCCGGTGCCTACGCCGGACACTAAAATATCTATTTTACCTCGCGTATCCTCCCAGATCTCTATTGCCGTGGTGCGGCGGTGAACCTCCGGGTTTGCCAGATTCTGAAACTGCTGCAGCAGAAGATAACGCTTATCTGTCTTGGCTAAATCTTGCGCCCTTCTGACGGAGCCCGACATACCCTCGGCTCCCGGAGTAAGAATAATTTCCGCTCCGAAGGCAGAAAGAAGCTGGCGGCGTTCGATACTCATCGTCTCCGGCATGGTCAGGACTAACTTATAACCCTTGACTGCACAGACGAAAGCCAAGGCAATCCCGGTGTTACCCGAAGTCGGTTCAATAAGAATAGTATCTTTTTTAATCTTACCTTCAATCTCGGCCTTCTCAATCATGCTCAAGCCGATCCTGTCCTTGACCGAAGAGCAGGGATTAAAGGACTCTAATTTGGCAACCACCTCTGCGTTGCACTCTTTGGTAATCCGGTTTAAACGCACCAGAGGAGTATTTCCTATGAGTTTAGTGATATCTTTGGCAATCTGCATACTCTCTCCTTGAATTAAATCTGATAAATAAAAGCGGGGTCCTGCCTCTTTATTTTCTTTGCCAAATCTTCAAAGGTAACGCTGTCGATAATTCCAGAGGTGGACTCAGCAACCTTAGTCCAGATATCCCTAAAGGCGCATTTATAGATATCGCTGCAGCCCCGGTATTTCTTATCCACGCAAGCAATGGGTTCAATGGGCCCATCAATAAACCTGATCACCTCACCCAGTCTTATCTCTGACGGTGCCTTAGCTAAAAGATAACCCCCTATTTTGCCGCGCCGGCTTTCGACAAAGCTGCCTCTTTTTAAATCCAGAAGTATCTGCTCCAAAAATTTAACCGGGATATCCGCCCGCTTAGCCAGCTCATGAATAGCCACCGGGCTCTCCCCGTAATGCAAGGCTAAATCCAGAATCGTCTTTAAGGCGTAATCCCCTTTATAAGTAATACGCATAGTTATATCCTATAATCTCTATCAACATAGTAGAGTATACTGAGAAAACGTATTTTGTCAAGTATTTTTTTTAATTAACTCCTTGGCTACCTTTTCTCCGGCAAGAAGCATTCCGCCGAAAATCGGCCCCATGCGCGGGCCCCCGAATACCGCGTTTGCGCACATGCCGCAGGCATATAACCCGGGGCAGATTTCTTTTGAGTTCTTTACAATCGTATCCTCTCCTACCTCTGCCCACATAGACTGTTCACCCATGATTTTTCCGGTTTTTGTCTTCAGCCGGATGCCGGATTTCTTCTCAATAATCCGGGCTATCTCCGCAGGATGGCCGGTGGCATCCACCACGAATTTAGCGCGCATACTAATGGGGTCAACATGCAGATCGGCTATTTCAACCGCTGTCCAGTTTAATACCAGCCCCACTACTTTCTTATTGCGCACCATCACGTCTTCGGCGCTGATAAGATTAAAAATTTTCAAACCCGCCTTTACCGCCTTAGAGCAAATAGTTGAAACTGATTCGATGGAATCCGCTAAATAATAGCCTCGGGCGTAGCGTCTGCTTTTAATGCCAAACTCATCCAGTATCCTTCTGGCTTTCTCCTGGACCACAATTTCATTAAACATCATACCCCCGCCCCACATGCCGCCGCCGACGGAAAGCTTTCTTTCAAAAAGCACTACTTTTTTTCCTGCCTTGGCTAAATAATAACCGCAAACCATACCTGCCGGGCCGGCGCCGACAATAGCCACCTCAACATCAAGTGCTGCAACCAGCTTATCTTTATAAGATTCTATGATTGCATTGGAAATCACTATTTCATCTAACTTCATTTTAGTCTCCTCCCTTAACCCTTAATAAATAGGAAACCCTTATGCCAAATACATAAGGGTTATACACATTCACTCCTCCTTTTCCTACGCTGGTATTATCCAGATCAGGTTATCAGGGTCACCCCGCTTAAGCGGGGACTCTCAGGCCGTTATCACGACCTCCCCATAATCTTATTTATTTTAATGCCCCAGCCTTTTTTGCAGGAAGGCGCGGAATTCAGGCGGAAACTCAATCTTAGCCCTGCCGGCAGAACACTTATCCAGGCTATCGATAATCTTAGGTAACATTTTGTAAGGAAAAGTAAGAATCAATTTATCTTTTTCTACGTTGCACATTTTTCTGGCAGTATAGTCGTAAAAGGAGAGGTTAATTTCTCCGCTGAGCAATGGATAAATGATGCTTAAGCGGCAGGTCGGCCCGCCCATCTTGATTTTCGGCATCACCCCATCAAAAAAAGTAGCAAAAGTAAGCAAGCGGCAGGCCTGTTCGGCATTAACAATAAAAATCACCAATTGCGGCTCTGCTTCGCACTTCTCTAGAGGAGAGAGTAAAAAGCGCTTTCCGGAATTATCCGGAACATCTTCGATCTGCGACAAGAGCTTATCCAAGGCCTCATAAGAACAAAAAAGCTTCTCCCCTTCTACTACAAATTTACGGATCATCCCCAAAACCTCGGGGTCTTTAACCCGGTGAAAACCTAAATGCCAGGAAGCGCCGAAACAGGCGTTATTCGCTTTATCTAATTCAATTACCTCGCCCTTTCCTGCTTCAAGGATTGCCCGGCAGATACGTATTTTTTTCTCTGCCGGCTTAGCACTTGCACCCTCAAGCAGGCTTACCCCCAGCGGGCTGTATTCTAAACCTAAGAGTTCTTTTAAAGTTTGCGCGTAGCCTTGCCAGTCTTTCATCGCTATTTAGATTTAATCGCCAAAATCTTAATTAAGTCAGCTGCGTCTTCTATCTTATCCGTCACTCCTTCAAGGTACTCTGCCAGCTGGTAGCAAAGAAGCAAACTGGTTGGCTCAAGTTTTTCGTGAATAATCGCTTCGATCAGGGTTTTCTTCTGGTCATCGGCTTGATGCTCCAGCCGGTCTACCTCTTCGCAATCTGTCAATGCTTTTTTAAGGTCGTTTTTGGAAAGCGACTGGATCCCCTCTTTTAGTTTAGAGATAGAGTTAACGATTAATTCCGTTGCCGATGAGATATTCTTTAAAATGCTCTCCGGAAGCTTCTGCTCGATAAACCCTAAGATGCGCGCAGCACCATTAGTCCAATCGGCAATCTTATCCAGGGTCTTGACAAAATGCATCAGGTCTTCCCGGTCCGGAGGAAGAAGCAGGCTCTCGGCAAGCTCGCTGACCATTTTCGACCTTAAAGTATCTGCCTCATGCTCGCTAACTCTGACGTTTTCAATCGCCACGGTCTTGGCATTTAAATCCCCCTGAATAAACGCGCGCACTGCCTCGGAAAAATGGGTCACGGTTTTATAAGTCTCCTCCACGTGCTTCTGGGCATCCTTTAAAATAGAGAGCTCCTCAGCCATTCCTAACCAACCTAAGATATTCCTCGTTTCTTTCATCTTTTACCTCCTTAAATGAGCAGAAAACTTACGGAGCGAATGAAATGAGCGACGTAAGTTTTAGCGTCCGTTATTTACTTGCCTATCAGCGTCTGCGAATTTACTCCGCTGCAGCAATCGTATTAATAACCAGCGGAGCAACAATCCATAGCTAATGCCCTTACTTATATTTTAACAAATATCATAATTCCCTTTAAAACCAAAAAACTGATTATGCCTGAGACAAAAGGCGTAGCCAGCCAGCAGAAAATTATCTCGCGTATAATCCTTATATTTAAAACCCGTACTCCCCTTACCAGGCCCACGCCAAAAATTGCTCCGACAATAGAATGACTGGTGGAAACCGGTATGCCAAAAACAGTGTATATATGGACATTAATGGCGCTGGCAAGCTGGGCAGAAAATGCCATAATTGGCAAAAGATTGGTGATCTCCGAACCGATCGTCTCTATAACCTTATAACCCCAGGTCATAATGCCTAAGACGATTGCCAGGCCGCCCAGTATCACGCTCGTTTTTGCAGAAAGAATATTTGCCCCCACAATCACGCCGGTAGCATTGGCCACGTCATTGGCGCCCCAGGTATAAGCCACGTAACAGCCGCTTAAGATGATCAGCACGGCCAGGCTCCACCTTAAATGTTTGCGCGGGATAATCCTGTAAAGCACATTTTTAAAAATCCGGTAAAATATATACCCTAAAACCGCCGCACCCACCGGAGTAAAAATCCAGCAGATAAAAATATCTCCCAGCACTTTCCATCTTACGGGAGCGCCCACCGCAAGGCCGGCGCCGGCAACCGCGCCGACAATAGAATGACTCGTAGAAATAGGCATCTTCCAGTAGGTAGCCAGCACTACCCAAGCGCAGGCGGCAAAAGCAGCTACTAAAGCTAAATAAAGAGCTATGTTTTTATCCAGCTCATTTATCGGCACAATGCCTTTGCCGATAGTCTTAGCTACATGCCCCCCCTGTAAAAATGCGCCCAGGAAACCGAAGGCGACAATTAAAATAATCGCCTGTTTTAAATTGAGTACCCGCGAGCCGACAGCGGTGCCTAAAGAGTTGGCGGCATCGTTGGCCCCGATTGACCAGCCGACGCCAATGCTCATTAACAAAACTAAACCGACTAATAAGACATACATTTAATTTTATGGGGGTGGTAGGACGCCTAAATTATATCATCCAAATACAAGAAGTAAAGAAAATAGATTAAAATAAGGCCTTTAACTTAGCGCCTAATACGTTAACGTCCGCCCATTTTATTGAGCCTTTGCTACTCTGCAGCATATAATAAATTTCCGCCTTCAGATTCTTAGTTAGTTTCATACTGAGCCCGGAAGAAAACCTGTTTTGATTTAAATCACTCGGCAGGCCGTCAAAAACGATAAATATTTCATCTGAAATATATGGCTGGATTTCTATCCTGGTAAATTTCCAGGGTAATTTTAAGGTGAACTTATTGCGGTACCTCCAAAAATCAACTTTATAGTCAAACTCATTATATTCCATCCGGCTGCGGTCTTCCAAATTAAAACCCTTGAACGCGCTGGATAGCGTTAAGGTCAAATAAGGCTCTTCGCAGGGGAGAAATTTTCCTTTGACTAAATCATAGATCTGGCGGTACCCGCCGCCGATATTTAGATATTCTTTGAGATTATAGAAAAATCCTACATCGTAGTGTTGGTAATAAAACTCGCCGGCATTGTTTCCCCAGCGGAACTCCTGCTCAAAGGCTATTTTGGAATCTTTATTGATCTTGAATTCCTCTACGTCAGTATTCCAGACCTGAAAGTCTCCGTCATCAAAAGCATAAACATAACTTGTAAAAATTAAAAACAGGCCTGCGACTAAAAACTTTAGCTTCATAGTCGGCGTTCTTTTCCCTTGCAAACCTTAACGCATACCCCGCAGATATACTGGTCGACTAATTTTTGTTTTTGAAAATCTTTAAGCTTTTCAAAACATTTAAAGTGGTCGAAATCGGACGGGCTATCCTTTATTGCCTGCGCAGGGCAGGCCGGGATACATAGCCTGCAATCCCGGCAAGAGCCCTTAAGAGGCTTATCTAGCTTTAAAGGCATATCGGTAAGAATAGAAACTATGCGGAATTGAGAACCGGCTGTTTTGTTAACCAATAAATTATTCCTGCCTATCCAGCCTAAACCGGCAAGTTGTCCGATTTGCTTATGCGAAAGATGCGCCTTCTGGTTTTCCCAGTCTAGAATTACCGACGCCGGTATAGGTAGGGCCAGAAAACCTTTGTCCTGTATAAAATTAGTCAGGCGCAGTGCAGCCTGATCCAGGGCGGCGTTCAGGGCGCGGTAATGATGGAAATAAAGCTTGGTGGGCTGCTCCTCTATTTCTTCTAAGACAGCTGCTGAGATGCGCAGGCCCAGACAAATAGCTTTATCGAACTTTTTTATCGATCCGGCAGACAACAAAAAATCATTTTTAACTCTACTTATATCCGCAACGCCGAATATATCTATGCCTAAACTCTTACAGAACCTCTTCAGGCTAAGATAGTTTTTATTTTTATCCATTTAGTTTCCTTAAAGACACCATTAAAATTGAGATTGCTGCCGGGGTAACGCCGGAAATCCGCGAGGCCTGGCCTAAATTAACCGGTTTAAATCTGGCGAGCTTCTCCTTTATTTCGCGCGAGAGGCCGGCGATAACGGCATAATCTAAATCTTGGGGAAGCCTGATCTTTTCCAAGTTCTTGAACCGCTCTACCTCGGCAAGCTGCCGCTTGATGAACCCGGAATATTTTACTTCAATTTCGACCTCGCGCAAAGCAAAATCCGGGATATCTAAAGCAAGGTGGTCCAAGCTTTCCAAATCCGCGATACTTATTTCCGGCCGTTTAAGCATTTCTTCTAAGGCCACGGATTTTTTTATCGGCGAAGATTTAAAGCCCTCTAAACGCGCATTTAATTCCGGCGAAGGCTTAAGCTGTTTTTCCTTTAAGAAAGTTATCCCTTGCTTAATTGCCCGTTCTTTTTCCTGTAGCCGCTGGTAATCTTGCGGGCTTACTAAACCTAAATCATAACCTATCTTTCTTAAACGCAGGTCAGCGTTATCTTCGCGTAAAATCAGGCGGTATTCTACGCGCGAGGTAAACATGCGATAGGGCTCATTTGTGCCTTTAGTGGTCAAATCATCTATTAATACGCCGATATAACTAGTGGCGCGGTCTAAAATCAGCGGTTCTTTGGACTGGGCGCGTAAAGAAGCGTTTATTCCAGCAATTAAACCTTGGGCTGCTGCTTCTTCATAACCGGTAGTGCCGTTAATCTGTCCGGCCAAATACAGGTTCTTAATTAATTTAGTCTCTAATGTCGGATAAGTTTGAGTCGGCTCAACTATGCTATGCTCTATCCCGTAGCCAAAACGTATCACTTCGGCTTTTTCCAGCCCTTCAATAGAGCGTATCATTTCTGTTTGCACGTCTTCCGGAAGGCTGGTGGAAAGTCCGTTAGGATAGACTTCGTCGGTCTGGTAACCCTGCGGCTCTAAAAATATCTGGTGGCGTTCTTTATCGGCAAATTTGACTATCTTATCCTCGATTGAGGGGCAATAGCGCACGCCGGTTGCTTTAATTGTCCCCGCATACAATGGCGATCTGTCAAGGTTATCCCGGATAATCTTATGCGTATTTTTATTGGTATAGGTAATATGGCAGGATACTTGCTTCTGCTCTAACTCTAAGGTGGAAAATGAAAACGGTTTTGGCGGGCTATCGCCCTTTTGTTCAATAAGGCAGGCGCAATCTATCGTTTTTTTATCCAGGCGCGGGCAGGTGCCGGTCTTAAATCTTAAAATATTGAATCCAAGGTTTTTTAAATCCTGCGCCAAAGCAACTGATGCCGGTTCATTGATGCGGCCTCCGCTGGTATGGTTTAAACCGCGGTGGATTAACCCCTCTAAAAAGGTACCGGGGGAGATGACTACGCAGGTAGCGCTGATTTCTTCTTTATCCGTGATTACCCCTATTGCAATATTGTCTTTAACTAATAATTTCTTTACCTCTGCCTCTTTGAGAGAAAGGTTTTTCTGCTCCGAAACCATCCGGCGCATATACTCTTTATACATCTCCATATCAATCTGCGCGCGCGATGATTGTACTGCCGGGCCCTTGGAGGCATTGAGTATCCTGAATTGAATCCCGCAGGTATCGGCAGCTTTGGCCATTTCGCCGCCCAAGGCATCTACTTCTTTGACCAGCTGGCCTTTGCCTACCCCGCCGATAGCCGGGTTGCAGCTCATCAGGCCGATGGTCTTAGCGCTTAGCGTCAGCAAAAGAGTCTTACAGCCCATGCGCGCCGAAGCTAATGCCGCCTCAACGCCAGCATGTCCTGCGCCGATAACTATAACCTCATAACTAGTCATATTATTCTAGCTACTCTTGTGCAGCCTTTACAAGGAGGGGCATGATGTCGCGGCCGAGAATTTCACCGATAGAGCCGAGTTTCGCCGCTTTTTCGGAAAAACTTAAAGAGCCATCGGGCTTAATATTGCCGCCGCAAACCAAAAGCGGCACCGGGTCAGCGGAATGCGCCTTCATCGCACAGACCGTAGAGTGATCCGCAGTCACAGCGATAATAGTATCAGTCATATCTAATTTAGGCAAAAGACTGGAAAAGAAAAATTTGTCAATCGCTTCGATCACTTCTTTTTTCTTCTGGAAATCTCCGTCATGCGCCGGCTCATCCGGGCCTTTAATATGCACGTAAATCCCGTCATACTTCTTAATCGACTCCAAAGCAACCTTCGCCCAGATGGGGTAATCCACATCTAAATGTCCGCTTGCATCCGGCACAGCAATAATTTCCATCCCGGTCAAAAGCGCAATCCCTCTTTCTACCGGCATTTGCACAAAAGAGCCGAATTTCAGATTATGCAGGCTCTGGATATCGGGAAATTTAGGCAGGCAGTCGCCGGCATCCCGGGATAAAATCAGATTACCCGGCATTTTGCCGTCAGCAACCCGCTTTTTATTTACTGCCGCTTCATTTAAGGCCTGATGAGATTTTTGGGTGAATTCATTCAAAAGCATGGCCGCCTCTTTCGCCTCAGAATAATTCTCGTATCCAGGCATAGGCATAGATTCGGCCACGGTATTTTCGAATTTTTCCTTGGCCACGCCAAAAACTCCCTCTCTGTCATATGCCGGATCGGTATTGGTGACCCAGCCGGATAATTTCGAATGCATTCCGCGGATCACTAAAACGCCGCGGTGGCCGATGGTATTTTTAAATTCAAAAGTGGCGCAGGATAAAGTGACTTTTGAATTTATCTCCTTGGATAATGCCGTAGCTTCTTCGGTAGTCAGGTTTCTCCCCACCCGCCGGTCTTTAATCGTTTTTCCGTCTGCCTCTACGGTAGCGAAGTTAACGCGCAGGGCAAGATTTCCCTCACTTATCGCTAACCCCTCTGCGAAAGCCTCCAGCGGCCCCCGGCCGGTATAATATTTATGGGCATCGTAACCTAAGAGGCTGATTACCGCGATATCGGATTCCGGGGCAATACCGCGGCCCACCGGATACACTAAACCCGTCCTGCCGTTTTGCGCCAGGCGGTCCATATTCGGGGTGAGCGCCGCCTCTAAGGGAGTCTTATTACCCAGCTCCTCTAGCGGTAAATCTCCCAAACCGTCCAGGACTATATATAAAATTTTCTTCATGATTAGCACTTAGAAAAACCGCAGGCCTGGCACTTGACGCAGCCTTCTTCGTGGCGTAGGGCGCCGCCGCAATCAGGGCAGACCCCCACGATATCTCCGTGCAGCTGGAAATCGTCGGCATCGGTGGTGCTAGGCGTTTCATCGCCGTGGGAATGCTTCATGGCTACCTGCGGGATCTGGAGGGATATATTAGCCGCTTCGTCGCTGACTAATCTTTGTTCAATCACGCGGGCGATGGCGTCGGCGCAGGAAAAAATGCGCTGGCCCTTCTCCCAGGAAGGCGAAGGGCAACGGATATTGCGCAATTGTTCAATAATCGCTTTTACTTCTATGCCGGTCCTGAAAGCCAGGGAAACCAGGCGCCCGACTGCTTCCAGCTGCGAAGCAGCGCAACCGCCGGCCTTGCCCATCTGGGTAAATAATTCAAAGGGCCTGCCTTCTTCGTCGCGGTTTATGGTCACATAAAGATTGCCGCAACCGGTAGCCACTTTAGTGGTGGTCCCGTTGATCACTTCCGGCCGGGGCCG
>Ga0268276_1003962_pt1 | contig 10874 bp, 9 predicted proteins | sample saktaG_4_FD_190145 | JGI IMG/M metagenome (GOLD analysis project Ga0268276, IMG submission 190145) | Saline water microbial communities from Sakinaw Lake, British Columbia, Canada - sak_2010_1_5_45m | ecosystem: Environmental > Aquatic > Non-marine Saline and Alkaline > Saline ...
GCTCAAAGAAATCAAACCCAGAAAAGAATGGGCTGTTTTGCTTAAATCGCAAATTTTAGCGGAAAAAGGAACAGAGCCGATAACCGCACAGCAAATAGGTGTAAAGTCAGTTGGAATTATGGATATGATCCGATCAGTATTTTTTCAGAAGAAATTGGCATATGCTTTTTCGGTTGTTCTTCTGTTCGCTATTGGAATTTTTGGATTTGCCAGAAGCACAGTGCCGGGAGATATGTTATTCCCTATAAAAAAGATAGCTGAGCAATCACAAGCGGCCTTGACAGGACAAACCAAATTGAATCAAGATGTTGCAACGCTAAATAGTAGAATAAACGATTTGGCCCAAGTTGCAAAGTCTGGTAGAAAAGACAATATTCCTTCGGCAATAAGTGAGGTTTCGGCAAACGCATCACAATTAGTAAAAAGCTTAAAAGATAATCCGGTAAACGATCCGCAGACACTTAAGGAAATCGCGATTAGTTTAAAAACCTTAGCCGACGTGCAGGGAACAGATTTAACCGCCACACCCGGCATAAATGATCTTTACCAGACATTAGACCAAAATGAGATTAACGATTATAAAAAGACAACCTTAACAGAAGATCAACAGAAATTATTGACTGAAGCAGAAGAATTGTATGATCAGGGAAAATATTATGAAGCGTTCGAAAAAATATTAACAATAGGTAATTAATTATAATTATCAACGGCAGTAACGTACCTGCCATAAAATAGTTAAAAAAGTAATCCTGCCCTCTGCGCTGTACTGCGGGTTTAGAGCTTAGAGGGCGGGATTACTTAATAGTTTCGCAATTTGACGAGTCGTCCCCGTCATACGACGGGGCAAGTGTTCGCAATAGGTTCGTGATTAGTACGTAAAATCGCGAGCAAATAAGCTGCGAGCGCATAACGGTCGACCGACGAGAAATAAAAAACTTAATAATAACTTCTTGTTTAATTAAATATTTATATTCAATTAAACGAGGACAAAAAACAATAAAACACAAAATGAGTATTAAAAGAACAATTATAACAACCATATTGGCTTTAGCCTTGGTTGCAACAGTTGCTCCTGCAACAACTCAAGCTACAACAATTGATGATTTGTTAGCTCAAATCTCAGCATTGCAAGCCCAATTGGTTGCCCTACAAGGAGGCAGCACACCTGTTCCAACTGGAATAGTTGCTTGCTCAGGAGTAACATTTACAAGAGACTTAACAGTTGGCTCAACAGGATCAGATGTAAAATGCTTACAGGTCCTTTTAAACACCAACGGTTACACATTAGCTGCAACAGGAGCAGGATCACCAGGGATGGAAACATCTTACTTTGGTCCAAGAACTTTAGCAGTTATTAGAGCATTCCAGGCAGCAAAAGGATGGACACCTGCAAATCAGGTTGGCCCATTAACAAGAGCAGCCTTAAACGCTCTTATAACAGGCACAAGCACAACACCAGTTACAGGTTTGCCAACAGGTTGCACATCAACCTCAGGATTTAGCCCAGTAACAGGAGCATCTTGCGCAACAGGTGTAACAACAACAATAACAACACCTGGAGCAACAGGATATTTGTCAGTAGACACATTGGCTGCTTCACCAGCATCTAATGCAAATGTTACAGCAACATCAAATATTCCTGTATTGGGAGTTAATGTCAAAGCTATCGGCTCTGACATAAAAGTTTCCAGCGCTAAAGTTCAATTGGCAGTGATAAAAGATCCAACTGGAACTCCAGCAGCTGAACACCCAGCTACAGCGGTGCAAAACTTGTATGTTTATGATGGAAGCACATTGTTGGGCACATTCCCAATTAACACAAGCACAGTTATCAAGACCACTACTAATGGAGCAGGAACCACCGGAACATATTACTATGTAATATTGTCAGGATTTAACTTTGTTGTCCCTGCAAATACTACAAAAGTATTAACAGTTACAGCCGATTTCGCTTCAGCATTGGAGACAAGCAGACAGTTGACAATCAACTTGTTCGACACAACTTCCGTAAGAGGAGTTGACGGAACAGGAGCATCTATAACTGCTGGTGTAACTTCAACAAGAGTTTTCACAGTAGCTTACGCAACAGTAGGAACTTCAACATTGACAGTTTCCACAGACGCAACTGTTTTGAAATCAACTTCAGTTAAAGTTAACCACACAAGCGGAACAACAGATGTTCCAATGTTTGTCTTTCAAGCAAGGTCAGCAACAGGACCTTCCACAATTACAGATTTGAAATTTACAGCAACCGGAGCAGGAGTTACAAATTTGACTGCTGTAAAATTGTATGATGGTTCAACACTATTGGGTTCTCAGGCATTGTCCAGCCAGGCATCCGGAGCAACAGCTACATTCAGCGATCTTTCAATTGCCGTAGCAAAAGATACTACAAAGACATTGACTGTAAAAGCTGACTTTTCAGCAGATGTAGCCGGAGCAGGCGAAGCCGTATTGTTGAAAATATTCAAACCAAGCACAGATGTTACTTATCAGTTGCCAAATTTGACATCAACAAATCCAGCTTCAACAACACCAGTCACCGGAAACGCTATGCATTTGTATGACGGCGTAGTAACAACATTCTCGCTTGTCAGCGCAACATCTGCGTATGTTCCTAACTCCACAACTCCATCATTGGGTTATACAACAGGTACAATTACTTTGAGGGCTCACTCAGACGGTGGAATAACAACAGAACCGGCTGTAGGAAGCTTTACAGTTACTTACGGTAAAAATGGTACAGACACCACTTTAGCAGTGGCCTCAAAGACCATTACTGTAACACCTGATTCCACTATTGGTGATGGTAACGACGCAACAGTCGTTCTTAACCTCCAAGAACCAGTGGGAACTTCAGGCACAGGCTTTATTGATTTCAGAATCGGTAATATTTCATGGTCTGTAACAAATGGTGTACAAACAGAAACAGAAGCCACACAAACATGGGGATTGGATGACTTTAAGACACCAACCGCAGGCGCATTCTAGTATTTGCTAATACGCCTTCTTGTGAAAGGCAGACGAGCAAAACAAAACCCCGCTTCGGCGGGGTTTTGTTTTGCGGAAAGACTTGATTAAAACGTATTAAGGAAGTTTTCAATCTGGTCCTTCAATTCGGGGTTAGATTTTATGGTCTCTAAGGCTATTTGCCTTGACATTTGATAATCTCCCAATTCTTTGTAAACAATCATTAAAGATGTTTTGTATTGTACCTGTCCAGGGTTTACTTCGGACAATTTCTGATAAAGTGGAAGCATCTCCTTATAATTTTTGGTTTTCAAATAAGACGCCACTAATTGTCTTAACGGAACTTCTTCCTGAGTGTGATATCCATTTTCCCTTGCTTTTACTATAAATTCTTTTCCGGTTTTAACGTCTCCCAAGTGAATATTGATTAATCCCGACATCCAAAGGCACTCTTTGCTTTCGGGAAACGTTTTCAGGCAATAGTCAGATTTTTCTTTTGCCCCCTTTAAATCATCTAGAGAGACGTCAGCCATAAAAAAACTAAAAAGAATTGAGGGGTCTTTAGGGCTTAATGCCAGTGCCTTGTTAAATGCATCATAGGATTTTTTTATTATTTCCGGGTCTTTGGTATCTTTTGCTTCTGTTGCCAATGATTCCCCCAGCCGTAGCCAGTTTTTGTAGTCATAAGGATTTAATAATGTATTTTTTTCAGAAATTTCTTTGATTTTTCCTGAAATAGCTGCCTCTTCCTCGGAATGATAAATAATTCTGTCTATAAGAAAATTTAAATAAATAGAATTGGCATATGGAAGCAAGAGAGTTTTTATCTTAGATTGTTCTTCTAAAATCTTAGAAGCAGCTGACCAATCGCTGTTTTGTAATGTTTGAGCAATAACAATCTGGCTATTAATCTGCAAGATAACAAAGTTATACTGCCAGAGAAATATTACCAAGATAAAAAATAAAATTATAAGAGCCGGAATTTTAATGAATTTAAATCTATTTTTTACCTCCCATGAGCCCTTATCCTGAGCCGCGCCGAAGGGTGACGAAGGGTTTTTCTTTTCAGAATTCAACGATATTAAGTGAAGCGAATAGGCCGAAAATAAGAAAAAAACAAGCATTATTGCAAAACCGTCAATGCTTGCCAGTCCCGCGATAAAAAAAGCTATAAATCCTGCTTGCAGACCGTGGGCAATAGGATACTTTTTTTTTATTTTTTGAAGCCCCCACAACATATAGAAGAAAAAAGCGAAGTAAAAAATTAAAGCGAAAATACCGGAATCAATCAGGGTTTGTATTAAATAATTGTGTGCCCTGTCAAAATCTCTTTCAATTTCCATTGCCGGCAAAGTTGGGTCGTAGTGTTTATTGAAGGCGATATAAAAGTTTTCTGGTCCGTAACCAAAATATGGTTTTTCCAAAAAGGCTGAAATTGATATTTTCCAAGCGGATGTTCTCGATTGGTCAATATTTACTCCTTGAGTTAAGCTTACCACCCTTACAACGGGTTCTTTCACAAAAACAGGCCATTTTTCATAAAGTTGAGGGTAAGCTCCCAAAAAGAAAATAAAGATAACAAATATAATCGGCAGAACGATAATGCCTATTTTTACAATTTTAGTGCTTAAATCGACAGATATTCTGCCAATTTTTATTTTCTCTGGGTAGGAAATTAAGAACCAGAAAAACCCTATTAAGAGGCCTAGAATGGCGGCTCTTGTTTGGGTCAAAAAAATAAGTACAAAAGAATAGAAAATAACCAAAAATAAATAAAGATATTTTTTGATTTTATTACCTTCTTTTGTGAAGAATGATAAGGAAAGAAAAAGAGGAGGCAAGAGATAAAGAGCAAGAATTATGGGATTTCCCAGCGTGGAACTCGGCCTATAGGTTGTGGCATTGATAAATGATGTGAAAATTGAAAAACGTTGGAAGGTGGCTATCAAGCCCACTAAAAATCCAATAAACAGGGAAAAATCAAGGAGTTTTTTCCAGTCTTTATCTTTTACAACCGTAAAAGTCATGATGCAAAAAAACATAAGAAAGGCAAAATTAATAAACCCTGCTCCTCTTGCGGGAGTTCCCCACAAACTGTTGGACACGTCAAGAGAGAACAGCGTTGAAATAAGTACCATCAAAAAATATCCCAGAAGCGCAATCACCGGGCCATTTTTTAATTTCTGGAAACCTACTCTATCTCTAACTAAATAAATAAAGCCCAAAATTGCCAGAATTGATCTGAATGCAATGGCTTGTGTGTATGACGCAGGGGTGAACCAGGGAGGAATATTTAACGCAGGCAAAGCCAGTATTATAAAAAATCCGGTTATATACAGCCAGTACAGGTCATTGTTTCCCTTGTTGATTTGAGCCATAGTTTGTGATACAAATATTAAATGAGGATTATTCTCTGATAATACAAATTATGAAGCAAAAAAGCAACAGAAAAGTTATAATAACTTCCGGATACTACAACCCCTTGCATATCGGTCATGTAAATTTAATTAGAGAAGCCAAAAATTTAGGAGATTTTTTGGTTGTAATCGTAAACAATGACAAGCAGGTGAAAGTAAAGGGTTCAGTCCCTTTTATGTCGGAAGAAGAGCGGGTAGAGATAATTAAAGCCGTAAAAGACGTAGATGAGGTATTTTTATCTATAGATGAAGACAAAACAGTTATTAGAAGTTTGGAGAAAGCTTTTCAAAAGCATAGCGGAAAAGAATTATTTTTTGCCAAGGGCGGAGACAGCACGTCTAAAAATGTTCCGGAAATGGAGATTTGTGAGAAATTCGGAGCAAAAATCATTTTTGATGTTGGTGGCGGGAAAGTTCAAAGTTCGTCTTGGCTCATAGAAAAATCAAGCAAGAAGTGAGTGTTATAAATGATACTTTTTGACCCCTATTGACACCCCTTAAATAGGGGTTTATCATTATAAAATGGAAGAAGAAATACAGCCAAATAAAATATACACCCCTAAAGAAGCAAGGGATTTTTTAAAAGTTTCAGAATCTACCATGAAAAGGATGCTTAAAAACGGAATTATCAAGGCATATAAGGTAAGCGGTCAATATAGAATTTGGGGAAGCGAGATATTAATACTTGTGTCTCCAAAATTAGAATCTAAGGTATATAAGGCTTATATAAAAATAAGAGATAACACGCGTAAAACCATTGAAAAATGGTAATTTTAAATTATATGAAATCTAATAAAAATAATAAAAAAGTCGGCATATTAGGGTATGGAGAAATCGGTCAGGCGATTTGTAAATTTTATGGTTCGGCAAGCTCACCACAAGTAAAAATTAAAGATTTGAAAAGGGATGACGGCTTGGCCGGCGTGGAAATTTTACATATCTGCATCCCCTGGTCAGATAAGTTTGTGGATATAGTAAAAAAAGAAATTAAAGAAATAAATCCAAAGCTTACTATCATACATTCAACGGTTGCCCCGGGCACAACAAAGAAGATTATTAATGACCTGCCCCAAGCTTATCGAGGGGTTGTGCATAGTCCTGTGCGAGGCGTACACCCAAATCTTTACGAAGGCATAAAAACGTTTGTAAAATATATCGGCGCCGATAATGAAAGGGCCGGTAAGATGGCCCAAAAACACTTGGAAAGCTTGGGCATCAAAACAAAAATTTTTGTTCCATCAACAACTACAGAAATAGGCAAAATTCTAGACACAACTTATTATGGAGTTTGCATCGCATGGCATGGAGAGATGAAAAAAATTTGCGACAAGTTAAATGTGGATTTTGAAAAATCAGTAACGGATTTCAATATAACCTACAATGAAGGATATACAAAATTAGGAAAAAAAAATGTAGTAAGACCAGTTTTGTATCCACCGCAAAACGGCAAGCCGAAACATTGCATTACTCCAAACGCCCACATCTTAAGCAAATATTATAAGGGCTCTATTTTAGATTTATTAGAGAAATATAATGGCAAGCTTTAAGAACAAAAGTTAGAAATAATGATTTTTAGTTATTTTTAAAAATATGGAAAATAAAAAAAAAGTTTTAGTTACGGGAGCGGCGGGATTTATAGGGCATCACCTGGTCAGGTATCTAAAAGATAAAGGATATTGGGTACGCGGAGTGGATATAAAGGAGCCGGAATATTCTTCAAAAAGTGAGGCAGATGAATTCTTAATTCTGGATTTGAGGTTTTTGGAAAACTGCCTGAAAGCTACAGAAGACATAGAAGAAGTTTATGCCTTAGCCGCAAATATGGGGGGAATTGGATTTATTACTTTTCATAATGCAGATGTTTTGTATGACAATGTTTGCATTAATGCAAACACAGCTGAAGCAACCAAGAAAAACGGCGTAAAAAGATTATTTTATTCTTCATCTGCCTGTATTTATCCAACATTCAAACAAAAAGACGCCAATGTGGTTGCTCTGAAAGAGTCGGACGCATATCCGGCTGATCCTGATAATGAATATGGGTGGGAAAAATTATTTTCTGAAAGGCTATATAAGAGTTATTCACAATTTTTTGAAACCAGAATTGCAAGGTTTCATAATATTTTTGGACCCGAAGGAACCTATGATGGAGGAAAAGAGAAAGCCCCGGCTGCCTTGTGCAGAAAAATTGCCCTGGTAAAGGATGGAAGCGAAATAGAAATTTGGGGCGACGGTGAGCAAACCAGGTCTTTTTGTTATGTTGATGACTGTGTAGAGGGTGTTTATAATTTAATGCGTTCTGATTTTAGGGAGCCTTTGAATATCGGATCTGACCGCCTTATTTCTATGAATGAAATGGCCGAAGTTATTGCTAAAATCGCTGGTAAAAAAATTTCTAAAAAACATCAGTTAGACAAGCCTCAAGGAGTCAGGGGTAGAAATTCAGATAATACGTTGTGCAAAAAGGTATTAAACTGGGAGCCTAAAATTTCTTTGGATCAAGGATTAAAAAACACGTACGAATGGATAAACAAGCAAATAGGCGTCCAGGAATAAAATTAAAATGCATCTATATATTTAAAATCATATGAGTTTTCAGAATAAAAATATTTTAATAACCGGCGGATGCGGTTCTTTCGGCCAGAAATTCGTTGAAATTTTATTAAAGGAACACAATCCGCAAAGTATCAGAATTTATGACAACAGGGAATTGGCCGCGGTTGAAATGGAAAGGAAATTTAACGACAATCGTTTAAGGTTTCTTGTGGGAGACGTTAGAGATAGAGATAGATTGTACCGAGCGGTAAATGGAGTTGATATTGTTGTCCATGCCGCAGCGTTAAAACATGTTTGCATCTGCGAATATAACCCCATAGAAGCAATAAAAACAAACATAGACGGTGCTGTAAATGTCATAGATGTGGCAATTGACAACGGAGTGGAAAAAGTTATGGCAATAAGCACAGACAAGGCCGTACAGCCGGTAAATTTATACGGAGCTACTAAAATGGTGGCAGAAAAACTTTTTGTACAAGGAAATGTCTACAGCGGAGCGAGAAAGACGGCTTTTAGCTGTAGCAGATACGGAAATGTTATTGCAAGCTCCGGCAGCGTGATTCCTTTATTTTTGGAGCAGAAAAAAAACGGAGAAATTACCATAACAGACGAAAGAATGACAAGGTTTTGGATAACTTTAGATGAGGGCGTGCGATTTGTCATTAAATGCATAGAAACTATGAAAGGGGGAGAAATTTTTGTTCCCAAGATTGAAAGTATGAAGATTTTAGACCTGGCTAAAACAATTGCGCCGGAAGCGAAAGTTAAAATAATAGGCATGAAGCCTGGTGAAAAATTACATGAAACCCTGCTTACCAAAGAGGAATCAGTGCGCACCAAAGAATTTGATAAATATTATGTTATAGAACCGGAATTTTCTTTTTGGGACAAAAACAACCACAAAGAGGGGTCCATTGTTGCCGGCGTTTTTGAGTATAAAAGCGATGAAAACGGACAATGGATTGAAGAAAGTAAAATAAAAAATATTCTGGAATCTTTAGATATTAAAATATGAGCAAAAAAATAATTCCGTATGGACACCAATGGATAGACAAAAATGACATTAAAGAAGTTGTTAAGGTTTTAATGTCCGATTGGCTTACGCAGGGTCCGAAAGTTGAAGAATTTGAGAAAGCAGTTGCGAAATACTGCGGAGTAAAATACGGCGTAGCGGTTTCTTCTGGCACAGCCGCCCTGTACTTAGCTTATGTTGCGGCGGGAATAAAAAAGGGAGACGAAGTTATCACAAGTCCGTTGACTTTTGCCGCCACTTCTAATATGCTTGCCTTTTGTTCGGCAAAGCCTGTTTTTGTTGACATTGGAGAGCATACTTTGAATATTGACCCCGAGGAAATAGAAAAAAAAATAACCTCAAAAACAAAAGCTATAGTTCCAATTGATTTTGCAGGAAATCCTTGCGATTATGACGCAATTGTAAAAATTGCCAAAAAGCACAATCTTTTAATAATCGAAGACGCTGCGCATTCCTTAGGGGCGGAATATAAAGGGCAGAAGCCCTATGGTCTTAGTGATATGGCAATTTTGAGCTTTCATCCTGTTAAACATATCACCACGGGCGAGGGCGGGATGGTTTTAACAAACAATAAAAATTTTTATGAAAAATTAAAAACCATTAGAAATCACGGAATAATCAAAAAGCCGGAAAAAGGGCAGTGGTATTACGAAATAGAAAGCCCCTCTTTCAATTTTAGGATTACGGACATACAATGTGCATTGGGAATAAGCCAGCTCAAAAAAATAAGCAAATTTTTAAAAAAAAGAAGACAAATAGCAAAAATATATAACAAAGCGTTTAAAGACATAAAAGAAATTATATTGCCCCCGGAAAAAGGTTGCGTAAAATCGGCATGGCACATATACCCCGTGCAGGTGCCGGCCAAAAACAGGACAAAAATATTCAATTCATTGCAAGATAGCGGAATAGGCGTCCAAGTCCACTATATGCCCTTGCATCTGCACCCCTTTTATCAAAAAAAATTTGGATATAAAAAAGGAGATTTCCCAAAGTCAGAAAAATATTACGAAGGAGCGATTACTTTGCCTATTTTCTCGAAAATGACAAACAAAGAAATTAAAAGTGTAATTGGCGCGGTTAAAAAAATAATTAATAAAAAAATATGAGCAAAAACAATCTTCAAGAAGAAATTTGGGCCGGTAAATTCGGGAAGGAGTACACTAAAAGGAATTTTTTGTACACAAAAGAAGTTGATGAATTGTACGAAAAGCTTTTTGGATTGACGAGGACTGGTTTGAACAAGGAGTTTGTCGGCGGATTGGACCGTTCAATCAAAATTTTGGAAGTGGGATGCAATATTGGCGCTCAATTGGTATTTTTTCAAAAAATGGGTTTTAAAAATCTTTACGGAATAGAAACGAATAAGGAGGCCATAGAGTTTTCCAAAGCCGAAACAAAGGGCATCAACGTCATCTATGGATCTGCTTTGGATCTTCCTTTCAAGGATAACTATTTTGATTTGGTATTTACTTCGGGCGTACTTATACATATATCTCCGTCCAACATAGGAAAGGCGATGAAGGAAATCTACCGATGTTCCAAAAAATATATTTGGGGATTTGAATATTATGCCGACAAATACACGGAAATTGTTTATAGGGGGAACAAAAATATACTTTGGAAGACAAATTTTCCAAAATTATACAAAAGCTATTTTAAGAAGTTAAAGTTAATCAAGGAAAAAAAGATAAAATATTTAGGGGACGAAAACACAGACGTGATGTTTCTTTTAAAGAAATAATAAAGATTTATGGATGATAAATTAAACATTTTACTAAAAGAAAAATGGAACGACTTGCACTCAAAAGAAAGGTTTCAGTCAAAATATCCGAGCGAGCATGTTGTACGGTTTATGTTTACAGGTTTTTCTAGAGATCCAGAAGAGAGACGCAGCA
>Ga0268276_1003963_pt1 | contig 10871 bp, 12 predicted proteins | sample saktaG_4_FD_190145 | JGI IMG/M metagenome (GOLD analysis project Ga0268276, IMG submission 190145) | Saline water microbial communities from Sakinaw Lake, British Columbia, Canada - sak_2010_1_5_45m | ecosystem: Environmental > Aquatic > Non-marine Saline and Alkaline > Saline ...
TAAGCAAAAAAGAGAAGATAGGATAAACACTGCTCTTTTCTGCCGAGCAATATGGCATAACTTACTTAATGTCTAGAAGTCAATCCTGTCCCAGTTCTAAGACTTTCGAAAGGTTTTTAAAGGAGTTTTGTTTTAATTATTTAACATGAATAAAAAAATCTTAATGCCGATTGTTTTTATTGCACTACTTAGTTTGGCAATTTTTGTTTCTGCGAGTATTTCTACAGACATGGATACTGAGAGTAATTATATTATTGAAGTAAATATAAACAAAGGATGGAATTTGGTTTTAGCTACACCAATAGATAATGGAAAAAATTATATTGCCGAAGGGAGCGATATTAAATTAGGAGACATTGAGGCATCATTTATCTATTCAAGAGTTTCTAATAGCTATACTCAATTATATCCCTATAAAAATACGAATGAAGAAAATTCTTATTATAAGGTAGGACAAGAATCGGCATATTATCTAGTCCAATCTCCCGTTTGGATTTATTCAAAAAAATCAGGCACATTAAGATATTTTAAGTATGAAGACACTATGCCTCGTTTAGAAGATTATAGCAAGATTGTATTTAAGAAAGGATGGAATTTTGTTGGAATAACTTCTCCATTTGTAGATAAAACATTACAAGACTTTAAGGGTACCTGTAATATCGAAAAATCCTACTTCTTTAGCGATAGAGAAAATCCTTCTGGAAGTTGGATGATATTTCCCCTAGATGTTAAGTTTCTGAATAGAGATTCTGCTGGTGGAGGGATTCTCATTAAGGTTTCCTCAGATTGTAATTTTGGCTCCGTAGTTAATTCTAATGTAAATCCTCCCAGCTTACCAAGCGGAGGTTCTAGTAGTACTAATACTTGTATAGATAGTGATGGCGGGATAGTGATTGATGTAAGGGGAAGCATCTCTCACGATGGAGGGGTTTCAGAAGATTACTGCAAAGATAGCTATATTTTAGGAGAGAGATATTGTGAAAATAATCTAAAGGGAACTTCTTTTGTTGACTGTTCAGACTCCGGATTTTCAAGATGCGAAAATGGGAGATGTATTTAAAATGATAAAATCAAAAAGAGGTTCAGCTTGGATTTGGATTTTAATAATCTTAATTCTTTTAGCTCTCGGCGTAGGAATTTGGTTCTGGCTTTCTGGCGGAAACTTACCTGCTGGAATTGGTGGAAGTTCTATACCCTCGCCACCCGCTTTGCCTAATTAATAACTCTGCGCCTAATTGAAACTAACTAAGTCAGCCCCCACTAAACTATTCACTCGCGACAATCTCTTTATGCTAAAACTGGCTTGCCCACCATCCAAGCCCCCGACCACCCACGCATGAGAATTAACTCTTCGCTCATTCAATCGCTTTGTAAATTTGTGGGATGCCTCAAATTTAGTCGCTCATGATATCGCTCGTCTTTCAGCTCTGAAATTTTCAGCCTCATTCAACTAAAGTTTCATGGGGAAAATTTCGAGTTAAAGAGAGTATAACGTAATTAGGTGAAATTTTTTTAGAAAGCTCCCCTAGTTAGAAAAGAAATTGTTGTCAAATTAAAAAATATCTTTCTTCGAAAAATATGGGGGTTGTGGGCTACGAACGATTATTTTTTCTTCACCCAGAAAAAACCAGCTACCAAACCAACCACTAGCAGAACTGCGCCCAATATATTCCCAGAACTTTGGCTAACATTAGCAATTGCGTTGCCAGTTATATTAGAAGACAAAAAAAATAGTCCGCTGAAAATTCCTACAATTGCCAAAGAAGCAGATGCTAAAGCACCTTCAAGATTTCCTTCCGTATTCCTTTTGGTTTTTACCGAGGGTCTTAAATCGGGATGTTCTTCAAAAAATCTTTGCATTACAATATAGGGTGGACGAGAAAAAAGCTTGGGAGCACTATGCTCTTCAATAAGTTGATTCATCAGACCATACGCCTCTCCTGCCTCTGTTAGCATTCCCCTTTTTCTAAAACTTTTTCCAAGAACATTCAACTTTCTTGCCCATTCAGAAGCATCATCGGAACCTACCTGAATATTTGAGTATTCTTCAACTAAATTTTTCTGTCTTTTGAGTTCCTTTGCCAACTCTCTTTTATCTTTAACATTCGCTTTGTGGATAGCTAGATACTTTCCTCCCCTATTTTCACTTTCAACTCTTTCTTGATCCTGGGCGGTTTCTAATCGATACATCCCTCGAATCCTATTCAAATCAACACCATTCTCCCCCAACCCTTCATATCGCGCTAAAATTTCTCTTCCTATTTTTTGTCGATCATATAGATTTAAACTTTGTGGCGAAACAGATTTTAGATATTTAATTGCTTTTTGAGGATTAGTAGAATATTTAGTCCTAGCTTCGTATAGCAACTGTTTTGCTGTTGGAGATAATCTATCTTCTTTTTTTGTCATATAAAACTAATAAATCCCAGATTTAAAAACCTATCGCCCACAACCCCCTAAAGAGACTACAACAATTTCTTTTTTATTTCAAACTCTTGGAAGTCCCGCCTTCCGCCCCCGACCTCCCCCGCTTTCTAAAAAAACTCTTGTCTTTTTTGTATTTGAATTAAGACAAGCCTCTCCACTCTGAGTTCATCAGGAGTGAAATTTGTCCCAAATTTCCTCGAGCTCACTCGAGGGCGAGGTCACCTAACATAATTAGGCTCAATTCGTAAGTGTGCTCCCCTAGAATGGAGATTGTCGCTCGACTATTTAATATTTTTCTAAAAGAAAACTGGGGGGCTGACACGACGACTAACGACTATTTTTTTCTCCAAAAAAATCCAGCTTTACTTTCTAATCTCTCTGCCTTATTTTCATTCACTAAATCCATAAGAACCCTATAAAGCAAATGCCAATTTATTATTTTATCTGCCTTCTTTTGCAGTTCTTCTAAAATTTGATTTGTACTTTTTATTTCTGTCTTAGAAAGAACTGCTAAAATCATTTCTTTGTATTTGCTCATACAAAGATTTGGACTAAAACCTTTATAGCACAATATCCAAAGGTTTGTACCAAGGCTTTCGAAAGGTTTTTAAAGGAGTATAGATTTAATTATTTAACATGAATAAAAAATTTATTTTATCTACAAGCTTAATTCTTTTAGTTGGACTTGCAGTTTTTGTTTCTGCTTTATCCACAGATTCGCAACATAATGTAAAACTTAATCTAAACAAGGGATGGAATTTGGTAGGAATGTATGCGTTTGATGATTCATTTAGCGACCTTACAAATTCTGGCTTTATCGAAGTGGCTTATATTTATGACAATATAAATAAAGAATATATACAATTATATCCAAATCGTGATGTTGGTAAAATTGCCTCTTCTGGAATCTTAGAAAGATGGGGAACAACTGCTGTATGGATTTATACAAAAGAGGCAAGAGAGTTTGCTCCTTCATCAATTGACCAACCAGCTCAACTAAGTTCTATACAATTAAAACAGGGATGGAATTTTTTATCAATAACTCCTGAAATGTGGAACAAGGCATTTAATGACTTCAAGGGAAGTTGCGACATACAAAAAATCTATGGCTATGAGCAAAATAATTGGGCAGGATTGTCTTTAACATTCCCAATAAATCACGAGGAACTTATTGGTTCTGGTTTAATTGTTAAAGTTTCGTCTGATTGTACTCTATCATCTTCAACATCAGGAGTAAATCCTCCTGCATTACCATAATTAAAATGATAAAAAATAAAAAAGGTTCAGCTTGGATTTGGATTTTAATAGTTCTAATCTTAATCGGAGCAGGAATCGGAATCTATTTTTGGCTAACTGGAAGTAGTCCTGTTGGCGGAAGTTCTATACCACAACCGCCTGCTTTACCTACTGCCTAATTGAAACTAAAAGTCAGCCCCCACTAAACTATTCACTCGCGACAATCTCAAATTACATGGCTGGAGAAACCCACCTTCCAGCCCCCGGCCACCCACGCACACTTACGAACTCTTCAAAATTATTTTATAATTTTTCGTTCCCTCAGCTCTGAACTTCACAGCTCTCAAAATTGTCCCAATTTTAGAGGTTCAGTTCGAGGAGTGAAGAGCCTAACATAATTATCAGCAATAGGATTTTCAATTTACCGACGAGAAAAGTCAGAAGCCCCCCACCTCGCACTCGCTTTGCTCGTGCAAGAACGACGAAACAAAAAACAAAGATTTATAAATATGTTCTGAAATGTATATATTAAGATGAAAGCAAGAATACTTTTAACATTTCTTTTAGTGTTTGCGTTGGCGAGTTTTGTTTCTGCGACAAATTATAATGCTCTTGGAGAGCATACTATAAAAAATGAAGATTCTTTTTCTTATGATTGGTTAAATGTCCCCTCTTTTTTTATAGGAACAACTAATCTGCATGGAGGCGATGAAATGTTTAAGGTAATTATGTTTAACATTGGAGACAATCAACATGTTTTGGAAGAGGGGGAAAGGGAATGGATTACTGATAATCTTAATGAAGGATACAAAATAAGGATTAGTGTTGGGAGTATAGATACTGAAAATGGGAATGGTGCTGAAATGAAGTTTGAAGATGCCAAATCTTCTCTCGTTTTAGAAGAATGTAAGAATGCAGGTTATTCCTGTATGGAATCTTGTGGGGGAGATTTGTATTCTAAAGTAGAGGAGTATGATTGTGGACCTCCAGTAGGAAGGCCCTCTTATTGTTGTAAGGAAAAAGATATTCCTGAATCTGAAACTGGTTTATTTTTGAACAAAAATAAATTTTACTCTGGAGATAATTTGATTATTAGCCATGCTTTTAATAATCCTGTTAGTTGTAGTTTGTCTATTTTTAATAAGGATAATTTTGAAATGGGGATAAGTGGTAAAACTGCCGAATCTTATTCTAGAACCGGAGAAGCAGAATTATATGATCTATTTGAGTATTTAAAATCTAGGCTAGGAAATTCGGAAATAAATGGACAATATTCAGTGATTCTTAATTGTACTGAAAAAGCAGGGAGGGATTTTGTGCTAACTGAAACTTTTGAGGTTGTTGATGAATCTAGGGAAAGTTATACTTGTCAGTTAAATACTTCTGAAGTTGGAACGTGTATTTTTCAGGGGGTTAATTATTCTGTAGAATTTACTCCTTCTTCTGAAAGTGGAAAGATTGCTTTTAGTATTACTTATAATGGGATGTCAGAGCAAGTTTTATTAAATAATAAAATAGTGAAAGATGAGCAGGATTCTTTTGTTCTTTCAAATGGGGTGATTTTAAGAGATGCCTATAGGGCTGCATCTGCTCCTTACGCAGGGGTTACTTTTATAGCTACAAATCCTTCTGTAATTGAAAAAGAGATTTGTGCCGGATGTATCTTAGAAGAGAAATGTTATCCACTAGGGTATAGAAAAAATGGAATGTATTGTAAGGAAGAATCTAATGGAAATGAATTTGAATTACAAAAAACGGCAGAAGTAGTATGTATCAATAATTTTGAGTGTCAAAGTGAACTTTGTGTAGAAGGAAGTTGCGTAGATATTGGATTCTGGGGAAAAATTCTTAACTGGTTCAAGAACTTTTTTAATTAAAATGGAAGAACAGCAGTCTAAGTTAAAAAGCAATAATGTTTGGATTTGGATTATAATCTTTTTGATTTTAATCGTGGTCGGAACCGGAGCTTATTTATTGCTTTCTGGTGAAAATTCTATTTCTCAACTATCGTCTAAAGGAGCGCTTATCTCTAAGGATATTTTACCATTTAATTTTAATGGAAGTCAATCTTTATCTAAAGAAAATTTAGAGAATATTGGATCTAATGTCCTCGAAGGAAGCAATGCAAGATATCTCTATTTTAAATTAGGGGAATATGGGAATGTGCAGGAGAGTATTATTTCCTCTGCTACGGTTTATACCTTCAATAGTGCGTCTTCATCACAAGAATTTTTAGATAAAACAAAGTTACTTTGGGATGAAAAGAGCGTTACTTATACGATTCAAACTCTCAAGGGAAAGAAAGTTTATACTTTTACAAGAGGTGATCAGAATCAGTTTATGTGGGCCCACAATAATTATTTAATTCAGATAAATGTAGATCGTGAAAAAGGAGTTACAGATATGACAAAAGGATTGGAGGTAAGAGATGCTTACCTAAATAAATACAATTAAATTAAGATATTAGAATAAATCTTTGTTTTTTCCCACCCACCCTAAACGACCCACATAGTAGGGGGGCTTCTGACTAAAAAAATAGCTTCCTTCGGAAGATTATTTATAATAAAAATTGAAAATCCTACTTTTTCCTTAGGAAAACCACGCCTTGCAGGCTCTCAACTTTCTTCGAAAGTTTCGGGGCTGATAACAGGGCTTAAATACAATAATTTTTTGAGCTCGCAGATATAATTAGCCCACCCCAAAGAGTGCTCTTTAATTTATAGAAAACGAAAGTTTTAATCAAAAACCAACCAATCTTTCAAAGCTCTTTCAGCTCTATGCTCTAAGCCACCCGTTGCACCAACATAATGTAAAACAGCATCTGTTGAACGCGAGTGCTTTCTATGTTCTCTTTCGTCAAGATAAGCTAACACAAATCCCCCCTCTCCTCTTGACTCATATGCAACAATCCGAGGATAATGTCTGATGTTTTCAGCACAAAAAATACTAGACTCAATCGGAATAATGCCCTCTTCAGATAGAGCTTCCTCTAAATCAATTTGAAATTGAGCTTGGTTATTTTCTTCAGGTTTTCTTCTTAATTTGTAGGGCTCCATAACAAAAGTATTCTTAGCTAGTTTTTAAACCTTTCGTTTATTTTACCATTATAAAGTTACTAAAGAGCACTCTTTCCACCCCTAATTAAAAAACAAATAGCGAGCTCAAAAAAATACTTCTTCGGAATTTTTTCAAAATTCCTCGACCCCACTGCGTTCTCCTCCTTTCAGTCGTCGGGGGATTTAACAGCGATTAGTTGTAATTATTACTCGATAATTTGCTCTCATTACCTTCCCCCACCCTTCGGGACGGCACACGAAAACGATAACTTCTTAAATATTCAAATACTAAAATCTTAAAAGAGGAAAAATGGAAACTTCAGAACAAGCAAAACTTTGGGAAAAAAATCTTGATAGAAAAAAAGCCAAAATTCGAGCAGATAGAGTTCTAAAACAAATTAGAAAATATAATCCAAAAACAAAAAAGGTTTTAGAACTTGGAGTTGGGCTCGGGGCTGTTTTAGTTCATTTTTCCCCAAGGTATGAAGTTTCTGGATTAGACCTTCAAAACGAATATACGCAGATAGCCAAAAAGTTAATTCCAAAAGCAAATTTTCATGTTCAAGGTATGGACAAATTTAAAATAAATGAAAAATTTGATACAATTTTTTCTGTCCATGAGTGCATCAATGAAGTCAAACCCTATAAAAATTGGGAATTAACTTTTAAGAGAGTTTTCGAACATCTTAATCAAGATGGTCTGTGGATTTTTGATATGCGAACACAGAAACATCTTGAAGAAAAAAAGAAAAAAGTTGTTGAACTAGAGAAAACTCCAACCGGCTATCTTTATGATGGTTTTAAGGTCAAAGGCAATAAACTTTTTTGGAAAACAGTTTACTTCAAAAAAGTAAAAGGCAATCTTTATGAGATTGAACATGATAATTATTTTGAAGAAATTTATGATATCAAAAAAGTAGAAAAAAGTTTATTGAAACGTTTTAAGATTTTAGACAGAATTCCGATTGATGGCGGATTAACCTTTATGTTTGTTTGTAAGAAGAAATAGGTGCCGTCCCCCGCCCCAAAATAGGAGCAAATTATCTGCGTCATAACTTCTGCGGTTTTTCTTGCGAGAAAAATCCTCGACCTTGTCAGGATAGCTCACTCCACTCTGAAAAAGCTCCACTTTTTCGAGGGCTTTCGCTTCGACAAGGACAACTAACATAATTCAACGAAATTTCTAATTCTCCTAAAATCTCAATTAAAAACAAAATAGCTAAAATCTCTCTTGGCCATCCCCCGACCACCCGCCCCAGTTACGAGGTGCGCGCCTGTCCTTCGGACAATTTGTGAAACTTCGTTTCAAATTTATTTAGAAATAATCTTTTTTCCGCCACCCAAACGATAAGTTTTTATACAAGTTTTTATTAATTAGTTTATCATGGAAGATTACAACAATTCAAATGAAGGGGTGAACCAAACTCAATATATTTCTTCTGCTCCCGAACAAAAATCAAATAAAAAAATTTGGCTATTAATTCTTATTCCTATTTTCATTATCTTAATCGGGGTTGTAATCTTTTTATTTATGGGTTCATCTTCAAAAACAATTTCAGATAATGAATTTTCTCAAGGGACTAATTTTCAATTAAAACAAAATAATGAGGCCAAATTCATTATTGACGATGAAGAGCATACTATAAAAGTGGATTCTGTTAGTGATGATTCTGTAACTTTGACAATCCAAAGTAACCCCCTACAAGTTAATCTTAAGATTGGAGATGAAAGAAAGGTTGATTTAAACGATGATGGAATTTATGATATTCAAGTTAAATTAAATAGCATTGAAAATGGTGTTCCTGAAATTTATATCAAGAAAATTCATGAGAGTTCAGGACAGGCCCCCAATGCAGGAAATAGCATTATAGAAGATGAAGAAAGCAGTTGTACTGAAAATTGGAGTTGTGGCGAATGGAGTTCTTGTTCAGAACAAGGAAGTCAAACAAGAACATGCACAGATTTGAATTCCTGCGGAACAACTAATAATAAACCTTCAACCTCTCAAAGATGTACTTATGTGGAAGATTGTACTGAAGATTGGGATTGTAGTGAGTGGGGACGAACCTGTATCCGGGGAAGTGTAACAAGAACTTGCACAGATAAAAATTTATGCAATACTTATGAAAATAAACCTATAGAATCTAAGGACTGTTCTCATTTATGTTCGGAAACGGATGGAGGAAGAAATTATCTTGAAAAGGGTAGTGCAACCTCAACCCAGTTAAACTTTGAGGGAACAGTCCACGATTATTGTGGCGGTAGTGGTCCGGGTATTTTAAGAGAGTTTTATTGTAATGAAACTTATGGTACTTATTTTGACGATAATTTTGATTGTTCTACTCTTGGAAAGTATTGTTTTGATGGTGCTTGCAGGGATGCAGAAGAAATCTGTTGCGAAATTAATGGAGATAATTATGAGCTATTGAAATTTTCAGAATATAATTTTTGTAGCCAATTAGGAGGGGTAGAAGTTGCTATGGCATTGTGTTCTTCTTCTGATAGTTATTGTTTTGATTTAGATGATAGTACTGAGGAAAGAGCACAATCTGGAGACCACTCAACTGATTTTATAAAAAGTTATGTTATAAGAGATAAAAAGGTTTCTGAGGATACTTGTGTAACTCCGACTACTGTGTCCGATGCAGCTTGTGACACCAGTTGGGGATATTGGAGTATGCCTGATAATTGCCCTAACGGTTGTTTAGATGGTGCATGTATATCTTAATTTAATAACTTAATTCTAATAAAACCTATCCCCAAAAAAAGATTATTTCAATCTTCTTTCTTAAAAAGAAATAAGCAAAGAAGGGCGCGCACCTCAAATTTTATGGGATGGCTAAAAGCCCACCTGGACTAAGAGAGATTTTAGAGATATTATAACGGAGAATTAGAAACTCAAGCCACGTTGCACTCTCACCCTGAAGGGCTCGGGTCGTTGAACAGGGGTTATACGCAATTCAAAAAATATTTTTCTAACGGAGAATAAAAAATGATAGGCTTTCAAAGGGGAATAAATTTTATTTTTTCTTTATTTATCGAAGGGGATAATATGGTGTTTTCTCCACTCCGTTTCAAAAACGATTTATTTATATATCTCAAACCTTATCAACTAATATGGACACTCAGATGAAAAAAGCAATCATAATCGGAGCAACTTCTGGAATTGGAAAAGAACTTGCAAAATTATTGGCTGACAATAATTATATGATCGGCATTACTGGAAGAAGAACAGAATTATTAGAAGATTTAAAAAAAGAAAATCCGAGTAAATATGAAATTAAAAGCTTTGATGTTCAAGACACTAAAAATATTTCAAAACATTTAAACGAATTTGTGGAAAAATTAGGCGGGATTGATTTAATCATCATTAGTGCGGGGACTGGTGATATAAATATTAAATTGAATTTTGATATAGAAAAAAGAACTATTGATACAAACGTATTAGGATTTACAGCAATAGCAGACTGGGCATTTAATTTATTTCAAAATCAAAAACATGGACATCTCGTTGGGATAAGTTCTATTGCAGGGCTTCGTGGAAGTAAAGATGCTCCTTCCTATAATGCGACAAAGGCATTTCAAATAAACTACTTGGAAGGATTGCGTCAGAAATCAAACAAATTAAAAAATATAACTATCACAGATATTAGGCCTGGATTTGTAAAAACTAGAATGGCGAAAGGAGATGGACAATTTTGGGTTGCAACTCCGCAAAAAGCTGCAGAACAAATCTTAAATGCAATAAATAGAAAAAGAAAAGTAGCTTATATAACAAAAAGATGGGGACTAATTGCACTACTCCTAAAAATTTTACCTAAGGCAATTTATGATAAAATGTCTTAAAAATGAAATTTACCCCTAACCCCTCTTTCATTTTCCATAATTGGTAAAATCAATTTTATAAGAATTAAAAGAAAGCCTATCTGATGAGTAAGAACGAAAAATATTTTTTGAACTCACTCCGCTACGCTTCGTGCCACGCTTCGCTCTCCTCCCTTCAGTCGTCGGGGCGTATAACAAGGATTAGTTTCAATTTTTGAGAATGCCTACAAGTTAAAGTTCAAACAAAGAAATAGGAAATAATATTTTTTCTCCCCCCATAGGAGAGATGCGTACTTACTTTCTCTTAGAAGTCTTCTTCTTTTTAGC
>Ga0268276_1003966_pt1 | contig 10863 bp, 15 predicted proteins | sample saktaG_4_FD_190145 | JGI IMG/M metagenome (GOLD analysis project Ga0268276, IMG submission 190145) | Saline water microbial communities from Sakinaw Lake, British Columbia, Canada - sak_2010_1_5_45m | ecosystem: Environmental > Aquatic > Non-marine Saline and Alkaline > Saline ...
ACACCAAGAAATCTTATTGCATTAATTGCCTTCTGTTCCATCGTCATCGCCTTCTTCTTCGCTATCTTCTATAACTTGATTTTCATCGTATGAAACATCCTGTGCTGATTGATCAACAATAGGCTCTTCTTCGGTAAACTTAAAGTATTCTTTATAATGCTGCTCTTGAGCTTTGACCAATTCATCAAATTCATCACTACCTATTAATGCACGAATCTTATCTTGCGCAGCTATATTTTCATTTTTGACCTTCTTATTAACAAGTCTACTTTGAAAAATGTTACTTACAACAACAAGAACGATCATACCAAGCAAGATTTGAAGTGTTAGTTCTTGAAAATAGAAATAAGCAATGGTAGCAACCACTACATATATGACCATTGTAGGAATAATAAATAAGCGGTTAATCTTACTGCTTATTCCGCCAACTTTTTCTAAAAAATTCAACCAAATCTTGTTCACATCAAATTGATAGAAGTCATGCAAAGCTTCATGATATGCTTTTTCAATGAGTACTTTATAATTTTGTCCATCTGATGTCCATACTGCAAATCTACCCTTAGATGCATACTGAAATAAGTACGGCGTATCATTCATATAATGAAACTCAATTGTTTTTCCATCTACATTTTGAGTTTCAAAAGGTTCTGTTGTTAATTGTTTGTATATTTTTGGGTTTAGTTTCATAGTTAATTCCTCCGTTGTTTTTATTATAACATCAACCATTTATTTTCTAAATGATTATGTAAAATCATGAGTTTTAAAAAAATCCTCATCAAGCATCATCACCCACATAGTAGAAATGTTTATGGCTGCTTCAATCAAGACCTGACCAGGTTCACAAGTTACTATTGAATGATGATGCTTGATGAGGAATTTCAATTATTTATCACGTAGTTTCTTAAAGAAGTTTTTCAGCATATTTTGACTTTCTTCAGCTAAAATACCCGATTCAACATGAACTTTGTGATTGAACGACAGTTCAAACAGATTGGTGATACTCTCTGCTACACCTGCTTTTGTATCCTTGACACCATAATAAACAGATCTAACTCGGGATTGTATCATAGCACCAGCACACATTGGGCACGGTTCCATTGTAACATAGACGTCACATTCTTCCAATCGCCAACTTCCTATTTTCTTTGCTGCTTTCATCATAGCTAGAAACTCTGCATGTGCGTGAAATGCCTGAGTGTGTTCTCTCTTGTTATGTGCTCTTGCAATAATCTGATCTTTATAGACGACAACCGCTCCAACTGGAACCTCGTCTATTAATTCAGCCTTATGTGCTTCTTTAAGAGCAGCCTTCATATATTTAAACTTTTTTAGGTTTTCCTGGTACTTCGTGGTAATGTCTTGATCTTGGTTCATATGATTCATTGGCTCCTACTAATATCGTTGGATCACTATAATGGGCAGGTTTACCATTGATGATGCGTTGTGTTCTTGTTGCTGGTAACCCACTTTTTACACATATTGCAGTTAACTTGGTCACAAATTCTGCTCGAGCTAACAGCTCAGGCATTGGTCCGAATGGTTCCCCTCTGAAATCACTGTCAAGTCCCCCAACAATCACTCGAATACCGCGATCGGCTAGTGTTTCTGCAATATCGATAATATCATGATCAAAAAATTGAACTTCATCAATAACAACAGCATCGGTTTCTGGTTTAACATAAGCATATATTTCCAAACTATTATCGATGATAATTGAAGGTTTTTTACTTAAATTATGAGATACAATTTCTTCAGCTGCATCATATCTTGTATCAATCTTCGGTTTAAAGACCAATACATTTTGTTTCGCATACTCAAGTCTTTTAATTCTTCTAATAAGCTCTTCGGTTTTACCTGCAAACATTGGTCCACAAACAACTTCGATAAATCCATTTTTATAAGTGTGGTACATAACAATATCCCCTTTATTATGATTTTCTTAATAAAAAACGTGATAAGCAATCACGTTATTTGTTGTCTTGATTCTTTTCGTTAAGACCATAGCGTCTATTAAATTTTTCAACGCGTCCAGCTACTTGAATAAAAGTTTGTTGTCCTGTATAGAATGGATGGCAATTTGAGCAAGTATCAATGCGAATATTATTCGCCGTTGTTCCCACTTCAAACTCATGCCCGCATGTTGAACATTTTACTTTCGATACAGTATATTTTGGGTGAATTCCTGGTTTCATTTTCTTTTCTCCTTCCGCCATAACCATAGGTCATAGTAAGTTTTGCGCATTCATTATATCATTCAATATTTGATTTATCAAGTGTAATCTTTTATATTTCAACTAATTCAAGTAATCTCATTATGCCATGTTTGCCAAATGATATAAAATCGTTGAGCGATGATACCTGTCAATACACCTGCAGGAATACTTAAGAAGAGCATAATAGGCAAATAGGCAATGACTGCGGTACTCCCAATAACAAATATACCCGCAGCAATTTGTCCAATAGCATGGAAGACTGATCCTATCGTGCTAACTCCAACAAATCCAAAATAGTTTAATTGTTTAAAAAAACCCATAGCTAATGTTGCAAATACCGCACCGCTCAGACTCATATAAAAAGTAATTCCCAATAATTTCCCACTTAGAATGGCAACCAGCACTACTCTCAATAACGTGATGACAACACTATCCCTAAATGAATAAACGTAAAGGATGATAAGCGTTATAATATTTGCAAAACCTAGTTTCGCTCCAGGTACAGGAATAATTGGTATGGCAGATTCAATTATATTCAAGACGATTGCTATTGCCAAAAAATTGGCTAATAAAGTCATTTTTCGTATTTTTGTCATGCGGCTCATACTGTAAAATCTTCCTTATTTGTATCAAATTCAACTCTGATTCTATTTGGTAAGCATATGAGCGGCCAAGCAGTTGAAACACCTTCTCTACTGCAAATGTTGTTGGGACTTTTTTCTTGAATAATCTGAACACTTTTAGCACCATAATTATATTGAATGACTACGATTTGTCGTGTGCCATTAAGTTCATAATCGCCTAATAAAGTGATCGTATTTGATGTTTCGTCAATGATGGGATACACTTGACCATATGAGGATGGCACATCTTGATTATAGTTTGTTATAACTCTATAGTTCACAAAATCAATAGAGACAATCGGTTCATTTGAATTTCCATAATATACATTGGCAATCGATGCTTCACCTTGAAAAGCAAAAAGTCTAACCAGGATATATATCCCACCTAGAATTGTGAATAGAAGCGTAACCAACAAGATGTCTCTTTTGTTTTTTACACTCAAGTTTGCTTTCATGCGGCATTCTCCTCAAAAACAGTTGTCGTCATGTGTGTCAATATTGTTCCATCATAGTTGAATTGAATAAACTCCAAATTCAACGCTTCTTGGTGAAGTATTAACCAATTATCAAGCACTTCTGGTGGCATAGAAAACAGTGCAGTAGATACAGCATCAAGTAATCCCAAATCTGTTCCTAAAACTGTAATTGTATGATAATATTGCATGGGTAATTTTGTTTTAGGTGAAACAATATGGTGATATCTTAACCCTTGGTAAATAGCATATTGCTCATAATCTCCACTTGTTGTAATGCCTATGTCTTTGACATAAATCATTCCATATGTTCTATCGCTTGTACCTGTTTTTATTGGGTTTGCTAATGATACATTAAATATTCCACCATCGCGATTCATATTTTTACCAATAGCAATTGAACTGCTTCCAGCACTAATGGAATAATATTCTATGCCTAATTCTTGTAAATACTCATATACTTTCTGTGTAGCATACCCTTTTGATATTGCACCTAAATCAAGTTGAGCATGCGTGCTTTTTACTTGGATAAAATACTTCCCATTTGTTTCTGATAATTCTATGACATTCTGTTCTAATTGTATCAGATTAATTTGATCCATTGCGGTTTGAAAAACAGTTTCAGGAACTTCTTCAAACAAATAACCATCTGTTTCATCAAGAATAAGATTTTTCCAAACATTGACTACTTCACCAACAGAAATATCAAAATAGCCATCGGTTAGTACTTTCATTTCTTCGGCTCTTTGAATAATTTCATAAAGCTCAATATCAATTTCAATGACTTGATTATTCTTTTGATTAATCGAATATATATTTTCAAGGTATTGAGATTCTGGTTTTAAGGGTTCATAATTTGTTGTTAACTCATGATATTTTTTATAGATATCTTCAATGACAACTTTGTATTCATCAGCTTGTTCTTGATTTTGTGCATAAACATTAATACTGATGTATGTATCCATATAATCAAAAAAACTAATGGAAAACATGCTCCCTGATTTTGAACAAGCAGACAAAGTTAAGATGCTTATGAGTAAAAGGCCTATTGAAATTATTTTTTTCATCTGATTTACCTCTATCACATACAATTAATTATAACATAACGTCAATAAAGAAAAGGACAAGCGAATGTCCTAAATCTTACAATCAATTATTGTTCCATCTGAATTTGGATGATCTTTTAGATATTCCAAGATGGGATTAAAATGCTTATCGAGTTTGCCTGGTTTACATTTTGAAACGTTTTTAACTTCTCCTATAACAATTGCTTCAGCAAATGCGCGACAACCAGGTGTACCACATGCTCCACAATTATAATTAGGTAGTAAATTTTCTATATCAGCGATTCGAGGGTCTTCTACAACTGTCAAATATTTATTTGCCAATGAAAGAACAACCCCCATTAAAATGCCTAAAAGACCTAAGACTATAAAAGGATAGAATATCGCCATTATAACTTTACCTCCTTCAAGAATTCCAATGTATCGTTAAAATTACAGCTTTTTGATCCACCGCTTGTTGCACATGATTCACATGTCTGTGCTTCTAGATAAGCTTGTTTACAACTTTCTGGTACAGCAACTTTTTCATTTAAGAACATCGTTCCAACATAAAGTAAAATAAATCCGCTGACAATACCAACTAATATAAGTAGTTCCATTAGATAATACCTGCCAATCCCATAAATGCTAACGCCATTAGGCCTGCAGTAACTAATGCAATAGGCATTCCCTTTAGAGCTTTAGGTACAGCAATAGCATCTAACCGCATGCGTATAGCAGTAAATGTTATGATAATTAAAGCATAACCCAAACCTGAGCCTAATGCAAACGTTAAGGCTTCTATATAGGTTTGTGGAGATGCAACATTAGTCAATGCGACACCGAGAACAGCGCAGTTTGTAGCAATCAAAGGTAAATATACACCTAGTGCCTTATATAAACTATGACTAACGCGCTTAATTACAAGTTCAGTTAATTGCACCAATGACGCAATAACTAAAATAAAAGCAATTGTATCAATATATTTGATATCAAGTGGAATAAGAACATAGTAGTAAATGGGATATGTAATGAGTGCTGCCAAGAGAATGACAACAATAACAGCAAAACTCATGCCCACAACAGATTTCATCTTGGTAGAGATACCAAAGAATGAGCATAAACCTAAAAATTGCATTAAGACGATGTTATTAATCAGCATCGAAGAAATTAATATCGCTAATAAGTTCATTATTTCTTAGCCCCCTTTCTTTGACGGAAGGCGGTTATACCTGCCAAGAGAAACCCGATGACTAAGAAAGCTCCTGGGGGTTGAGCTAAAACAGAAAATGCATATTTTTGTAATCCAAGATTTTGGAATATAGTATATTCGAATCCAAGTGGTAATGTTTTACCAAGAACGATCATACCTGTTCCAAATAATTCTCTTACAAATCCAATAATTGAGAGTGATAAGCCAAAACCTAATGCAACACCAAAGCCATCAAGTGCAGCAAGTACAACTTTATTTTTGGATGCAAATGCCTCTGCTCTACCAAATACAACACAGTTCACTGTAATTAATGCAATGAAAACACCCAATTCTTGAGCAAGTGCTGGTGCAAAAGCATCAACAAGCATCTTTAGAATGGTAACTTCGGTTGCAATAATAATGACATATGATGGAATACGCACTGTGTTTGGAACAAGTTTACGAATTGCTGAAACGGATATGTTGGTCAATGTTAAAACAATCATTACCAAAATGCCCATGCCAAATGCCCCTTCAAACGTTGCTGTAACAGCAAGAGCAGGACACATACCCAAAACCATAACGAAGAGACCATTTTCTTTTAATATCCCTTTTGTGAAAGTTACCCAAGGAGATGGTTCTTTATCTTCTACAGCAACCTTTTTAGCAGGTACTTTTTTTACTTCTGTCATTTTACGGTCACCTCACTTAAACTTGACGAATGATTGACATATTCATCAATAGCCATTGCCACTAAATTTTTGATAGAACCTGTGCTTCTTGATGCTGTAACTCCAGCTTCAAGATCTTCAACATTCACAACAGGTATTCCAATTAATTCACTAAAACTAAATCCTTGATAATAATCATTAATGTAATTTTGAATAGCTACGTTATATATTGAAGTTTGACTTAATTTCACAATCTCGACATAAACTTCGTTTTCTAAATTAATTCCCACAAGTAATTCAATATATCCGAAATCATCCTGAGGTGTTTCAATATATCCATTTCTTGCATAAACGTGATAAACAACACCAATTTTATCACCTTTAAGATTGAAAACATTTTGTACAGAGTGAATAACTTCAAAGTGCCCAATGGTTGGTATATCATGAAGAACTACTGCATCATCTAATGTCACAACCTGATCAAACAACTTATCTTTGGGTTCTAAAGGCATATAAGTTGAATAAATGAAGATGATAACCAAACTTAATAATAGTAAAACAAACGTATTGATTAATAAATTACGATTTTCCTTACTCATGACAATATACCTCCTAAAGCATCCAGGAGTGAATCAATAAGTGTTCTCGAATTAGATGCTCCTGCAGCTAAATCTTGATCTCCACCATAAGTTAGGATATTATTGCCAATCATAGAATTAACGTATGTAACGTTTTTACCTAAAAACTGACTAGTTGTATTATGCCCGAATTCATCTTTAGGGATATCAATACCAAGAATCGTTCCACTAGTGTCTAACCCAACATAAACGTGGATGGTACCAATTGAACCTTCAGGTCCATTATAGACACCTGAGCCGCTCAAATGATAGAATGCTCCAACAACTTGATTAGATGAATTTTTAACAATATATTTAGATAACACTTTATCAGTAGGAACAAATGTAAGATCTATGTCCATTGAGTAAGATAGTCCAAACCATAATTCATAGGGTTGTTCTGGAGCAATGACCGTATGTTCATGTGCAACAGCTATATCAGCTAACATATTTTGTAGTGTTGTCAAACTATAAGTGGCACCTGTGACTAAATCTCCACTAGGCTCTAAACCAGTAATTGATGTTCCCACATAGAGTGCAAGATTAGTTTTTGTTCCTTCAACGCTAAGTGATTGGTTAATCTCAATGAAATCAGCTCCTAAAATAGTACCTGAAGCACTTACGCTCATAACGATACGCATATAGCCAAATTTGTTGGTTGCGTATGCTTCATAAATATAGCCAATAATTTGTCCACTTTCATTTTTACCAATAACTTTACTAACGATTGTTGCAGGATCTCCATCAACGCTGACTTCTTCGAAGACGTCAAGACCTGGCAAAACCCTATTAAAAGCTTCTACTTTTGCTACCAAGATATTGTTTTCGATGATTGGATCAGTAATTGCATTGACTCCACCAATTGCAAAGCCACAAACAATAGATACCATAGCTAATACAAATGTATAATGAAATAATGGTTTTTCAAATAATTTTTTCATTAGATAGCACCTCCTACTCCAAAGTAAACAACCAAGCCCATAAGAACTAGGATAACGACATAACTAATAACAAATTTAGGTTTAATGATATTGGTTGACCATTGTGGATGGTCAATGAGAGGAACAAATATATTGGCAAACAACAATCCAGCAGCAACACCTTCTGCATACGCACCAAAGGTACGAATGAGAACGATAAGTGATCCGATTAAAAGGCCATAAAGCCAACGACCAGGTCTAGTAACTGGTGCAGTAACAGGGTCTGTAACCATGAATGTTAATCCAAATAATAAACCACCAGAGAACAAATTATATAAGACAAATTCTACCCATTGTGTAGGGTATAACTTTAAACCAATAAGTGTGATCAGTGACAAGAATGTAATAGCTGTTGATAAGACAATACGATAATCCGCTGTTCTGCGAACCAATAAATAGATTAAGCCAATTAAGATTGCAATAGCATTAATTTCACCCATTGTACCTGGTATATTACCTGTAATTAAATCAATAATTGGATAACTATTAAGTACGGATGGAAAACCCATACCACCTTTGAGTGCTGTAAGCGGAGTTGCTCCTGCAATTAAATTCATATCAGCATAAGCACCTACAAACATACCTGTTAAAGCAAGTGATACAAATCTACGTCCTGCAGCAGCGACATTAAAAATATTGCCACCCAATCCACCAAACATCATTTTAACAACAACGATAGCGAAAATCGCACCTACAGCTACAGCATAAACTGGGAGTTTAGGGGGCATTAGCATCGCAAAAATAACAGCACTTACTGCTGGTGCAGTAATGTTGTTTATTGTATATGTACTATATTTTGACTGTAATTTTTCTTTAAATGTTTTATCTGTTTTCTTAGGTTTATGCGTCATACCAATAATCAACGCTTCTAAACCAATCATAATCAATAAGGATACGAGTAAACGAATGATTGCATTCCAACCAAAACGATAGATGGAAAACGCAACAACAGGTAATAGTGCGATAAGAACATCAATCATCATACGTTTGGTACTTACTAGCTTACGAACATAGGGGCTCGTTTGTTTGATTGCTTGCATAATTTATCCTCCTACCTAACTAAGCGTTTGCCTAAACGCATATACTCTGTCAAATGTATTTTTGATGGACAAACAAATGAACATAATCCACATTCAATACATTTATTAACCTGTAACATTTTCAAGGCATCTTTGTCTTTAACTTTATATGCATTCATAATTTGCGTCGGTTGAATGAATACAGGGCAAGAATAAACACAGGATGCACAATGAATACAGGGCTCTTCAACAACAACTTCTTCGTTAAGAACAATCAAACTAGTCGATGTATGTGTCATAACAATATCATCGCGTATTACATTAACACCCATCATAGGTCCACCCAAAATGAGTACTTTAGGAATTTCAATATCTTTATATCCACCAGCAAGTTCAATTAGATCAGAAACCTGTGTACCAATTCTCGCTCTAAAACTTGAATTGTGAACACCATTTCCGCTAATTGTAAATAGTCTTTCAAGAACTGGAAGTCTTTTTTTGACTGCATTGAAAATACTCTGTAGTGTTGAAACATTAAAATTCAAAACACCATATTTAGACAAAAGTTCACCTTGAGGGATATCAATACCAACAGCATTTTTAATCATCTCAAGTTCCCAACCTTGTGGGTAATAATTACCTACCATAACCACTTTGATATCATGATTAGAATATTGTTTCAAACTAAAATTAAGTCTTTCAGCAATTTCAGTATATTTCTTTTTGATGGCAATGATGCCTTTAGGAGCTCCGCTGGCCTTCATCGCATAAATTAAACCTTCGATGACTTCGTTTGGATAATTCATCATGACACTATAATCCGCAATTAAATAGGGTTCACATTCAACACCATTAGCAATGACTACGTTAATTGGATCTTTTGTTTCCAATTTGATATATGTAGGAAAAGCACTACCACCAAGTCCAACCAATCCTGCTTCTTTAATAATTTTAATGTAATCCTCTTTTGTCAAAGCTTCTATTTCTGCTTCAGTTCTGGTCACAATGGATGCGTGTAAATTGTATTTTTTATCATTTTTAACAATTAAGCAGTCAACAACTTTACCACTTTGATCAATTCTTTTTTCATAACCAACAACTTCACCACTCACAGTAGCATGCATTGGTTGTTCAAAGAAAGCACCTTTTCTTGTTCCTATAACTTCGCCTATCTTAACAAACTGTCCACCTCTAACACACGTTTCTCCATCTGGGCATCGTGCACTTGTAACTGGATAGTAAAGGTAATTTGCATCTAAATAATGGAGAATTGGCAACTGTTTTAATTCTTTTTTGCCATCTGGAATATATTTTGTCTTAGCAATCATCTTTTATACTCCCTTCGTGTATAATGGAAATTTTCTCGTGAGTTCAATAACTTGATTTTTAATCTCATTTAATTTTTCTTCATTATTTCGATTTGCCATAGCTTGATTGATTAATGAAGCGACTAGCAGCATTTCTTTTTCTTTAAATCCTCTGGTTGTTGCCGCTGGAGTGCCTAGACGAATACCACTAGCATATGCTGGTTTTTCCTTATCAAATGGAACACCATTTTTATTGCATGTGATGTTGACTTTATGAAGTAGATTTTCAGCATCCATTCCAGTTATTCCATAACGTCCTTTGACATCGATAAGCATCAAATGATTATCGGTTCCTCCACTGATGACTCGAAACCCTAATCTAGTCATTTCATCTGACAATACTTTTGCATTTTTAACAACTTGTGTTTGATATTCAACAAATGATTCAGATAATGCTTCTTGAAAAGCAACTGCTTTAGCTGCAATCACGTGCATTAAAGGTCCGCCTTGAATACCAGGAAAAACCGCTTTATCAATTTTCTTAGCTATTTCTTCATAGTTAGTAAGGATGATTCCACCGCGAGGTCCTCTTAAAGTTTTATGTGTTGTCGATGAAACTGCATGTGCATGTTCCATTGGAGAAGGGTGAACACCAGCAGCAACTAAACCTGCAATGTGAGCCATGTCAACAAGTAAATAAGCACCAACTTCATCAGCAATTTCTC
>Ga0268276_1003969_pt1 | contig 10860 bp, 12 predicted proteins | sample saktaG_4_FD_190145 | JGI IMG/M metagenome (GOLD analysis project Ga0268276, IMG submission 190145) | Saline water microbial communities from Sakinaw Lake, British Columbia, Canada - sak_2010_1_5_45m | ecosystem: Environmental > Aquatic > Non-marine Saline and Alkaline > Saline ...
CTCACACCGGGAACATCAATATTTCTCTGCTAAGCGAAATTCTTTCCCGTGGCAACATTAGTCGACAGGAATGGCTACTGGCAAAATAGGCTAAGCATAGTCCCGAGTAATGTAACAGGTCGGAATGACCTGCCCCCGGTTTTAATCTAACTGACCATTAGAATCCCCCCGCATTTAAAAACTTCTAACGAATCCTCTGATCCCGCGGTCCGGTCTCAAAAAGCGACATTTCTCAATTGTACGCATATAGTCGCCTGCCATATTATCGCTTGTGTGATGCGAGGAGATTGCTTCGTCGCCTGCGGGCTTCTCGCAATGACAGGGTGATTTGATATGGATTTTGATATTAAAAGCTTAGACCAGATGGACCGCGCCCGCCTTTCTGCATACAGGTCAAATCTGGATTTCTACAACGGCGCGCAGTGGTCGGAACGCTCACGCTACCGGCAGTTGGTCTTTAATTACGTGAAGATTGCGGTGGATAAGGTCACCAGCTACCTGATGAACGAGTTGAATTTTGCCTGTGAGGAGAACGCGGGCGGGTTTGAAAACCCGCCTCTACGGACCAATCGTAGGGGCGTACCTTCAGGTGCGCCCGCAACGCCCGAACGGGATACAGGCAAACTGGCGGAGGAACTCATCTATATGGTCTACGACCAGAATAACTGCTCGGAGCTGGACTATACTACCGAGATTGATACGGCCATACTGGGCGACGGATGCTACAAGGTCACCTGGGACGCACCTGAAAAACGCGTCCGCATCACGGCGCCGGACGTGAACGGCATCTTCGCCTGGTGGCAGGGGGACGATATCACGCGCCTCTACCGCGTGGCCTCGCGCTACCAGCTTACTGCCGAAGAGGCGGCCGTTCTCTACAAGCAGAAGGTCAGCAAGAAAACAGCCTTGATTACCGAGGTCTGGGATATTAAGAATTTCCTTTTATACATGGACGATAAGGTCATCGAACGCAAGCCCAACCCCTACGGCTTTATACCGTTTATCATCTTTCCCAACCTGCGCCAGCCCAAGCAGTTCTGGGGCCTGTCCGATATACCGGCCCTGCGTGAACCCCAGCGCGAACTGAACCGCGCCCTGACCCAGCTTTCACGCATTCTCGAGGTCTCGGGCAACCCCATAGCCGTCCTCGAAGGGGTGGATCAATCCGAGAATATTCAGGTTGTCCCCGGCGCTGTCTGGAACGTGCCGCCCGATGCACGGGCCTACCTGCTGGACCTGCTGCAGGGCGGTGGTATACGCCTGCATATCGACTACATCGACCTGGTCTACCGCACCATGCACGACCTGTCGGAATCGCCGCGCGCTTCCTACGGCGGCATTGAAAGGGAGCTCTCGGGCATCGCGCTGGAAGTGGAACTGCAATCGCTGCTGCAAAAGGTGCGGCGCAAGCGGCTGATCCGCACCAACGTCTACCGGCGGCGCAACGAGATGGTACTGGCGCTGCATAAAAAGTTTAACCGACAGGACCTCACGGGCGTGAGCCAGCGCATCCTCTGGGGTCACGTGCTGCCGCAGGACCGCGCAAGGGAGGCGCAGAATGAACAACTCATGGTGCAATCGGGCATCCACTCGCGGCGAACCGCCATGGATAATCTGGCCGTCCGTGACCCGGAACTGGAGTTCGAGAAATGGCTTGACGAACGCCGGCGCATCCTCGAAATGAACAGCGAGTTTAAGGCGCAGCCCGCCTCCGGCAAAGCGAGAGAGAGAAGCACGGCCGGGGAGATGGATGCTGCGCTTTGAATATAGGAGGATATTTTGAACGAAGAAATCAATATCGAAACAGCTGAAATGACCGCCGACACGCCCGAAACCGATCGCAGGGGCATACCTTCAGGCGCGCCCGAAATGTCAGTAGCGCCCGATAAGACGGGAGGGTTTAAAAACCCGCCCCTACAAGATCATGTCATTGCGAGGAGCGAAGCGACGAAGCAATCTCAAGGAATTGAACCAGAAAAACAGCAAGGGGAAAAGCTGGCTCAACTGGAAACCGCCCTCGGCGAGGCCAAACAATCGCTAAATACCAGAACCGGCGACTGCGACCGGCTCAAGGCCGCGCTGGACGATGCCGTGGGCGCCTACCGCAAACTGGCCGTCAGCACCAGCCCGCTCTATTCGGATGACATGATCAGCGGTAGCTCGGTCGAGGAGATCGACGCCTCCATCAAGAAGGTCAACGGCCTGGTGAAAAAGATGAGGTCGACTCTGGAGGCCGAACTCAAGGACCTGACCGTACCGGCCGGCGCGCCCGAAAGGTCGGCCCCCGACCTGTCAGGACTGTCACCAAGGGACAAGATCAAGCAGGGAATTCTCAGCGATAAAAATAAATAGGGAGAAAAATACAAGCTCCAAATTCCAAAATCCAAACAATAAATAAATGAAGAAAATTATAAGCTTTTGGAAAATTGGAAATTGGTATTTGGAATTTGTTTGGAATTTGATTTTTGGAATTTGGTATTTAACTCCGAAGGAGTCTATTTTGGCAACACTTTTAACCGAAGCCGCAAGACTATCGAACGACGTCCTGTACCAGGGCGTTATCGAGACCATCGTCAAGGACAGCCCGCTGCTGCAGCTCCTGCCCTGGATTGAGATACAGGGCAACGCGCTGACATATAACCGCGAGCTGTCCCTGCCTTCGGCGGAATGGCACGCCGTGAACGACGACTGGACCACCAGCCCGCAGGTGACTTTCACTCAGAAGACGGCCACCCTGGCCATACTGGGGCAGAACGCGGACGTGGACAACTATATCCGCCAGACACGCTCTAATATACAGGACGTTGAATCGGCCATCATCGAGCTCACCGCCAAGGCCATTCGTCACGAGCTCGAAGACAAGCTCATCTATGGCGATAACACAGCCAACCCCAATCAGTTCGACGGCCTGGTCAAGCTGATCAATACCGGCACGGCCGGCGATCAGATGATCGCCGCCGGCGCAACCGGCGCCACGCTCACGCTCTCCATGATCGACCAGCTTGTCGACGCGGTCAAGGGAGGCAAACCCGACCTGCTGATGATGAGCAGGCGATCCCGACGCAAGATCATGGCGCTGGCCAGGGCGGCCGGCAACAACCTCGAAGTGGGCAAAGGCGCACTGGGTGAGTTCGTACAGTACTACAACGGCATACCCATCGCGGTGAATGATTTTATCAAGGACACGCATACGCTGTCGGGCAGCGTGGAGACCGCCTACACCGGTGATACCTGCTCGACCATCTATTCGCTGTCCTTCGGCGAGGACGGCATCTGCGGGCTCACCGACCGCGGCGGACTGCAGGTGATCCGCATCGGCGAGATGGAGACCAAGGACGCCTCTCGCACTCGCATCAAGTGGTACGTCAGCCTGGCGCTATTTTCCAATATCAAGGCCGCCGCATTGATCGGCGTTAAGGACTAAATAAACATGGAGAAAAATCCAAGCTCCAAATTCCAAAATCCAAACAATAAATAATAGAAAGAAATAATTAAACAAATTGGAAATTGGAACTTGTTTGGTATTTGGTTTTTGGTATTTGGCATTTTACTCCGCAGGAGTTGAATTATGGCATTCTCAGATCCCGCCAAGGGCCGCCAGCTACAATGGTCCCCCGGACCGGCCGCTCCAACCGTCACATTGGCCGCCGCCTGCAAGGAGGGCGACATACTCGGCTACAGCTCGGGCTGGAAAACCGCCCTGGCCACGGTCGGCTCGGTCATCCAGGGCCGCCTGGTGGCGCTCAAAGGCGGCGCAACCGGTGAGGTGATACCGGTATCCCATACCGCAGTGGTCAAAGGCTACAGCGGGGCCACGCCCGGCAATCCGATATACGTGGCTGAAGGCAGCAGTAACGGGCAGGTCACGGAGACCGCGCCTTCCACCAGCGGCGACGCCAATACCATCATCGGCATTGTCCTCGCAGCCGATACCATACTCTTCTTCCTTAACAGCCGCGCTGACTCGGTGGCTTAACGGAGTAACGCACCGCTAAGCGCCTCCTTGCGATACGGGGGCGGCCGGCCTCTCATCCACCCGGCCGCCCCCGGCTTCCTTCTCCGTCATTGCGAGCGAAGCGAAGCAATCTCAAGTTATTAATAGGCAAGTAATGAATAGATTATTAAATAGATATGGCATAGTCTCGGATTCCCGTACCCGTGAGGGCTGCGCAGGCCAACCTGCGGGTATCCCCCGTATGTCTGCACTGAACCCGCCTGCCAGGGAGATGTTGAGGAAGGGGCGCAGCCCCTTCTCGATTATCTTTCCCCCTCTCCCGGGAGAGGGGGCAGGGGGTGAGGGATAAATGACTACATTAACTACTATGCGCACCGCTGTCAGACGTGACCTGAAAGACGAGGACAGCGCCAACTACCGCTGGTCTGATAACGAAATCGACCGCGCCATTGAACGCGCCGTGCTCGACTATTCCCTGTATTGTCCGCTCGAACAGAAGACGGCCGTCTCCACTGTAAATCTAAGTCAGGAAGTCAGCCTTTCCACACTTTCAGACATGGTTGATGTAATCTCGGTGGAGCACCCGGTGGACCAGGCGCCCCCGCAATACCGGCCCTACCGTGTCTGGGGCGGCATCCTCTCATTTCTCGATGGCTATATGGGTGACGGCACAAACTGCTGTGTCCGCTGGCTTAAGAAACACAGCATCAGCGCCGGCTCGTCAACCGTACCCGCATATCATGAGGCCGTGATCGCCCTGGGCGCCTCCGCCTTCGCCATTAGCTCGCAGGCGCAATACCAGGTCAATACCGCCAATACGGGCGGCGGCAGTGTTGATAATGACTACGGCCGGTTGGCTAACGAGGGGTTCAGGCAGTTCTACGATGCACTTTCCCGCATATCGACCCACAGCAACAGGAAATTAAAAAGGCTAAGGATGGTTACGGAGGAAAACCTATGATTCCGAGAACAAAGAAAACAATCAAACACCGTAGGGGCGTACCTTCAGGTGCGCCCGAAACACCCGCAAGAGCGGATAGGTCTAAAGCCCCGTCCCTACAGGGTGCGCCCGCGGATTCGGGCGGGTTTGAAAACCCGCCCCTACTACGCGACGGTCTACCGGCTCAGGCTTTCGCCATCGCCCCTGATCCGAAGTGCCCGGACGGCTGGCAACTCCCTCACCACAAACTCGATGTTCTTGAGGATGTCGAAGGCTCAGTCGACTGGCTGCTCCTCGAAAAGGCCATGCTGCTTTTGTCCCTGCAGGGCGACGAAGGCCGCCGCATAGCCGCTGACCCTGCCTTAATCATCGATGCCGCCCGCCATATCGCCGGGCACTATCGAAATACAGGAAAACCAATACCCACCGCTTTATGCGTTCTCATATAAAAATAAAAAATGGAGAAATACCAAATTCCAATAACCAAGCTCCAAACAATAAATAAAGTTCGAAATTAAGAAATTGTTTGGAATTTGGAATTTGGCGCTTGGAATTTAACTCCGAAGGAGTAATTTCATGGAAACAACCCCCCTGGACGGTTACAAGAAGATTATTGTAACTTTGCTAACCATCATCGCCGGTTCGCTCGGTCTATTCATTACGGACCCGGCCAAGGCTCAGACAGTCGGCCAGTTCCTGGTTGATGTGATCGGGCCGGCCGCTGTTGTCCTGGTCGGCATCATCTATACTATCGTGCAAGGCCAGATCGACAAGGAGAAGGTCAAGGCCGCCCCCAAGATCGCCGCTATCACAAGCGAAGCACCCCCAAAAGCTGAAAGCGTAGCAGCCCCGCAGCCGGTTGTTGCGCCCGTAATCCCGGCTGCGCCGGTTGACAACTATGTGCCCTTCGATCTCGACGCCGCGGTCGGGTCCGCCGAGGAATCCTGCCGCAAGGACGGCGTAGACGTAACCCCCATCAGCCGTGCCTTCTATTTCTACCCCATCGTCAGCCATTTCGACCTGCGGGAGGCGCCGCGGGAGAAGCGCATATGCGAAGCGAAACGCCTCATTGATAAGACCGTCGAGCTTTTCGGTGAGGCCTTCAAGTTCCAGACCAAGCTCGCCAAGCCCCCCACCGCCGCCGAGGCCAACAATTATCATGCCTATATGCTCAAGCTGAAAAAGGACTACGAGAAGGCCAATAACTTGACCTGCAGCGACAAGACCTTCGAGGATCTGCGCAACCTCGTATCCTATTTCAACGAGCTGTACAACGCCCAGGACGGCCTCGCCCAGCTCACCGGCAAGACCGTGGATTGGTCCATATACGGCGGCGGCGCTTTCACCCCCACTCAGGTGGGATGGGACTACGTGAAGCTACTTTAAAGACATGGATAAAATTCCAAGCTCCAATAATCAAATTCCAGACAATATCAAATGTTTTGAAAATTGGAATTTCTGAATTGTTTGGAGCTTGGAATTTGGTATTTGGAATTTCTATTTAATCATGAGAACACTCAGCTTAGACTTCTGCGCCGCCCAGCGGGCAGCTCTTCGCCGCCCCCTGGTAAAAATTGAAATAGCCGCTTACGGCCACCCGGCAGCCGTGGCCGCTGAAGCCCTGCAGTGGAGTGATTACAACTGGGAGCGGCTAACATTGAGCACCGACGCAACGGCCGTCGGTAAGCACGCCCTCGCCATCCCTGCCGACGGCTCTGTCTGCCGCGTCCGGGCGGGTGGCGCCATCTATTACCAGCGTGTCACTTCCCCGTCCGGATCCTCCACCTGGACGTCCTGGTCTTCATGGGGAGGCGGCGCCGGCTCACCGGTCGGCCTCGCTGCCAAAGGCACTGAGGTTATCGCCTTCTGCGATGATGGCGTTTACCTCTATTACAAGAAAAGCACAGACAGCGGAGCTTCCTTCGGCGCATGGACGGCTATGATGAATACCCGCCCCTGCGAACGCGGCTGCGCAGCTGCTTTCAAGCCCAACGGTGATCTTGCAGTGGTGCATGCATCAGACTTCAACGATCCTACATCGCTTTACATTCAGCGGCGCACGGCGGCAGGTACCTGGTCAACCGGCCTCGGGCAGATCGGCGGCGACCATGCCGTCTCAGCCCTCGCTCTTTACTACAACGGCGACTGGAATATACTCGCCCTCCTGCTGGACGGCTCGTATATCCGCCTCGCCAGGGGTGTCTACGGCGATGGCGGATCATATTCTGTGGGCGCCTGGTCCGGTTGGGAGTTCATCAATTCTTACAAGGCACGCGTTGATTTCAGCGCTGCCATGCGCCTGCGCATGTTCCAAACCGGCCGGCCTGGCCGCTATGTCCCCACCTATTACGAGCAGGTCAGCTCCGTCATGCAGCAGCAGGCCGCCGATAATCTCGGCGTCGACGACCCCTATGTCACCTATCATGCCTCGCTCGGAGCGGTGTTCAGCTTCGCCAAGGATAATAAGCCGTGGTTTTATCGGCTCCGCCCTGGGACGCTATTCAAAGACAGCGACTGGTCGCGGGCATGGCCGCTGGATACAACCGCGACCTATGGTCTGGCTCTGGCCTGTGATGGAACCTATCTTTATGCCTCAGCGCCCAACCAGGTCTGGCGCTCAGCCCTTCCGTCCAGCTGGGCCCCGCCGGCCGCGGGCGCCGGCGCCGGCACGGACTACGACGTCACCGCGGCGCAGATCATAGCCGTCAAGGAAACCGTCAAACCCACGGCGCCATCGAGCTTAGAGGTCACCCTGGACAATTCCGCAGGCACTTACAACAGCATCGGAGGCGGTGCGGCGTCAGCCGTGGGTAAACTCAAGCGGGGCGCTCAGGTCACGCTCTCCATAGGCTACCGAGCCGACGCCGACCTGTACTCCGTGGCCGGTAAATATTACGTCGAGCGGATATCCTACGCCAGGTCACCCGGGAACGCCCACCTGATCATAGGCTGCATGGACGCCTGGGGGCTGCTGCAGCGCTACTCTTTCAACCGGCCGGTGTTCTGGAATGAGGCCGGCGACGTCACCACCCTGTACGAAATCATCGAAAAGGTCGCTCAGGCCGTGGGCGGCAGCCTGTCTTACGTATCCCGCAGCGCCGATATCACGGGCACATACCCCCGCTTCGAGGTCCACACCGGCGAGAACGCCGCCGTGGTGCTTCGCCAGCTCCTCTCCCTGGCGCCGGATGTGATCTACTTCGTCGGCCTTACCGGCTATATCGTTTATCCCCAGGCAGCCGATACGGCATCTTATTATTTGAGGTTTCCATGACACGTAACGCTTTCATAGCGGGGAGCGAAGCGACGCAGGAGTCTTTTCCCTCGCAATAAGGAGTTTAATATGTCCTCACAACTTTTCGATTCCAAAGGCAGACCCGTTATCGTCCCCGCCCTGCAGGAGTTCACGCATCGCCTGGTAGGCGGCCAGGACCTGGCCGTCGATGGCGTACAGTGGAGTGCCGAGGTCGTCACCGTGGCCGCCAACACCGATTTTACCGGCTTCACCGCATCCTTTGATTTTGGTCTTTCCGGCGACCTCGTCATGCTCGCCTTTGCCCTGACCCTCGCCATCAAGGCAGGCTCAGCCACCGCCGATCCCAAGTATAAATGGCAGGCACGCAACAAGGGCGGCACATGGACGGACCTGATGGCGAACTACATCACCAAGACCGATGTCAATACGTCCTATGTCGAGGAAACCGTCAGCGGCTACCTCTTGACCTTCCCCGCCACCCTCAACGCCTATCCCATCGACCTGCGCCTGCTATTCCAATCCAATGAAACTACCCCCGGCGTGGCCACCGTCAAGGTCAAGAATTCCAGCTACGTCACGCTCACATTGAAATGAATATGTCTAAGTATTTGCCGTTCTATTCAAAAGGTGAGGACGGTGTCCCCGCCCTTGCCCGTGATCCTGCCTGCGTCTTTTATCTCCCGCTGTGGAAAAAGGACGGCCCCGCTTTTAAGAGCGATGATATGTACGGTCAGCCCTGCGCCAATCTCGGCCCCGTCTGGATGCCGCAGGGTTTCTCTTTTGACGGCATGGATGATTATGTGAATTGTGGTTCACATGCCGTTCTCAATTTTACCCAGGCAATCACCGTCGGCGCATGGTTTAAAAATACACGGCTGGCCGGCACTTGGCAGCGCATTGTCAACAAGTGTTATAACAGTACTGCTGTTTCCGGCTGCTGCTTCCATCTCGGCCTGTCTAATACCAATAACCGCTACCGCTGGTCTGTTGGTGGTGCTTTTGACCGTACGTCGTCGGTCGTTTGCCCGCTTGATAGCTGGGTCTTTCATGTTGGCGCCTGGGACCTCGCCGTCGCCAGGCAGTATGAAAACGCCAGGTTGATTGATATTTCTGCTGCCGCCGGCGTTGTGCTCACCTCAGCCTACCCGTTGACTATTGGCAATGCATATACAACCACTGCGGCGTATCCTTTCCTGGGCATTATCGGGGAAGTCTTTGTCTTTAATCGTGCCCTCTCGCAGTCTGAAATAAGCTCGCTCTACACGGCCACCCGCGGGAGGTATCTATGAAGCCCGACAAACTGTTTAAAGCGAGCATACCCGGTAATTCTGAAGTGTTATAATGGCCGACCCTTTAGCTGGCTTCCATCCCATCCTCGCGGCTGTCTATGCCGTGGAGGCCCCGGACGTCAACCGTACTTACGTCGTGGGCTCCGATGCCACCGGCGCCCAGGTATCCGGCAGCGCAATCACCCAGGCCGATGTTGACATGGTCGGCGAGCGCATGGACGCCCACCACAACCCCGCCATCCCCACCGCCGCCGTCGCCGCCGCGGTGGCCATCGCCCAGCTCGCGAAGGCCCGCATGGACGGCGCCCATGCGCAGGTTACCATTCCCCCGCATTGTGGTATAGAACTGTGGGACGTGCTCGCCGTCACGGATACTCCCGGCAACCAGGCCGCAGCCCTCTTCCGTGTGGCCGGTTATACCCTGGACTATGACACCCGCAAAGGCCTCTACCAGCATCACATCGATCTGTGCGAGGTATGAATCGTCCCGGTCCCTATATGAGAAATCAGAGATTGCCGGTCAAAAGGAATTCTTTGACGCGCTTTTCCTTGATGACCTTTATAGCGACGAATATTAATATTACAAGCCCGGCCAGCTCGGGCAGGAAGGCGTGGGGCTCTGTCAGAAGGGTATAGAACCAACTTCGCACCATGTCGAGAAACGGTACCCCCGGGCCTCTGCCAAAGCCCGGACTGATGAACGGCCAGAAGAGGGTGACGGGATCCATCCACATCTCGTCCAGGATGAAATGCATGAGCACGCCGAAGGCGATGCAAAAGCCCCAAAGCGCGTTCTTCCAGCGGTAGATAAATATCCCGAACAGGATGGTCATAACCAGGAAGATCATGGTGTGCAGGAAGATCCTGCCATTGGCGATGACCTCGCCGAAGATGATCCTGCCCAGGGGCTTGTCCACGATGTCGGGCAGCAGCGACCCCAGCAGTATGAAGCGGTAGTCCAACCTGAATGACGGCCGCTTGACGGCCTCCTCCACCACGCGGGCCGCCCCCAGCGTGATACCTGCATGCGCCAGCAGGAACATCAGCGCATATCCAGGCCTGTTTTCATGAAGATTATTATAGCTTTTTTATCATGCCCGGGCGCACATGAAGGTACGCCCCTACAGTGTGCCCCGGGGGCTTGACTAAACAAAATCTTAAGAGGATATATTTGACAGGTGTGAACCTGGCTGCTTTCGCCCATGACCCAAATCACGACCGGGCATTTGCCAATATTCGCCCGGCTATTGTAAGATTTACTGCACTTTAAAAAGTTCATATTTTTAGTATAATTTAGGGGTGTAGCTCAGCCTGGTAGAGCAGCGGTCTCCAAAACCGCGTGTCGTGGGTTCGAATCCTGCCACCCCTGCCAGGCCGAGGTGGTGGAATCTGGTAGACACGCCATCTTGAGGGGGTGGTG
>Ga0268276_1003970_pt1 | contig 10851 bp, 10 predicted proteins | sample saktaG_4_FD_190145 | JGI IMG/M metagenome (GOLD analysis project Ga0268276, IMG submission 190145) | Saline water microbial communities from Sakinaw Lake, British Columbia, Canada - sak_2010_1_5_45m | ecosystem: Environmental > Aquatic > Non-marine Saline and Alkaline > Saline ...
CATTACTCCGCTTTTAAGAAGGCTTTTTTATATGCCAAAACCAGTTTATTGCAAACTATCTTATTTTTCAGTTTTTCCTTATTATTTCTATATTTTGGCTTTGGAATCTTGGGAATCTTTTATGCATTATTTATTTCTTATTTAATACCAACCTTGCTGTTTATACTTGATGAAATAAAAATATTATCCTTTAGGCTTTTTTCTATCAAAATTATAAAATCGCTATTGCATTATAGTATTCCTATGATGCTATATTCAACACTCGGAACCGTTGTAATGTATATTGGCCGGATTTTTTTAGACAGATATGCCAGCCTATCAACTCTGGGAGTTTTCGGATTTTTTTTAGCGATGGCACTTCAGGTCGCCGCGATATGGGCGACTTTTAACAGGGCGTGGACGCCAGAGATTTTTTCTCAATTAAAAGAAAACAAAGAGAGGGCGCTGGATAACGTTAAGACAATGGTTTTCCTTTCAAGCTTTTTTTATTCATTGCTTTTTATTTTTTTAATAATTCTAAAACAGTCTGGATTTTTGGGATTATTTTTAGAACCTGTTTATCTGTCAAATATCTATATATTATATATTCTTCTATTGGGCCCCTTGTTCACGGGTATTTATACTGCAGCTTACCCCCTCTTTTATTATAAGAAGAAGACGAAAATTATTTTGCTTGTCTCGGTCATTCTTAACTTAGCGGATATAGCTTTAACATTTTTTATGGTGAAGACGTTGGGTCAGACGGGAGCCGCACTAAGCTATTTTATTTCGTCTGTTTTATCCTTGTTCGTTCTTTTGTTGGTTTTTAAAAAAGATATGGAAATCTCTTCTGATATCATAAAGTGGTCTCTGTTTGTTCTTCTTCTTAGTTGCATTGGAATAGGTGTCTTTTTAGAGACGTCTTCGGGTGTATTACTTCTTGTTGTCTTTGGTATAATAGCATTTTTTGCATATAAGTTTGGATCAATTTCGAAGAAATATTATTTGCTAGGGTCGGTTTTAGCTGGCATCAAATCTAAATTTAAAAAGTGATTTATTAATGAAAAACATAGAATTAAAACGGGTATTATTTTATACTCACAGTCCGCGTATGTTTCGGTCCACCTTAATCGGACATTTATTTTTTATTTGTCAGGAATGGCCGGTCGTGTTAGTTTCTGAAAAATTAGATTTAGAAACAGAAAATTTGCTAAAGAATAAAAAAATTTTCCCGAAATTAGAGAAAGTCGTTTCTGTTGGGCAATTTACTGCAACAACCAAAAAAAAGATGTTTAGCAAAAATAAACAGCTATGTTCTTTAGCCAAAAAATTGATAAAAGAAGAAGAACCAAATATTGTTGTTACAGCTAGCGATATGCATTCTCTTTTTGAAATGTATCTGATGAGGTTTGCTAAAAGAGCGGGCGCTGTAAATGTTTGTTTCCAGGGAGCAGTTGATGCCGATAGTAAAATAAGTGAGCGATGGGTTGATTATATTAACGCCTATACTAAATTTCCTAAAGTTTTTCCGCTAACCGTAAGGGTTTTTTTAGTAAAAATTAAAAAATATTTTGGTCATTTTTTATACCATTGGGTACTGCCGTTATCTGCCGGTCAAAAGCCCTTAACAGGAAAATCAAGTTATATTCTGCGAACAGGTAATTCGGGTATGCGGGATGCCGATTACGAGGTAGTTTTTTCTGAAAGGGATTCTAAAGTTTATCAGAATGCTGGAGTGTCTGTTAGAAAGTTAAGAGTTTTACCTCATCCGTTAGCTATAAAAAAATCTCGTGATTTTTTTGAAAAAGCATTTTTAAATAAATTAAAAAATAGAAAAACGGATGAGAGGGTTGCTCTTTTATTGATGCCTTCAAGTCGGGTGGGCTTTAGGCGAAAGGATTGGTCTTTAATTCCAGAACAAGAGCACACGGGCGCGTGGTTTAATATTATCAGATTGGTGCACGATAACTTGCCTAAATGGAAAATTATAATTAAGCCACACCCCGACGTTGATAATATTCAGGAGGTTAAAAAAGAATTGGAAAAAATTTCTAATTCAATAATAATAACTGACCCTAAAGAATCGGTTGATAAATATTTAGAAATGGCAGACATTATTATTGATTTGCCAAGATCAGCAAGTACGGTCGTCTTTACAGCTTTACTCCAATGTCCAGGAAAACCTACCGCAGCCTTAGATTTTCATCAAGAAGTTTTGGGAGATTTTTATAAGGATTTTAAGGGGGTAGAATATATAGAAAACGAAAAAAAACTGGTCGAGTTTTTAAAGAATATTCCTGGAAAATCAGTTGAAAGTGGGCTTGAGTATGGTAAAATAACTGATTATGGAACGATGGATTTATTAAGAGAAATAGTCAAAAAATATGATTAAAAAAATGATCGTCAACTCGATTCATTCTTTGGGTTACGATGTTTATAAAATTCCGAAAATTGATTTTGCCGGGCTTGATAGGGTGGGGATAAAAACAATAATAGATATTGGAGCTAATCGTGGTCAATTTGCCAGAAGAGTTTTTACTATATTCCCACAAGCAAAAATTTTCTGTTTTGAGCCAGTCAAGGAGGCTTTTGAGGATTTGGAAAAATGGGCAAGATCTTCTGGTCATGGAAGAGTTTTTGCCTTTAATGTGGCGCTGGGGGATAAGGAAGAAGAAAAAGAAATGTTTTTACATCTAGACCACACAGACTCGTCTTCAATGCTTAGAACGACAGAAAGCTTTGAGGACGATCTTCATTTAATCCAAAATCAGCAAACGATAAAAGTAAAGCAGTATACTTTGGACGTGGCTATGGAAAAATTAGTAAAGAAAGAATTAGAAAAAGAAGTATTGGTAAAAATGGATGTTCAGGGATATGAAGACCTGGTAATTAATGGAGCAGAAAAGACCCTCTTACAGGCAAGAGCCTGCGTTATAGAAATTGTTAATGACGAACTTTATAAGGGTCAGCCAGATTTTAAAAAAATATTTGTTTTAATGGATAATTTGGGATTTGGTTATTATGGAAATTTAGAGCAAGTTGTGAGCCATAAAGACGGACATATTGCTTATTACGACGCGATTTTTATAAAAAAATAACATGGAAAGAGAATACAAAAAAATATTAGTTGCCGGTGGTTGCGGATTTCTAGGGAAGAGCGTAATTCAAGAACTGAAAAAGAGAAATTTAAATTTTGTTTCTTTAGATTTAACAACCGGCCACGATTTACGTGACTTAGAAAAAACTAAGAAAGTTTTTGATAAAGAAAAATTTGATGCTGTAATCCATTGCGCTGCTTTTGTTGGGGGAATTCAGTTTGGATATGAACACCCTGCCGAGCTATTTTACAACAATATTTTAATGACCACTTATCTTATGGAAGTTGCCAGATTAACCGGGGTAAAAAGATTTATTAATCCAATTTCAAACTGTGTCTACCCTGGGTCCTCATTCCTTTTTAAGGAAAAAGAACTGTGGGATGGACCCATGCACGAATCGGTTGCGAGTTATGGACTTACTAAAAAGGCAGGCTTGGTTCAGGGACAGAGTTATTATAAACAATATGGTTTTGACTCAGTTCATTTGATTTTGCCGAACATGTATGGCCCCGGAGACCATTTTGAAGAAGTAAAATCGCACGCGTTGGGGGCCTTGATAATGAAATTTGAGGAAGCTAGGAGAAAGAATATTCCAGAGGTTGCCGTATGGGGAAGCGGAAAACCAATTAGAGAGTGGCTTTATGTCGAGGATGGAGCAGAAGCTTTGGTGAGAGCTTTGTTTATTGATTCATATAACGAACCCATAAATATAGGAATTGGCAAGGGTATTTCAATTGCAGAATTAGCAATCTTAATAAGGGAGGCAGTTGGGTATAATGGCAAAATAATTTTTGATCCATCTAGGCCCGATGGCGCTCCGACAAAAACAATGGAAGTAAGCAAAATGAGAAAAATATTTGACTGGGAACCCAAAACCCAGCTTGAGGATGGAATTAGAAAAACAGTAGAATATTATAAAAATAATTTTTAAAACTGCAAATTATGTTCAGAAAACTATGCTTAGCATGCAGCTCACAGAATCTTACAAGAATTATTGATTTGGGGATGCATCCATTTGCTGACACCTTTATCCCTGAATCACGACTCAGTGAATCTGAACCGGTTTTTCCGTTGTCGTGTGATTTGTGCAAAGACTGTGGCCATATACAAACTTCGTGCATAACTAACCCGATGGATCGCTATGCATCTTATGATTATTCATATACTTCGGCAAATTCCACATTTTCAAAAAACCACTGGCAGAATTATGCAACAGAAGTTCCTACAAGAATAAATTTAGAGAAAGGAGCCAGTATTATTGATGTTGGTTCAAACGATGGCTTTTTGCCGGAACATTTTCAGAAGAATGGATATAGGGTTTTGGGGGTGGACCCATCTCGGTTTATGGCGGATCTGGCAAAAAAAAATAATATAGAAACCTTCATCGGACTTTTTGATTCAGAAACCGCAGTAAAAATTTTAAAAGATTTTGGAAAGGTAAATCTAATTACTGCAAATAACGTTTTTAACCATTCAGATGCGCCACAAGATTTTGTGAAGGCAGTTGAGTCTATTTTGGCTAAAGACGGTGTTTTCGTCTTTGAATCACCCTATTGGATGTCGACCTTTGAAACAAAAAAATTTGATCAAATTTATCACGAGCACGTAAGTTATTTTACGGTTAAGTCTGCTAGAAAAGTTTTAGAAGCGGCGGATTTAGTGATTACAGATGTACAAATGGTAAATTATCACGGTGGATCTCTTCGCGTGTATTCAAAGAGAAAAAATGATGCGGAAAACGAATCCCTAATAGTGGGAGAATTAATTAAAAAGGAAGAAACTCTGGGGCTTTTTAGTCCAGAAAGTTATGTAAAATTTATGCAAAATATTTTGGACCAGCGTAATACGTTTCTTAAAAAAATTTATGAAATAAAATCTAACGGAGAATCAATTATTGCAGTCGGGGCTGCGGCTAAGGGGAATACATTTCTTAATTTTTATAATTTAAACCATACTGTAATTGACTATGTGACAGATTCTTCCCCATATAAATGCGAAAAACACACCCCTTTATCAAGGGTCCCAATTAAAAATGACGATATTTTTTTACAATACGAAGATGTTTATGCCTTGATTCTCTCTTGGAATATTGCAGATCAGTTAAAAGAGAGTTTGGGCAAAATAAATAAAAAAATAAAATTTATTTCTCCGGAAAAATAATATGAAAAAAGCTTTAATCACGGGAGTTACGGGACAGGACGGTTCTTATCTGGCCGAGTTCCTAATCCATAAAGGATACGAAGTTCATGCAATAATTCGTAGGTCTAGCACTTTTAATACATCCCGAATAAGCCACATAATAGTTGATGAACACAATCCTTCGGGAGCAAATTTTTTCTTTTATTATGGAGATATGACAGATAGTACTTGCTTGATTTCACTAATACAAAAAATTCAGCCGGATGAAATTTATAATTTAGCTGCCCAGAGCCACGTCAAAGTTTCATTTGAGACGCCCGAATATACAGCCAACTCTGACGCCATGGGGACGTTGAGAATGTTGGAAGCAATAAGGCTTTTGGAATTGGCTGATAAAACTAAATTTTATCAAGCATCTTCAAGCGAGATGTTCGGAAAAATCCAAGAAACCCCACAAACAGAGAAAACTCCTTTTTATCCAAGATCCCCATATGGAGTAGCTAAATTATATGCGCATTGGATAACTATAAATTATAGAGAGGCCTATAATATGTTTGCAGTAAATGGTATTTTGTTTAATCATGAAAGCCCGAGGCGTGGAGAAACCTTTGTCACCAGAAAAATTACTCGCGCTATAGCAAATATTTTGGCCGGTAAGGAAGAAAAATTGTATTTAGGAAACTTAGATGCCAAACGAGACTGGGGCTTCGCTCCAGAATATGTTGAAGCTATGTGGCTTATGCTCCAGCAAAAAAATCCTGAGGATTTTGTAATTGGTACAGGAGAAACGCACTCTGTCCAAGAATTTATAAACGAAGCCTTTGCATACGCCAGTTTAGATATTAAAAAACACCTTGAAATTGATGCAAGATATATGCGTCCGACAGAAGTTGATCTCTTGATTTCAGATCCCTCAAAGGCAAAAAAAGTTTTAAATTGGGAACCAAAAATAAAATTTAAAGATTTGGTAAAAATTATGATCGATTCTGATATGAGGGCTATTGGTTTGACCCCGCCTGGCGAGGGAGATAAAATTTTGAAAGAAAAATTTCCTAATCGTTGGTGGCAAAAAGATTAAATAAGAAAAATTAATTTTTGAAAAATGAAAAGAAAAATTATATCTCAAACAGAGCCATTTATTGGTAAAGAGGAGTTGAAGGAGATTGCCGAAACTATACAAAATAAATGGATCTCTGGTGGGCCAAAACTTAAAAGCTTTCAACAAAGTATCGCTAAATTATGTAGGGTAAAACATGCTATAGGAGTTTGCAATGGAACCCAGGCTCTTTATGTGGGGTTAAAAGTATTGGGGATTGGTCCGGGTGACGAAGTGATTGTGCCAAATTTTACGTTTATAGCCTCCGCCAATTCCGTTGTTTGGGCAGGAGCCAAGCCGGTTTTTGTTGACGTGGATAAGAAAACCTTTAATATCGACCCGTTGAAGATTGAAGAAGTGATAACTAAAAAAACAAAGGCAATAATGCCGGTACATATCTATGGGCAGTCGGCTGATATGGAAAAGATAATGAAGATTGCGAAAAAGCATAAATTATTTGTTATTGAGGATGCTGCCCAGGGTATTAAGGTGAACTTTAAAGGAAATCCGGTTGGTGGGCTTGGGGACGTCGGCTGTATGTCTTTTTACGCAGATAAAATTATAACAACAGGAGAGGGGGGAATGATTTTAACTAATAGTGACGAATTGGCCAAGAAAGTAATTATTCTTTTAAACCAAGGTAGAACAGGAAGGGGGTGGTATATTCATGATCACATGGGTTATAATTTTCGCCTGACCGACCTTCAAGCAGCTGTGGGGGTTGCCCAAATAAAAAAATTACCGTTGATTATTAAAAAAAGGAAAAAGATTGAAAAACTTTATAAAAAATATTTGGCCGGGGTTAAAAGAGTTGAGTTTCCATTCGTTGATCCTCGTGGAGATAGGGTCCCCTATAGAGTTACAATTTTAGTTGAGAAGCCACAAGAACTTTTAGATTTTTTGGACAAAAATGGTATTAGAGCCTCTAGGAGCTTTTATCCATTGAATCTCCAGCCCTGTTATAATATTAAAGGTAATTTTCCAAATTCTATTTTTGCTTATGAAAGAGTTTTACGCCTGCCCTCAGCCACAGGTTTAACAGAAAAAGAAGTTCGTTATGTTTGTAATAAAATTAAAGAATTTTTTAAGAATTATGATAAAGAATAGAAAGAAGAATGTTAATCAGAAAATAAATACAGAGACACCCGGTGAAATAAAATTACATTTGGGTTGTGGAACAAGATATATTCCTGGGTTCATTCATATTGATATCAGAAAATTACCCCATGTGGATTATGCAACCTCAGCTGATAAATTAAAGATGTTCAAAGAAAATTCAGTAGATTTGATTTATGCTTGTCATATTCTTGACCATTTTAAGAGAGACCAGATAGATGGCGTTTTGAAAGAATGGCATCGGGTTTTAAAACCAGGGGGGATATTAAGATTGGCGGTTTCTGACCTAGAGCAGATAGTTAAAGTTTATCTTAAATATAAAGATTTAAAATTAGTTGTCGGGCCTTTGATGGGTAGACAAGATTACCCCGCGAACACTCATGGTATGAGTTTTGACTTTAATTATTTGTCCGAATTTTTGAAGAAAGCCGGATTTAAAAAAATTAGGAGATATAATTGGGAAGAGACAATCCATAAAGATTATGACGATTTATCCCAGGCCTATATCCCTCACATGAATAAAAAACACGGTATTTTAATAAGCCTCAACGTAGAAGCTGAAAAATAACCATGAGGAATAAAATTCCAGAAGAAGAAATAAAAGATTTTATATTAAGGCCGAATTTTAAGGAGTCGGGTCTGCTGGATAAAAAATTTGATTTTCCAAAAATTTCTGTTGTTATCCCGTCTTTTAATGCAGTTAAATTTTTAGAAAAAACTATTCTTAGCGCGATAAATCAGAATTATCCTAACCTGGAGTTAATTATAATTGACGGTGGTTCTACCGACGGCACGCTTGAAATAATCAAAAAATATGAGAAGTTCATTTATTATTGGAAAAGCGAAAAAGACCAAGGGGAGGCTGATGCCATAAATAAAGGGTTTCCGATAGCGACCGGAGAATTAGTTAATGAGATGAACGCAGATGATATCTTTTTGCCCGGCGCATTAACGATTGTAGGAAATTTTTTTAGAGAAAATAAAGATACGGATGTTATTTTTGGGAACATGCTTAATATAGATGAAAATGACAAAATTGTTGGAGAGTGCGTGTACACTAAATTCTCGAGGATAGTCTACCAATATGAAGGAGTTTCAATAGGGTCTCAAAGTGCTTTTTGGAAAAGAAGCTTGTTCAAGAAGGTTGGTGCGCATGACGCAAACTTAAAATTATCACCAGATTACGACTTTTTTTTGCGATTAGGAATTTCGGGAGCTAAATTTAAATATCTTCCTTATTTTTTTAGTGCCATGAGAAGACATAAAGGCTCTTTAACTGAAAACTTTGCTTACACTCCAAAGTATTTTAAAGAGATGAATATTATCGAAAAACGCTATGGGAAAAAAAAATGGGCGGAGCCCGTTTTAAAAGTATATTCTATCGGATTCAGGATTTTAAATTATTTTTTGCAGGGAGATGGAGATTATGTTATTAACGGGTTCATAAGGAGAATTAAAAATAAAAGCATTCTTAGCGGAAAGTAACATGGATTTAAAAAATAAAAAGATTTTAGTAACCGGCGGATTGGGTTTTATCGGAAGCCACACAGTTTTAGCTTTATTAGAAAGAGGAGCCCGTATTGTTGTAGTAGATAATTTACCGTCAGTAGATATAAAAAGTATTGATGCCAGAATAAAATTTTATGATTTAGATGTAGCAAGTGCATCTTTAGAAAAAGTTTTTAAAAGAGAAATCCCGGAAATTGTTTATCATTTTGCTTTTGATATTTCATTACATAAATCTTTAGGTGAGGACATCGGACGAGAAAGCGTAAAAGCCGTTTCTAGTTTGTTAGAGAATTGTAATAAATACGGAGTTAAGAAATTTATATTAGCTTCTTCGGGCGCAGTCTATGGCAATCCGGAAAATTTTCCAATTAATGAAGGGGATCCGATAAAGCCAGTCGCCCCTTACGGCGTCATAAAAAGTCTTGTAGAGGATTGCGTAAAGAAGTCGCGCGGATTAAATTATGTAATTTTGAGATATGCGACAGTTTACGGTCCTGGTCAGCGGGGAGGAGCAATGTCTGACTATATTCGCCAGCTATCTTCTGGCGAGCAAGCAGACATATGGGGGGATGGAAGTAAAACAAGAGATTATGTATATATAGATGACGTTGTTAAGGCCAATTTTCTGGCCTTTCAGGTGCCGGACGATTTTGAAGATCCAGTTTTTAACGTAAGCACAGGAGTGGAGACAACATTAAATGACCTCTATTACAAAATAGCAGAACTTTTGAGTAAAAAACCCGATCCCAGATATTTACCAGACAGGCCGGGAGAGTTAATAAGATATCGGTTAGATTATTCAAAAATAAAAAGAGTTTTGGGATGGGATCCGGAATATGATTTGGAAAAGGGATTAAAAAAAAGATTACGTGAAGAAAATTTAATTTAATATGCTTACTCTATTTTCAACGCCACGACCCTTTAAGGGTCCCTTTGATAGGATCCAAAGAAATTCTATAGAAAGCTGGAAAGCAGTTTGTCCTGACTGTCAGATTATTTTATTTGAAGATGAAGACGGAACAACTTCTAAAGTTGCAGAAGAATTGCGAGTTGAATGTGTAAAAAACCGCGAGTCTAGTGAATTTGGCACGCCATTGTTGAGTAGTCTATTTGATATCGCAAAAGAAAAATCTAAATATGAAATTATAGTTCAGATAAGCACAGATATTGTTTTAACTGATAATTTTTTGCCGTCAGTAAAAATGGTATTAGAATCCATGGAAAACAAGCCGTTTTTGATCGCAGGCAGTAGATGGGATTTAAATTTTGAAGAAAAAATTGATTTTGCTCAAAAGGATTGGCAAATTAAAATAATGAATCTGGTCAAAGAAAAGGGGAAGCTTCATGCTCCTTCTGCAATGGATTACTGGGTTTTGCCACGCAATATGCCCTTAGAATTTCCTAAATTTATTATCGGGCGTCCCGGTACCGACAGTTGGCTGGTATATGAATTAAGAAAAAGGAAAATTCCCGTTATTAATTCGACCGAAGCCATTACCGTTATTCACCAAAATCACAATTACCCTCAAAAAAGCAAGCCGTTTTTTGCAGTTGAAAAAGATTATAATCTAAAGTTGGCAGGTGGTTTTATGAATTTATTGACGTTGCGCGAAGCAGATTGGATTTTAACGAAGAAGGGCCTAAAAAAGCCCAAATTTCCTCAACGTATTTTTTCTGACTTAGCCCTATGTTGTCTGTGGAGGTTTTTAATACTAATAAAGCGAAAGATTGATATCCTATTAAACAGATGGTAAATAAAAAGACTGTTTATTTATTCTTAGTTCTGATTATAACGGCAATATGCTTGTCCCCGCGATTTTCTTTAGGTTTGTTGGCGGGTAGGAGAAATATTGATATAAGAGCGGAGGATATAGTCCTTTGTTTCGGATTGATAGCAGGTCTTATTTTTATTGT
>Ga0268276_1003972_pt1 | contig 10847 bp, 9 predicted proteins | sample saktaG_4_FD_190145 | JGI IMG/M metagenome (GOLD analysis project Ga0268276, IMG submission 190145) | Saline water microbial communities from Sakinaw Lake, British Columbia, Canada - sak_2010_1_5_45m | ecosystem: Environmental > Aquatic > Non-marine Saline and Alkaline > Saline ...
ATTGAATTTTTTCGATTATCTGCTTTATCGTTTTGGCTTCATTATAAACCGGAACAACAACTGATATGAGCGGCATAGCATCTCCCGTTATTCCCTGCTCTGATTAAAATTAAAGGTGCCCCTTGTGCCACTTATAAGTTATTTCTAAACCTTTTTTGAGTGAATATTTAGGATACCATTTTAAAAATTTTCTCGCCTTAGCGCTAGAAAGATATAATTTATCAATCTCCCATTTCGATTTAGCTTTGCTCAATATTCTAGGAAGCAACCCGGGTTTTCCGGAAATCTTTAAGATTGTCTTCACAAGCTCAATTACGCTTATAGGTTTACCGGTTCCAAAATTAAAGGCTTCGCCATAATTAATATTCTTTCTCAATAAATTTTCAGCCAGAATAAAATACGCATCAACAATATCTTCTACAAAAGTGTAATCTCTCAAAGAAGCGCCATTACCCCTTATAATTAAATTTCTGCCTCTTGCTGCCGAGCGACAAGCATCCGGTATAATCCTTGAGAAATTAAAATCACCCGGCCCATAGATATTAGTACACCGGGTAACTGCTATCGGAAGCTTATAGGTATGAGCATAGGTCCTGCTAAGAATATCCGCGCAAGATTTAGACGCATCATAAGGATGTAGGGCAGTTAAAGACGCACCCTCCTTGCAAGGAAGCTTTTTCTGTTCTCCGTAAGCCATATCACTTGAAGCAACAACCATAGCTTTAACTCCAAAAACCCTGGCAGCCTCAAGCACATTCCAGGTGCCTTCAATGTTTGCCTTAAATGTGCTTAAGGGAGAATTATTGGCTACGCCTACAAAAGCCTGAGCAGCAAGATGAAAACAAACATCGATCTTGTTATTCTTAAATATTGATTTTACTAACAAGCTATCTGATAAATCTCCCCGGTAAATCTTGGATTTTTTGTCTAACCCGTCAATTTTAAATAACGAATAAACAATATCTTTTTTTATCAAAACAATAACCCTGGCCTTTAAAAAAAGGGCTCTTTTTACTAAATGTGACCCCAGGAAACCGTTCGCCCCGGTTATAAAAATAACTTTATTTCTCCAAAAATCCGCTATTTTTTCCATATTTTCCAAGCAGCCTTATTTGTCTTCCAAAGTTCATTTAATTCAAGGTTATCTTTATAAGTATCCATACATCTCCAAAAACCCGTGTGTTTAAAAGCATCCAACTCTTTATCTTTTAAAATACGCTTAAAACTATCTCTTTCCAATATATCATTGTCCGAAAGGTAGTTAAAAATATTTTTATTAAAAACAAAAAAACCGCTATTTATCCAATGGTCTAATATTGGTTTTTCTTCAAAATGCGTAACAGACTGAGTGTGAGGCTCAACTCCCACGATACCGAACTGAGAAATAGGCCTGGCTACAGTAATCGTGGCGCTCTTTTTATGCCTTTCGTGAAATTTAACAAGCTGGGCCAAATCGATATCCGCAACGCCATCCCCATAGGTAGCAAGGAAATAGTCTTCTTTAATATATTTCTCAACCTTCTTAATTCTACCGCCGGTATTAGTATTTTCACCCGTATCGGAAAAAATTAAATTCCATCTATTTGTATGCGAAAAATATTCTTTAATTTTCTCGCCTTTATACCCAAGGCATAATATAAAATCATTGAACCCAAAATACGAGTAAATGCTCATTATGTGCCAAAGTATCGGCTTGCCTCCTATAGGAAATAGAACCTTAGGTAACTCATCGCTGCCCATCCTGGTTCCTTTGCCGCCGCATAATATTACTGTTTTAACTTTTTGCATTTTTATAACAAACAAGTTTCCAGCTTTTTGGCCTCGACAATAATCTCGGCAATATTATAAACCATAGCACAAATCTTTCAAATCTAGGGTGCTTTTTAAAAAAATAAGCCGACCTAACCTTAAACGTGTATTTGCCCCCTCTATTCTTATATTTCATTATATAATCATCCGCCAGCGATGAAAACATAATCTTAACTTTTTTAAATCCACCCTCTTTAGCCCCTTTTTTCCACTCCAATAAATTATAAGCAGTGTCGCCAAAGCCCTTTTCTTCCAGTTGCTTATAAACAGGATGAATTCGCTCGAACACCCCCCTGGCTGCTTCATTAATTAAAACAAGCCTGCCCCCGGGCTTTAGAACGCGCCTAATTTCAGCAAATACATCTTTAAGATTCTTACTGTGATGCAGGACAGCCGAACCAAATACAATATCAAAACTGTTATCTACAAAAGGCATGTGGTGCATATCGGAAAACAATCTTTCGAAATATGCTTCTTTTACATAAAGATCCGAAACTTTTAGATAATTACTTATATCTAAAGCTACTACCAAACACCCCTTTTGCGCGAATTTAAAAGAGGCATAGGAAAAACAAGCGCCGATTTCTAATATTCTTTCCTCGCCGCTTAAGCACAAATCTTTCAGTGCAGAATAAAATCTATCCGAGGCTTCGGCGGTAGTCTGAAAACTTCCTCCGGGTTTAAAAAAAGATGAGCCATCCCCTTCAGGCAAAGAAAGGAATTTGTCTTTAAATCTCTCTATTATTTCACTTGTTATCCTATATTTCTTGCCGGTTTCATCAGCAATATAATCATCTTCATCCATTGCCCTCCTCTCGCGTAGAACGTTTTTATTCGGATTATAAAACAAATCAATTATACCATCATTAATATTATACTCGGCACGGCAACTGCCACAGGTAATCCTGCCGCTCCTTATCTCAATCTGATCAGTAACCAGATTATCTAAACCTAAAGAACCACTCTTACATTTGGGGCAAAATAAAATATTCAAAATTTCCTGCTTCATTAAAACCTTTCGTTTTTGTAAAAGAGAGCAGGTATTAATACCTGCTGCGAAACATATCTATAAATCTTTTTATTTTCTTTAAATTTTTACGAAATCCTTTTCTAATCTTTCCGATATTTTCTTTTTCTTCAATCGTAGAATAATCCCAAAAGTATTTATAATTAAACGGCAATCTTATGCCGCTTTTATTGATTGCCTTACGCCACCTGTTCAAAGTTGCCGTATTATGCTCTTTAGTATAATAATAAACAGAGCCGTTTTTCACCCAGAGCCTTTCATCGAATTCTTTATTCTTTAACATCTCTCGGTAAATTTTAGTCCCGGGAAGAATGTAGAGCATAGAAGCCCCCGGTCCATGAGTGGATTTAATGTTTTTATTTAAATACACTACGGATTCTTGAATCGTTTCTTCGGTCTCTCCAGGCACCCCGACACAAAAAAATGCTCCAGTAGACATTTTATCAGAATATTTCGCACAAATATCAAAAGCATTCTTTACGTCTTCCCGGCTAATTTTCTTTTCAATTGCTTTTAATATCTTATCGGATAAACTCTCAACCCCCCAGGTTATATGCTTACAGCCGGACTCAATAAGCTTAACAATCATTTCTTCGCTAACCGGCTTAACCCGGCAGGAAATCTGGTATTCTATATCCTTCTTTTTTAATATTTCGGCTAATTTTATCGTTCTTTCAATCCCCAGGTTAAAGGTATCATCATAAAAGAAAAACCTCTTTGCCCCCAGGCTCTTAACATAATCAACTTCTTCTCCCACCCTTTCCGGAGAATTCATCCTGATATTCTGTCCCCAGAAGGAAGAAGTTGAGCAAAAAGAACAATTAACCGGACACCCCCGGGAGGTAATAAGATAGGCAAAACCGGTATCTTTTATTCTTTCGGTTGCATAAGAATAATCCGGTATAGGCAAATCATCAAGGTTAACCAATTTATTCGTAACTGCATTAGCTTCTAAATTTCCCTTTTCATCCCTATAGACTAAACCGCTTATATCTTTATAACCCTGGCCTGATTCTAACGCATTACATAATTTATAAAAAGATTCTTCTCCGGCTGATTGAATAATAAAATCGATAGAATCGGAAAAATATTGAAATAACTGGCCGTACATAGTCGAAGGATGAACCCCTCCTAAAACAATAATAATATCTTTGCTGATTTTTTTAACGCTCTCAATAATCTTATATGCTCCCCAGCGGTTAAATGAATTAAAAGATACGCCTACTAAATCCGGCTTGCTTTGCTTAATAGAATTAAAAAATAAACTCAGGCTTTCTTTAAACTTACAGCCATTATAATTATAAATATCTACCCTATGCCGCCTCTTTAAAGAGGCGGATAAATATCCCAAACCTAAAGGATAACCCCTAAGGTTTCTTTCTCCCGCCGGAGGATAGACAAGCGCTACCTTCATTTAACTATACACCCTTCCTTCTTTTTGCAAACAACAATAAAATCCAGGCAACTATCCAGCTCTTTTTCTGACCAGAAAAAACATTTACAATCCGCCTTATTAAAAAATCTTTTTACCGGATCCAGCTTAGGAGGCATGAGGTTAAATAATCCTATTTTCTTTAACCTTCTGTTGAGCCTTAAAGCAATACTCCTTCTTAAACCAAAAATTTTAGCTATATTGAATTGGCTTTCTAACAGCTCTTTAAATTCGTCGGCAAGGTACTCTCTAACATGAAATTTATTACTGGGCTTAATACTATTCGGAGAGGCATCATTCCTGTTGCATGTTGAGCAAATGAATAACCCATTATCTTTCAGCAAATTATCTATGTCGGAAAGAAGCTTACGTGTATCTATTATATGTTCTATGTTTTGAAAAGAACAGATAATATCAAATTTCCTGCCTAATAAATCCAGGTTACCCGCATCAAGGCAGGTAAACTCTAAATTTTCTTTAGAATACTTATTTCTAGCATAATCAATAACAGCCGAATTATAATCAAGGCCTAGGGTTTTTTTAGCTGAATCGGCCAAAAAAGCTGACCCGTAACCCTCGCCACAGCCGATATCTAAGACGCTTCGGCCGATAACATAATCCTTAGCAAACTTATAGGCGCAGAAATGGCGCGCGATCATTAAAGGAGTTTCTTTCTCTAAAAGTATCCTTTCTCCGGTATTGTCAATTTCTTTCATATTATTTAATTGCTACTTTATATATATGTGCCAATGAATTACTAAATACCGGCTTAAAAATTTCTCCGTGCAGGACAGCCCACTCATCTTCAATTGGAAAATTATTCGGCTCCGATTCCCTGTTAGCAGGAAAAGGAAGCGCAATAAACAAATATTCTATTTGCTCTTTTTTCAGGTTTCTTTCCCAAGCCGAATAATTTTTTATTTTTCTATATAAACCATCCGGATGATTATAAGGAGTGATGTCTTTTGCATTAACAGAAACATACTTTATATAATTTTTAAATCCAGAGCCATATAGAGGAAGGCACTCCTGACGCCCTGTATAAGCAACCCTTGCACCCTCCCCTGTAAGCCCGTTAAGAGCTTTCCAGGCTCTGCCTAAATCAGCCTGCCAAGCCTCCTTCTTGCTGAAACTGAGAGGATAACGGCCGTATTCTTCATTATTATATTTATTATTGAGATAGACCAATAACAAAGACCCAAGCAACAACGCCGCAAACATAACCCTGCCAAAATTTTTACTTTTATAAAAAGCAGCTGCTTGTTTTTTATAAAACACACACAATATAAAAATTGCCAAAGAAAGTAAAACCGAAACAACTAGCTCGCTTCCTTTTGCTAATTCAAAAGATGCGGCCAGAATTGAAATGAACGAAACAACGCCAATATATTTGTCTCCATTTTTTGACAACTTGGCCGCTAAAATAACGGCGGTTATTAACCCTAAACTCAAATAAACAAAAAGATACCGCGCGACATAAACACCGATGAAAATTTTAAACAAAATAAGCATTATTAATGGAGTGGCAAAAAGCAGCATATGCTCTTTCAAAGGAAATACTTTTGTTTTTAGGTATTTATAAAAACCCAGAAAGGCAAATGTGCCGGGAAAAATCAGAAAAAAGAATTGCAAACCAAGGCCTTCTTTAAAAAGCCTGAATAAATCACGGCTATCATTCGAATACATCTGCGTCTTAAATGCGCTGCTATCAAGTATGCCTTTAAAAATCGTTTTATCGGATATTTTTAATTCTACCGGAAACATAGGATTACCTGTAAAAAAATAATTTTTTATATACATATAACCGCCGAACAGAATAATCATTAAAATTATTAAGCCCGAAGGCATTAAAACCCTGCTTAATGCGTACTTATTTAATTTTGCCCGCGTATATAATACATAAAGAGCAAAAGGCAATAAAGCTGCTAACCAAATAAGATTATTAAATTTAACTCCCACAAAAAGCCCTATTGAAACACCAAAAAGAATAGCATTTTTAAGAGTAAACCTAGATTTTAATAATAAAAGCATAAAAACTACTAAAAGAAACAATACCGCGCAAATAACATCAAGTTGGGAAGCGTATTTTAACTGCTTAAAAATATTCGGGATGAGCACCCAAAGGAATCCGCTCAATAGGGCTATTCTACTATTCACATTGTATTTAGTTAATATTGAATACACGGCTGTTATACCTATAAAATAAAATGGGGCTTCTCCTAAGTCTGCTAAAAAAACATTTCTTAATGGCAACATAAACCAGGTGAAAAATAATTCTCCATTAATAGGATAATAAGAAGGAGCGCTGTTTGCTAATAAGCTCGGAATTAAAATAGGTTTCGACCCAAATATAAAAAATGGAGTATTCAAGGAACCGCTTTTAATCCAGGCAGCAGGAAAAGCGAGATGATATAATAAACTATCGATATCCTGAACAGGATTAATCAGGTTTGAATACGCCTTTATCAAAAAGAAAGATAGGAAAATTGAAACTGCTAAAATTAACAAATTGCTATTAATAAACGGATCTATATCAGGTTTTGCAAATTCAGGCATTTTCTTATGCCGATAAATTAACAAAATTACCAAAAGAATCAATAAATGCGCGACAAAAACATTCAAGAAATAAAGCTGCCCAGCGATACCTAAAAGTGTCTCTACTAAAACAACCTGGCCGAAAAATAAAGTAAAGCAAACTAAGATTGCATCAGAAAATAAACTTATATTAAAACATTTTTTTGTAAGCACCCAGGAGCTGATGCTTACAATCAGAACCTCTGCTATTAAACTTATCATTCGCTATCTTCCCTTATTTTCCTCTGCAATCAGGCTATTCTTGGCGAAGGCAATGGAATAATATATTTGCCTTTAAAACCTTTTTGTTTTAATTTAGGCATTAATTCATCTGCGATATGCCAAGAAAGCAATAAAGCATATTCCGGCTGCTCCTGAAAAAGCATTGATTCATCGACCACAGGAATCAGCGTCCCGGGCATATATTTTCCAATTTTGTGGCTGCCTTTAATTTCCACGACATAATCCAGGACCCCATCATCGATTCCCGCATAATTTATTAGGGTGCTTGCGCGAGAAGGGGCGCTTATGCCATAAATCTTCTGGCCTCTTTTCTTAATATCTTTTAACAATGAATTTAATTCTAATTTCGATATCACTACTTTTTCTTTAAACTTAAGCAGGTTCTCCTTACTTAAGACAACCGGCTTTTCTTCTTCTAAAATTTTAGACACTGTATCCCTTACGGGATACTTTCCAGCTCTTGCCGCATATACCCTAATCGAGCCGCCGTGGGTAGGAATACGTTTAGCGTGAAATATTTCTAAACCGTGCATTTTAAAAAGATACTCTAAGCTATGCAAAGAATAATAACGCAAATGCTCATGGTATATTGTATCATATTGCAATGTTTCAATTAGAGGCAGGAGATAATGCGACTCTGAAATAAACACCCCGTCCCCAGATAACAGGCTCAAGATACATTTAACAATTTCATTAATGTCTTCAATATGCGCAAAAACATTGGTTGCGGTAATAATTTTTGCCTGACCGTTTTCTGATAAAATCTTCTTTACTACGTTATGATTAAAATAATCTATAATCGTAGGAATGCCGCGCTGGATAGCGATTTTACCGATCTCTTCAGGAGTTACACCGCAAACCTTGTGATTATCTTTAAAATTACTCAATAGGTTGCCATCGTTTGAACCGATATCTACAATTAGATCACTTGGTTTTAAATCAACTAAACTGCTGCATTCTTTATACAACTCGGCAAAATTTTCCCTTAATATCTTAGTAGTGCTGCTGGTATAAGGATATTCCGGAGGAAATAAAATACGCGGATCAACAATAAGGCCAAGCTGGGTTAAATGACACCGCGGACAATATAGTAACTGCGCCGGATAACTGCTCTCCTCCGTAGGTTTTTCACCGATAACATGCATTTTATTTACCGGAGGCAAATATCCTAGAAATAGAATTGGCTCTAGCTGGTCATTGCCGCATATCTGACAATGCTTGACTATAACGCTTGTTCCTGTTTTATATGCAAGTTGAGTTGGCTTATTCAATTTTAGTTCTCCTTATTTATTTTTGTTTTTTTATCAGCGTTCTTATCATACCAAGAAACCGTTGCTTTCAAACCCTGGCTAAAAGAAAATCGCGGCTCAAAACCAAGCCCTTTTAACTTCTGGATATCCGGACAACGGTGCAAAGTTCCGCCTTCTGCCAGCTTACCGGCCAAGACAACAATTTCTTTTTTAAAATAGATGCCTATTTCAATAGCAACTTCCTTAATAGTTATCTCATCCGTTGTACCGATATTATATATTCCTAAATGCTTTCCCTTTTTTATCATAAGCATTAACCCGCTGATAAAATCATCGATAAAGATAAATGAGCGTGTTTCTTGGCCGCTTCCCTGTATAGGAAATTGGATAACCTTATCCTTATTTTTTTGGCACAGTTCTTTCATTCTTAAGCTTAACTGCGGGATTACGTGTTCCCAACCCATATCCGGTCCATAGACATTGTGTGGACGAAATATAACTACCCGGTCAAAATATTTCCTGCCGTAATTTATCGCCATAAGTTCACTAATAATCTTTCCGGCGCCATAAGAATAACGGGGATTAAGTGGATCCGGAACGCTTAAAGGCACAGTCTCATCAGTCGGGATTTTTGGAGGGGTCTGATAAACCTCAGAACTGGAGGCAACAATTAGTTCCCGCACACCTTCTTTAATACAAGCGTCAATAACATTAACTATGCCCTTTACGCCGATCTCAAGCACTAATTCAGGCTTAGTATAAAAAAATTCTGTGCCGTTTAAATAAGCAAGATGGCAAACCGAATCTATTTTCTCGCATGCCTTTTGGACAACCTTTAAATCCCGGATATCTCCTTCTACTATCTCTACCTGAGAGGAAAAATCTTTTAGGCGGCCGAGATCTCCCCTTAGGCCATTATCCAATACCCTCACCTGATTTCCTTCTTTTAAAAGTTGGCGAACAAGAGCGCTGCCTATAAACCCTGTTCCGCCGGTTACTAGATATTTCATATAAACCCCCTATAGCTTCGAAATAAACATCCTCGCTAATTGTATCGGGTTAAAAAGAATATTCGTAGTTAAAGCACACTCATAAGTACAATAGCATTTACTATTTTTTATGAATTTCCTAATTTCCTCCGCCTCCCTGGAATGCCATAGTTTTTTAAAATTATAACTGGCATCTCTTATATTTCCAATTCTTTTTTCAAGAATTTCGCAAGGATACAGGTCTCCTGTTTCTGTCATAACACAACTTATATTTCCGGAAAGGCAGGGAATCACATATTTGTTTTCTTTAAATACACTGGCAATTATTTGTTTCTGTAATAATTCTTTTTTCTGCATAAAAATTTTCCCGAATAAATTAAAGTACCCGAAATCCCCTGTTTCCCAACCTTGCTTCTGGATTTCTATAAAATCAAAATAATACTTTAAATCTACCTCGCCTAAAAGAGTTGAACAGGGCTTTCCCCTTATAAGATTAATTGCAATGTTATCCGGTTTAACCTCGCGCTTTAAAAATAAAGCCAGCTCTTTTATTTCCCCTTGATTTTGGGCATTAATGGTCGTAATAGTTGAAACACTAAGATTCCTATAATCCCTTTTAAGCTTCTTAAGTGCAGCAATTGTTTCTAAGGCCGCTTTGAAAACTCCATTAGCCCCCCTAATCTGATCATGCGTTTCCTCCAGGCCATCCAGTGAAACATATATTATTACGTGCGCATTTTTACAAACTTTACAGATTTCAGCTGTTGACTGAATAATTTGCTCACCCAAAGTGCCGTTAGTGCATAGATTTAAAATGTTAAATTTATTATTACGATAAAATATTCCTGCGATTTGCGCAACATCTTTTCTTAAAAACGGCTCTCCGCCTGTTAAAGAAAGCCAAAGTAAATTACCCATGTTTTGTGAAATTTTCTCTATTTCTACTAATGATAGTTCGTTCTTAGAATTATCCAGGTTTTTTAGATAAAAACAATGGCTGCATCTAAGGTTGCATCTAGAGGTAATAAAAAAAATAAACTGTAAAGGGTCTCCTTTATGGAAAAATACCCGGGGTAAGAACCTTAGAGAACTAATCATTCATGCCCCTTTTCTAGAATCCCGTAAATAAAACCGGCAAAAACTGCCAGATAAATCTCAAAAAGTACAAAATAAGATTTTACGCCAAAACTTAAATCCCGTTTCCTGATTAAATAGGATAGAAGAGGAATTGCTGAAATATGATATACGCAAAAAAACAATAAGGCCGGGATAAACGTAAATTTAATTAAACATACAGAAAACAAAAAACATAGCCCCGTTATGGCCGCTATTTTGGTAGACAACGGCCAAGCATTATTCTTGATTTTTTTGGCCAAACCCTCTTTTTTAATATAAAGGGCTACTGCCGATGTTTTCTTAAAATAATCAATAAGCAAACCTGCATGATTATATAATTTTAAATGAGCTACCTTAAGCTTAGGGTCTATTTTACAATGATAACCCTTTGAGGCAAGCCTTTTACC
>Ga0268276_1003973_pt1 | contig 10844 bp, 13 predicted proteins | sample saktaG_4_FD_190145 | JGI IMG/M metagenome (GOLD analysis project Ga0268276, IMG submission 190145) | Saline water microbial communities from Sakinaw Lake, British Columbia, Canada - sak_2010_1_5_45m | ecosystem: Environmental > Aquatic > Non-marine Saline and Alkaline > Saline ...
AGTTCGGCCGGACGGCCGGCGCGGGAGATAAAGGTACGGGGCTAGGTCTCTCCATAGTCAAGAGCATGATCGATCTTCATAATGGCGCCATCTGGGTGGAGAGCGAGCCGGGTAAAGGCTCCAGCTTTACATTTAAGCTGCATAAGCATACGTCTCAGTCGCTCTTCAGGGAGCATGTCTCAAAAGCATTTAAGAAAGCGGTGGATCAGGGTTCCCCAATCTCCATAATAGCCGTAGCTGCGAGCATTACCGCGGAAGATACAACGGTCATGCCAAGTAAGAAATTAAATGATATAATGCATGAGAGCGCCAGATTGATGAAGGATATGTTGAAGCGCGAAGATGATGACGTTATAAACTCGGGCGATGATATCATAGTGATCCTGGCCGATTGCGATAGAGACGGCGCCGGCAGAGTGCAATACAAGCTCGAGGAACTGGTGGATAAATATCTGGCGAGCCAGAACGCGGACGGTCTGGTAAAAATAAATTACGGGTATGCGACATATCCGGATGACGCAAAGAGCGATCTGGAGCTGATCGAGAAGGCGAAGGCTGCCCTGGCTTTTTCGGCCAAGGCATAGAGACCCAAGGAGGCTTTATGGGTAAGAGAAAGATATTGATAGTAGACGATGAGCCGGATTTTCTGGAGGTCATGAGCACGAGATTGGAGGCCAATGATTATGACGTCACAACGGCCGCCAACGGCGAGGAGGCGCTGAGCTACGTCAAGAACAATAAGCCCGACGCGGTGCTTCTGGATATATTGATGCCGGGAATGGACGGGCTCGAGGTGTTGAAAGGGATCAGGAAGATCGATGAGAATATGCCGGTCTACATGATAACGGCCTTCTCCACGGACGAGAGATTTAAAGAGGCCAATAAGTTCGGCGCTTCGGGTTTCATAGTAAAGACGGATGACCTCGCGAAGGAGGTCGACAATATAACGAGTGCTTTGGATATGTCGGCCAAGTTGCGCAAGAAGGACAAATAATAACAGAGGTACAAAAGAGGAGCGTGATGGCAAAGAGAATATTGATAGTCGATGACGAGGTCCAGCTGGTCGAGATGGTAAAGATGAGACTTGAAGCCGCCGGTTATGAGGTAATTTCGGCCTATGACGGTCAGGATGGCTTTGATAAGGCTAAGAAAAATAAGCCAGATCTCATAATACTGGATCTCATGCTTCCGAAGATGGACGGATACAAGATATGCGGCCTCCTGAAGAACGACGCGCGCTATTCCAAGATACCCATAATAATGTTCACTGCCAGGGTGCAGGAAGAGGATGTCAGGCTGGGGAAGGACCTCGGCGCGGAAGAATACGTAACGAAACCCTTTGACCCGAAGATACTTCTTGCAAAGATCAAAGAACTTATAGGGGAGTAAAAGATGGCTAAAGAGAAGTTGTCTCTCGGCGAAAGCCTAGTAGCCGAAGGAGTGATAACCGCCGAACAGCTGAAGAAGGCGGAGGCAGAGTCGAAGCGCACAAATCAGCGCTTGATCAAAGTACTGGTCAGGCTGGGCTATATCGCTGAAGATGACCTGGTAATGTTCCTGAGCAATAAGCTCTCGATACCGCGTATAGAGCTTGGCAGCTACCTAATAGATCCGAAGATAATAGAACTGGTGCCAGAGGTCTTGGCAAGGAAGCATGAACTCATACCCGTACTGAAGATAGGCAACCGGCTGACCTGCGCCATGGCGGACCCATGGAACGTATTCGCGCTCGATGAAGTCAGGTCGAAGACGAACCTCATCGTAGAGCCCGCGGTCGCTACGGAAGGAGAGATAAAGAAGGCCTTCAACGAATACTATGGCACCTCCGGCAGCATGGAGGACCTGATAAAGTCTATAGACGAGGAGAAGCTTGGAGTAAAGGACGGCAAGGAGATAGATCTGAAGAAGCTCCAGGGGATCGTCGAAGAGCCGCTCGTCATAAAGCTGGTGAATATGATAATGATGAAGGCGATACAGGAACGCGCCAGCGATATACATATAGAACCGGAGGAGGATTCCTTAAAGACCCGCTTCAGAGTCGATGGAATGCTCCACGAGATAAGCGCCCCGCCCAAACACCTGCAGTCCGCGATAATCTCCAGACTTAAGATAATGGCAGACCTGAATATAGCCGAAAGACGCGTCCCTCAAGACGGCAGGTTCACCATAAAGATGGAAGGCAAGCAGATAGACGTCAGGATGTCGTGTGTGCCGACCATCTACGGAGAGAATGTCGTATTGAGGCTGCTCGATGCCGCAAGCGCGGTCTTGAGCCTTGAAGATCTCGGTTTCTCAAAAGAGACCCTCATGAAATTCGATAAACTTATCCACCGGCCTCACGGGATAATACTGGTCACAGGGCCTACGGGCAGCGGTAAGACCACCACTCTCTACGCTTCTTTGAACAAGATAAACACCGTAGAGAAGAATATCATAACGGTCGAGGATCCCGTAGAATACAAATTACCGGGCATAAGGCAGATACAGATAAACAATAAAGTGGACCTGACATTCGCGAACGGCCTACGCTCTATTTTGAGACAGGATCCGGATGTCATCATGGTAGGCGAAATGAGAGATCACGAGACCGCCGAGATCGCGATACAGTCCGCGCTTACAGGCCATCTGGTATTCTCGACACTGCATACAAATGACGCACCCGGCGCCGTGACGAGGATGATCGATATGGGAGTTGAGCCCTTCCTGGTCTCGTCATCCGTTATAGCCGTATTAGCGCAGCGGCTCGTGAGGACCATCTGTCCCGAGTGCAAAGAGAAGTATACCCCCACCAAGGAAGAGCTTGAAGACTTAGGCGCCGATACCCCGGAAAAGGTCGAATTCTACCGCGGCAAAGGGTGTCCGAAATGCATGAGCACCGGTTACAAGGGCAGGATCGGTATATATGAGTTGATGATCCCGGATGAAAAGATACGCAATGCCGTCATATCGAAGTCATCCACGGACGAGATAAGAAATCTGGCGTTAGCGGCGGGGATGATAACGCTTAAAGGGGACGGTATCCGCAAGATCAAAGAGGGCCTCACGACGGTCGAAGAGGTCTTAAGAGTAACGGAAGAGGGTTGAATATTGAACAGGATCATGGATAAGATAAAGGCGAAGTTAGTCAGTGCTCCGGTAAAGCGCTTCTACAAGTTTAGGATAGCCCGTTCTGTAATAACGGAGAACGAGCGGCTTAAGGATGAGATAAAGAGAATAAAGAAAAATGGTTACGAGATCGCATCCAATATGTCGCACGAGCTTAAATCACCCCTCGCCACAATAAAAGAAGCGCTGCTCCTTTTATCGGACGGCTCGTTCGGCGCCGTGACCGAAAAGCAGAAAAAAATTCTCAACCTCTCAATACAGAACGTGGAACGCCTCAATCGCCTTATCGATGAGTTCCTGGATTCGGCCCGCCAGGTAAAGTCTAAATCCTACATGAATAGAAGCCTCTTCAGTATCACCGATGCTGCCAAAACTATAATAGACTCTCTGAATATCGCTGCAAAAGAGAAGGGTATAATCCTGGAAGGCATCATACCCGATAAGAAGATAGAGATATGGGGAGATCCCGACAAATTAAACCAGGTGATAAGTAACCTGGTGGACAACGCGATAAAATATAATAGACCCGAGGGAAAGATCCAGATATCGCTGGAAGAGGACGACGATTCGATCGCCATCTCGGTAACGGATACCGGCGTGGGAATACCAAAAGATGATCTGGACAAAGTATTCGACAGATTTTACCGCGTCGAAAATATAAATACGGCCGGGGTCCCAGGCACCGGATTGGGGCTCTCCATAGTGAAAGATATCGTAAATATGCATAAGGGCGCGATATCCGTTAAATCAGAAATAAATAACGGTTCGAAATTTACTGTAGCGTTACCGAAGAACCTAAGAAGGTAGTCCATCGTTATGGCTATGTACAATTATAAAGCGCGTGATAATAACGGGAGGCTGGTCAAGGGGGCCATGGAGGCCGCATCCAAGAATGAGCTCGTCGAGAAGCTTAGGAAGATGGCCTACATGGTGACGGGCGTCTCTGAAGCGACCACCGGTTTTAAGATAGAATCGATCTTGGAGAACTTTAAAAGGATAAAGTCCGACGATATGCTGATGTTTTATATACAGCTGTCGAACATGATAAGCGCCGGCATAACCATATTGATGAGCCTCACTACTCTCGGCAAGCAGATCGAGAATAAACCGCTGAGAGAGACCGTAGAAGCCGTCGTGCGCCAGATCGAGGGCGGGTCAACATTATCCGAATCCCTTGCCGGTCACGGTAAAATATTCCCGAAGCTTTTTGTAAGCATGATCAAGGCCGGCGAGGCGAGCGGCAATCTCGACTCCGTCCTGATGAGGTACGCTCACTTTTATGAAAACCAGGAAGATATAAAAGAGAAGATCAAAGGCGCCTTATTTTATCCCATGATACTCTTCTCTTTCGGCACGGCCGTAATGCTCTTCATAGTCACTTTCGTCATACCAAAGTTTGCCGAGATATATGTAAAAGCCGGTGTGCAGCTGCCGGTACCCACGCTCATCGTTTATAAAGCGGGCTTTATGATAAAAAATTACTGGTATTGGTTCTTTGCCGTACTGATAGCATTATACGTTCTGGCTAGAATGTATGCGCGCACAGCGCGTGGCGCTCTTTTTATCGATGGCTTAAAGCTGAACCTGCCTATAATAGGACCGCTATACAGGAAGGTCGCGATAGCCAGATTCACCAGGACTCTATCGACTCTCTTAAGCTCGGGTGTGCCGATATTGACAGCCTTGGACATAACCAAAGAGGTGGCCGGCAACAAGATCTTGGAAAATGTCATAACGAATGTCCGTAAATATGTCGAGAAGGGTGAGAAGCTCGCCGAGCCGCTCAAGGTAAGCGGTGAATTTCCCCCGGACGTCGTGCAGATGATATCTATCGGCGAGGAGTCCGGCGGCCTTGACGCGATGCTCGAAAAGATAGCGGACTTTTACGATATGACGGTGAGCTACGCGATAAAGAAGCTCACCACAATAATAGAGCCGATATTTCTCATGGTGATGGGCGCCATGGTAGGTGTCATAATGGCGTCGATGCTCCTACCCATATTTGATATGGTGAAGACCTTGAGGCATTAAAATAAGGAGAGATCCTTCGGCCGCTCTTATACATCGCGGCCTCAAGATCAATTTTACTTCGTAAAATTGAGAGGAGGTGAGATATGGATATAGCCTTGATCGGATCCGCAATCATATTATTCGTATTCGGAGTTATATTATTATTCAGGCCGGACATCGAGAAGAAGATATCCGATTGGCTGAACAGGATTTTGTTTCCTACGGAGGACAAGATGCGCTCATCGAACAAGATAAGCGGTCTTTTGTTAATAGTGTTGGGCATAGTAGTTTATATGCTGGCGGTGAAAAGATAATGGAGAGATCCTTCTCCCGCCGAGCCTTGTTATGGACTTGAGGCGGGATCAGGATTAATTTTGTTTCACAAAATTGAAAGGAGAGTAAGTATGTTCAGAAGAAAGGGTTTTACGATCCTGGAGTTGTTGATAGTCATAGCGGTAATAGCTATTCTCGTAGGGATAGCTCTGCCGAGATTCAAAGGTATGCAGGATGAAGGTAATATAGCTAAAGCTAAGGGTGAGTTGAGGATGTTACAGACAGCGATAGAGAGCTACAAGATACATTACGACGCGCTGCCGGTGGCCTTAACCAATCTTCAAACCGCAGTCCCGCAGATAGCCCCGTCCGTCATTCCGAAAGACCCGTTCGGCGGAGCGAATTACGGCTATTCTAAGGCAGGCGATTACTTTGTCATTTATTCAGCAGGGCCCGGTGCTACGGCCGGATCCGCCTCTATAGGCGCAACGGGAAACGACGCGGCCGATACGCAGCAGTGTATCTACGTAACGAACGGTTCGCCAATTGACACAACTCCGTAGAAACTGGTATTCATATCGTCATTGCGAGGCCGCGAAGCGGCCGAAGCAATCTCTTTTTGGGATTGCTTTACTGATCTCACGAACGACGAAGGCGGGATTTACGCTACTTGAGATTCTGCTGGCCCTAGCTCTCTTCGGGGTAGGCGTTGTTGCGATCGCGGGATTGTTCAGCTTTGCCTTGGACAGCAGCCTGGACGCCGAATATACGGAGGTCGCCGTCGTCCTGGCTCAGGCGAGGATGGAGGAGGTCAGAAATATCGCTTATGATTCCATCGTGAACGAGGCAAAAGCCCAGGTGACCGGGTTTCCGCTCTTTCAAAGGGAGGTCGCCATGACAGAACCTTTTACGGATCTCAAGCTTGTTACGGTTACCATATACTGGCAGTTCAAAAACAAGGAAGTGAACGAACAACTGGTTACGTATGTATCGAAGAACTGACAAAAAATCCGCCCTTACTTTAGTAGAACTCCTGATCGCGATGCTGCTCTTTTCGGCTATAACGGGAGCCACCGTGCTGATGTTTAACACAGGGCTAAAGATATGGAGTTCAAGCAAAGACCGCATCGATATCAGGCAGAACGGCAGCCTGGCTATGGAAAGAATGATCCGGTATTTAGAACTGGCACGTAATATCACCACCGCAGCCGAAGATAGCATAACATTTACCGCCGATCTTGATAATAATGGGCTTGATGAGACGATAACCATCGCCTACGATGCCGTTAACAAAATAGATATAACGATCGCTGGTTCAACCACGACCCTGACGAGAGACGTGAATAATCTTGTGCTTACGTATTATGGGTTAAATACAGAGACCGCTTTTACGCCACCCCATCCTATAAATCCGGCCGATCGGGCCAGCATACGCGTTATCAATATATCCATAACGATGAGTAAGGGCAGCGATACCGTGACCTTAAGTTCAAGCGCCTTTTGCAGGAATCAAGGATATGCAGGTGTATAGCCAAGGGGATATCAATGCGTAATATCGGTAATAAAAAAGGGGTCGTTGTTATTTTTGTGATGATCGTCCTGGTTGCTTTAACGGGCGTGGCCCTTGCGTTCTTGTATACGGTAAATAGTGAAATAAAGTTCGCCGGCGACGAGCTTGCAAATACGCGGGCTTTTTACATAGCCGTGGCCGGGTTGGCCAAAGCGAGGTACGAGCTGACGACAGGCGGACAAACAGTTCCTTACCAGGAAACGGATGTTCCTTTCGGAAAAGGCACCTACAGTTACACGGCGGTCGTTGCCTCCGATCCGCAGAACGTGAATATCACATCATACGGGTATGTCCCGGATAGCGCAAATCCTGTGGCTCAAAGGATGGTCGCTGAAGAGAATATAGCGCCGGGTGTAGGCACTAATCTGTCGTTAGGTTCAATAGCGACTGCCGCTGGTGGTAATCCATCTAATGCTATCGATGGAAATGCGAACTCCAAGTGGATCTCAAGCACAGATGGCACTTCGTCGTTGACGCTTAAATATGACAGTGCAAAAACCGTTGGGAAAGCCGTTGTTAGCGGCACCAAGATAACGTCATGTGTAGTACAATATTCGAACAATGGCTCCAGCTGGACTAATGTATCGGGCGCTTCGGGAGGCCTCCCGGGGACGCAGACATTCACTCCGGTTACGGCACAGTTTTTAAGGATCAACGTCACCGGAAATAAACCGCAGGTAAACGAATTTGAGTCTTATTCAGGCGCAGCCGCTCTTGACCAGGGCAAATTCGGCACGTCGTTGTGAAAATAGTAGGGCATCCTTAAGGGTGCCCTACAACTATTGTGGATAAGTTACGAGTTTTAGGCTATAATATAGTCTATGGATTTTTTCAAACTGTTTAAAAAAGATCATGTGGTGGCTCTCGACATAGGCTCCTCAGCCGTTAAGATGGCTCTGTTTAAAGAGGCCGAGAACGGTTTGCGTCTGGTGAGAGCCGATATCAAAGAGCTCGCCGAGCATAGCGATGATCTCTCTTTTGAGAATGAGGCGGTCTCTGCTCTGCGGCATCTATTGAGTGGCATCGATACCAAGAAGGCGAAGGTCGTCGCAAGTGTCAATTGCGCCTCCACCGCCATAAAGAAGGTCGTGGCCCCGTATATGCCGAAGGCTGAGCTGAAACAAGGCATAGCGCTGGAGGCCAAGAACTATTTTCCTTTCTCGATCGATGATTCTATGATCGATTTTGAGATACTCGGGGATATAGTGGATAAAGGAGTAAGAAAGTATGACCTCCTGGTAGCGGTCTCACCCGTTAGTACCATCCAGAAGAATCTGTCGATATTGGAGAAGGCAGGCGTCAGGCCGTCGTTATTTATCACCTCTTCATACGCCCTGGGCAAAGTGGCCGAATATACAGGCAAGGAGGGGGAGCTCAAGTGCCTCATAGACATAGGATCATCCCATACCGAATTCATCATATATAAAGACAAGAGCCTAGTCTTCACCCGTAAGATACCGATCTGCGGGGACGATTTCACAAAATCGATGACAGGCGCCCTCGTGTCGGATACAGGCAAGATGCAGCTTACGTTCGCGGAAGCCGAAAAAATAAAAAAAGACGTGGGTATCCCCGCCGATAACGACACAAGCCTGATCAATGGCAAGATACCGGTTACGCAGATACTTCCTCTGCTGCGTTCTCCGGCCGAGAATCTCGCCAACGAGATAAGCAGATGTCTCGATTATTACAGGGAAGAGTCAAGCGGTGCCAGGATAGACAATATAGTGCTCTTTGGAGGCGGCGCGTCCTTAACTGGCTTGACAAAATTTATATCAGATTCGCTTGGAATGCCGGTCAGGATAGGAGACTCTCTCGAAGGGCTGAATATTAAGAAGGAGGCGATCCGTGAAAGAGAGAGAATTGCCCACAGGATAGAGCTTGCCATAGGCGCGGGCTTGAGCGACCCAAAAGGGATAAATCTTCTTCCGCCGGAGATGAAGAATGAGGTTGAAAGGACCGTTAAGAGGGGAACTCTAGAGGTTATTACTACCGCCATAGTGATAGCGTCGGTTCTCCTTCTGGTGGGGATGAATATAAAGATAGGCAACTTCAAGAAGAGGATCCAGACGGCGAAGCTGGAATTGACCAGCCTTGGCCCGCAGATAAAAGAGGCTCAAGCCAGACAAATTGCCGATATGGTTCTCATAAACGAGCCCTATTGGGAAGACGTATTCAAGGAGCTCGGTTCGCTCATCCCTAAAGATATAAAGATAGAGAATATGAAGGTTGAGAACAAGATCATCGACATGAAGGGCGTAGTCGAATCTGCCGACGGGCAGCAGATGCTGGGCAGTTTTATACTGTCGCTGGAATCGGGGCTCTTCAATAACGTAAAGCTTATAGAGAGCAAAAATTTGCCCGACGGTTCGGGGGTGGAGTTTGAAATAAAATGCTGGATAGATTATGAGCGATAAATTTGACTTGATGAAGCTTATCAGGGCCAATCAGACGATAGTCATCATAGCGGTTGTTGCGGTAATCATATCGCTAGCCTGGGGCATACTATTCTTTCCGCGCATAAAAGAAGCGCGCGCCGAATACCTGGATTGCAGGTTGTGCGAGAGCCAGGTCGCGGACGCCCGCAATCTTATAGAGGCTGTATCCAGGCTCGATAAAGAGACCGGCACAAGAACGCTAATCTCCGAGAAGGAGGCATCCTCCGGCCTCGATGAGTTTACCAAGTACAGCAAATCTTTGGGGATAAATTTTATCTCCGTGAAGCCGGGTAATGCAATGATCCCCGAAGGCATGCCTTATAAGATACTGCCCATAGAGATGGAGATAGAAGCTACTGGCGAGCAGTTCGTGAAGTTCGTCGGCACCATAGATGAGCTCAAAAAAGCTATAGTAACGGTGAAGAGCTTCGATATAACGCCCGAGCGGGACGATGACAGAAAATTGAATATCAATATGGTGATAGACATGTACCTCTCTTTAAAGGACGACTATGCAGGATAAAAAGGTTATAGCGCTTATAGTCTTGACCGTGCTGGCTGTCGCCAGCCTTATTTACGGGGTAACGGCCTCTCCTAAAGGCAGAGCCAAAAGCGCCGCTGCCAAAGGACAGGTCGTCGCGACGCCGTCGCAGAGTGGCGCGAGCGCCGCTCTTCCGACCGCCCGGCGCGCCAAGAGAAGTCAATATAAGACGTGGAAGAGGAGCCCTTTCGTCTCAGGCCAGGCCTCTTCATCACCGTCGGAATTGACCTTGACCGGGATCATCTGGAATAAATCCAAGCCAAAGGCTATGATAGGGGACGCTATAGTCTCAAAAGGCGACACCATTGGCGAAAATAAAGTCATCGACATACAGCCGAACAAGGTGATACTGAACGACGGCACAAAAGATTTCGAGCTTCAAATAGAGAAGTAGCCCCGTCTCTTTACCCACACAGTGGTAAAATCAAATTTCTACGGATATCGTTTCAACGGCAGGCCTGGACCTTGCGGTCTCCCGCCTTCCGCGGACGCAAATTCATATTGGGCATATGAATTTGCTCGGACAAATTTTGATGTCCGTCCAACCTGCCAACTAGGTAATAGCTTGAGCAGTTTGTCCGGCCTTTCTGCATTGCCATAATGTATCAAAATTTGTAACGCCGCTTCAGGCGGCAGCCCGCAAGGTCTGCCTGCCAACGCTACAGGGCTTTGTGAGCGGCCATTAGAAATTTTTTGGCATATTGTATATGGCTAGTCGGTGTGCAAGGATTTACGTTGAGCGAATGCAGGAACTGACCGACCAAAAGCCCAGACTGATACAGAAACACCTTAAAGGGCGTCTGGGCTGAAGGGAGGGAATTCCTGCAAATGAGCGAAACGTAAACCGCAGCACACGGCAAAAAATTTCGCATATACCCGCTTGGAGAAATCCCCGAGCGAACCGAAT
>Ga0268276_1003975_pt1 | contig 10838 bp, 9 predicted proteins | sample saktaG_4_FD_190145 | JGI IMG/M metagenome (GOLD analysis project Ga0268276, IMG submission 190145) | Saline water microbial communities from Sakinaw Lake, British Columbia, Canada - sak_2010_1_5_45m | ecosystem: Environmental > Aquatic > Non-marine Saline and Alkaline > Saline ...
AGAAATAAGGAGCGTTTCCTTGGTCTTACGAATCCTTAATTCAATCTTTCTTTCATCAATACTCTTTTTACCAATCACGATGCTCAATGGTATACCAATCAAATCTGCATCTTTAAATTTTACTCCAGCGCGTTCATCCCTATCATCCAGAAGCACTGAGTACCCCGCGCTACTAATCTGTTTATAGAAATCTAAAGCCTCTTGCATAATTGCATGGTTAGTTATGTCTAAGGGTAAGATTATAATTTGGAAAGGAGCAATTTCTTTCGGCCAGATAATCCCATCGGCATCATTATTCTGTTCAATTACTGCAGAAATCAAACGCGAAACGCCGATGCCATAACAACCCATAACTACCGGCTTAAGTAAACCCTTGATATCAGAAAAATTTGCCTGCATTGCCTGGCTGTATTTTAAACCCAGCTTAAATATATGGCCAACCTCAATAGTATTAACTTTATCCATCCCTGCCTTACATTTAGGGCAGGAATTTTCTTCTTTAAAAACCATAGCCAGCTTACATTTTGGGCACACCGATACTACATCTTCGCCAAGCGCAGCCTCTGCCATAAATTCATGCGAAACTTTACCGCCCATAACACCGGAATCAGCTTCGGTAATCAAAGTTTTTAAACCGCATCTGGAAAAAATCCGCTTGTACGCTTCATAGATTAATTGATAATTTTTATCCAAGCCTGCTTCATCCTGATCAAAACTATAAGCATCTTTCATAATAAATTCACAGGCACGAATTAAACCAAAACGCGGCCGTATCTCATCGCGGAACTTTGTCTGAATCTGGTATAAGATTAAAGGCAGTTGCCTGTAGCTTGAAATATTATTTTTTACTAAATCCGTAATAACTTCTTCATGCGTTGGCCCGAGCGCAATATTTCTTCCGCGGCGGTCTTTAAGCTTTAACATTACTTCGCCTAAATCTTTATCACGGCCTGTTTTTTGCCAAAGCTCAAGCGGATGTAAAGCCGGCAGGAGCAATTCGCTTGAGCCACAGGCATTCATCTCCTGACGGATTATTCCCTGAATTTTTTCTAAAACCCTCAGGCCCAAAGGAAGATAAGTATACGCCCCCGCCATAAGCATACGGATGAAACCGGCGCGTAATAATAATTGATGGCTTAATGATTCCGCCTCCCTAGGTGTTTCTTTTAGCGTGGGGATAAAAACTTTTGTCCAAAACATCTTTAATCCTTTTTGAAAATTTCTTTGGATAAACTAACTCCTCTTTTAGCAAATAACTGATAGAATGCCGGCTCTACCCCGGTAGTTTTAAAAGAACCATAGACCTTGCCTTCTTCAACAACACTACTAATCTCATAGTAGAAAAGATCTTCCAAGTTCACCCATCCGTTTTTTAACCCGTTTACTTGGGTAATACGGGTAATTTTACGCGAGCCATCGGCAAGCTGATCCTGTTGGATAATTAAATGTAGGCTTGCGCAAATCTGACGATGTATTGCTTCTAAGGTTATAGGTATCCCGGACATCAAAATCATTGTCTCCAAACGATGCAGAACCTCCTGGGGGGTATTGGCATGAATGACTGAAAGAGCCCCATTGTGGCCTGAGCACATTGCCTGAAGCATATCTAAAGCTTCAGCCCCTCTTATTTCACCCAAGATAATCCTCTGGGGACGCATGCGCAGAGTATTGCGGAAAATATCCCTGATGGTAATCTCGCCTTTTCCTTCAATATTAGCCGGCTTTGTTTCAAGCCTGACAACATGATCTTGAGCCAAATGCAGCTCAGCTGTATCTTCAATAGTAATTGTACGCTCGTCATTGCCGATATAACTGGAAAGTACGCCTACCGTAGTAGTTTTTCCGCTTCCGGTAGCACCCGCAAATACCATATTAACTTTAGCTTTAATGCATGCTATCAGAAAATCTGCCATTCTTCTATCAAAGGTGCCTAATTCAATAAGATCCTCGGCTTTTATAATTTTTTTAAGGAATTTACGAATAGTTATTGTTGGGCCGTCTAAAGCAAGGGGCGGAATAATAATATTTACGCGCGAACCATCGGAAAGACAGACATCAGTATAAGGGGATAACTCATCGACCCTCCTCCTTGTGGGGGCTAAAATCTTCTGGACAATATACATTAGCTGTTGATCACTATCAAATTTAATACTGGTCAATTGTTTTTTCCCCTGCTTTTCTACATATACATTTTGCGTGCCATTAATCATAATTTCCGTAATATCAGGATCCATCATTAATTTTTCAATAGGACCAAACCCTGAAAATTCATCAACCAATTCGTTAATAATAGTATCTCTCTCCTGCTCCTTAAGCGGACCACGCGGCTGGCTTAAAATACCCTCAAGAATATTCCTGACTACTTCTGCTACTTCAGCTTTATCTCCGGAACTCTTCTGTAAAATATAGCTGTATCTTGCAATAAAGTCCTCGCGTACCCTGCTTTTTAATGTATGATGCGCCATATTTTCTCCTTGTGTTCTAACACAACACGCCACAATTCCTCTAAAGCTCAGGATGCCTGTGTTGTAGCCAGCTGTTAATTCGTTGAGCACTAATTAGCGCTCAAGTGTCCTTAATTTAATTTCTCGTAATAAAATACGCACGCAATCTTTTGCTAATACTTTCTTGACTATTTTGCCATGCGAAAACAACATTCCTTCTTTTTTTCCGAAAGCAATCCCCAAATCTACACTTTTTGCTTCGCCCGGCCCATTAACCACACAACCCATTACAGCTATTTTTAAAGGATGGACGAATTTCTTAAGCTTCTGGCCAGCCAATTTATCTTCTAATTCTTTAACTATTTTTATCAGGTCTACTTCGCAACGGCCGCAAGTGGGGCAACTGATTATTTGAATTCCGCTTCGGCGCAGCCCTAATGATTCCAAGATACATTTGGCTGCTTTTACCTCCTCTACCGGATTATCCGTAAGCGACACTCTTATTGTATCACCAATACCCTCTAGCAGTAAAGCACCTATTGCAACGCTAGACTTAATAATACCGCTATAAGGAGAGCCTGTGGCTGTAACCCCTAAATGCAAGGGATAATCGCAGAGGTCAGATATCTTACGATAACTCTGGATTGTATCCAAAACATTGTTTGCTTTAAGTGAAATTACTATATTATTAAATTTTTCCCTCTCAATCATCTTAACATAACCCAGACATGTAGCCACCAACTTATCAGTCATCGAAGTCTTCCTGGGGCCAATATCTTTTACTGAACCGCTATTAAGCCCAATTCGTAAAGGGATCTTAGCTGCTTTTAATGCGGAAATAACTGTTTTAACCTCTTTTAGGTTATCAATATTTCCCGGGTTTAGCCTGATTTTATCGGCGCCATTTTCAATAGCAGCAATAGCCAAACGATAGGAAAAATGAATATCAGCAACCAGTGGAATCTTAACCGTAGCTTTAATTTTTTTTAAAGCTGCTGCATCTGATGAATCTTTAATCGCTAAGCGCACGATCTGGCAACCCGCAGCCTCCAATTGCTTAATCTGCCTGACAGTACTATCCACATCCGAGGTTCTTGTCTTAGCCATTGATTGGATAACAATGGGATTTTCTCCACCCATTAAAACTTTACCAATCTTAACAACCTTAGACTTTCTTCTCTTTATTTCCATATTATTTGGTAATTAACTTGCTAAACTTATCTCCGTAAAACCTTAATACATCATTGTAGGTAACAAATAAGGCAAGAGTAATTAAAAGCGTAAAACCGACGTTATTGATTATCTCTTCCGCCTTAGCCCCCAAAACTTTTTTCCTTAGTTTTTCTACACCCAACAAAAATAAATGCCCACCATCTAAAATAGGCAAAGGCAGAAGATTAAATATTGCAAGGCTTACGCTTAACACAGCAATCAAGTGTAATACTGCAATCAATCCTAATTTTGCCGCCTTGGAAGTAATAAAAAATATTCCTAGCGGCCCAGTCATAGATTCACGCATTGACATCTTACCGCTGACTAAGCCCCACAAGCCTTCATAGGTTGCAATAGTTAAATCAATGGTTTTTTTAACAGCAAAATACGCCGACTCAAAAAAACCGTGCTTCACTTCAACTATTTCATCAAAAGGAGAAATACCAATAATCCCTAAAACACGCTGCTTACCTAGCTTGTCATCAATAACTTTACCTTTAATCAAAACATTAAATTTTAATTCTTTATTGTTGCGCAGGACCCCAACTACAACTCTGGGTTTTGTTTTATTTTCCTGGATTCTACGCTGAAGATCCTCCCAAAAATCAACTTTTTTACCTTCAATTGAGATAATTTTATCGCCTACCTGAAGGCCTGCTTCCTTAGCGCCATAACCATCGATTAATCCTCCAACTTTAGAGCTAAGGCTAGGATAACCGATAAAGAAAATAAACCAAAAAAATAAAAATCCCAGGATATAATTTAAAAACGGCCCGGAGAAAATAATCTGGAATTTTCTTCCGGGAGATTTTGCAAGATATTCATAATCCGCTCCTTTATATTCCAGCTGACTGTCGCCTGCCATTTTAACATAGCCGCCTAAAGGAATAAGGCTTATGCTATACACAGTATCCCCAATTTTCTTCTTAAAAATCTGCGGCCCAAAACCTAAGGAAAATTGTTCAACGCGCACACCATTTTTGCGGGCGGCGAAAAAATGCCCAAATTCATGTACAATAATAAGCAGGCTTAAAATTAAGATAAAAATAAGGACAGAGATCATATTTAGTTAAAGTTACTGAGCAAGGCGCATAGCTTCCTCTCTAGCCCAAGCATCGGCAGACAGAATATCCTTTAGGTTAGGATTAGCTTTTTTTTGGTGACGCTGCATTACATTATCCACTATTTTCGGTATAGTTAAAAAATTTATCTTCTTGTTTAAGAAATTATTTACACTCTCCTCATTAGCCGCATTTAATACTGCGGGCATTGTCCCTAAGTCTTTGGCGGCCTGATAAGCAAGCCTTAGAGAAGAGAATTTTTTTAAGTCCGGTTTTTCAAAATGCAATTTATTTAACCGATAGAAATCTATTCCAATAATAGAATTTGGAATACGCTGTGGATAAGTTAAGGCATATTGAATAGGTATACGCATATCCGTAACCGAGAGCTGTGCCATAATTACCCCATCATTAAATTCAACCATGGAATGAATAAGTGCCTCGGGATGAATTAACACCTTTATCTTTTCTACCCCTAAATTAAACAAGAACATCGCCTCAAGCAGCTCAAGGCCCTTATTCATTAAGGTTGCCGAATCTACTGTAATCTTCTTACCCATTTTCCAGCGAGGGTGCCGTAATACTCTCTCTATAGTAACCTGCTCAAATTTATTGCGCGGCAAGCTCCTTAACGGTCCGCCGGAAGCAGTTAAATATATCTGCCTAACATTGGTTTGACTAAACCCACCTAAACATTGCCAGATAGCTGACTGCTCACTATCAACCGGCAAAATCTTAACCTTATGCTTTTCTGCCAAACGCATAATTATCGGCCCAGCCATAACTATTGCTTCTTTATTAGCTAAAGCAATATCTTTACCGGACTTAATAGCGTTGATTAAAGGAACCAACGCAGCAGCGCCAGAAATAGCAAACATTACCTGCTCTATTTGCTTATCCTTAATCATTTCATCAAGCCCTTCCTCGCCACAGAAAATTTTTATCGAAGATCCAACGCCGGCTCGTAACTTATAGGCGCTCTGTTTATCTCTTACGCATACCAGGCGCGGGTGAAATTCATCTATCTGCCGTTTTAATTTAACAATATCGGAATCTACGCTTAAAGCTTCAACCTTAAATTTATGCGGCAGGTTTCTTACTACCGCAAGCGTATTTTGACCAATTGAACCACTAGAACCTAAAATTGCAATCTTTTTCATTTTATAATCGTGCTAAGATAAAATAAAATACCGGGGCACTAAAGAGCAGGCTATCGATTTCATCTAATACTCCACCCATACCCGGAAATATAGTCCCGGAATCCTTAACCTTACAGTCCCTTTTAAGCAGAGATTCTGAAAGATCGCCTAATTGCCCTAATATGTTTAATCCAATTGCAATTAACAGCAATTGTATGTAATTAAAAGGCAAAAATGATTTACTGGCTATTGCCCCTAAAATACTAAAAGATAGGCTGCCTAAAGCTCCTTCCACTGTTTTCTTCGGGCTAATACGCGGAATTAATGGATGTTTTCCCCACCTGTTGCCAACTAAAAATGCCCCGATATCCCCCAGTTTTGTAATTAATAACAGGGCGGCTAAATTTCCTAGCCCGTCGGGTAAATACCTTATTTTTATAATAAAACTAAAAAACCAGGAAACATAAAGTATACCGAAAAGCGTGGTAGAAATATCTACAATTACCCCGGAGTTATCCCTGCGTTTAAACTGCATAACTATAAGGGAAAATAAAGCTAAAACGATAAAAAGCAGCTCCCAATTTTTAGTCGGCTCAAATTTAAACATAATCGACAAAGGAATGATCGCACCAATTCCGATACCGAAATATTTATAAATATGAATTCCTTTTTTTTCAAGCATCAGAAAATATTCATATAATCCTACAATAATAAAAAGGGTTACTACTAAACCGCATAACCAATCGAAAAAGATTACTCCTGTGACAATACTAATAAGTACCACAGAACTTATTATTCTCTTAATTAACATTTATGCCCCCGAACCTTCTTTCCCTTTTCTGGTATTCCTTAATAGCTTCCTTTAACTCATCAATTCCAAAATCCGGCCAGCATTTATGGGAAAAATAAAACTCAGAATAAGAAAGCTGCCAAAGTAAAAAGTTACTAATGCGCATTTCGTTACTTGTACGGATTAATAAATCAGGATCAGGTATATCTGCGGCGTAAAAATAACTCCTAAATTTTTCTTCATCTAAATTTTCCGGATTAATTTTCCCAGCTAAAGCTTCTTTGGAAAATTTTTTGGCAGCGTCTAAGATCTCCTGCCTGCCCCCATAATTTAAAGCCAAAATAACCGTAAGGCCCGTATTATCCGCCGTTTCATCTTGCGTCTTTTTAATCTTTGCCTGGAGGTATTTAGGTATAGGGCTAGATCGACCAATTGTTATAAAACGTATATTATTTTTATGCATCTCTTTAATCTCTTTACTCAAAAAATTATCCAAATAACGCATCAAAACATTTACCTCATTCTTGGGCCGGTTCCAATTCTCTGTTGAAAAGGCAAAAAAAGTCACTGTTTGAATACCGAGCTTGCTTGCGCCACGGATAATTTCTTTAACCCGCTCTACACCCTTACGATGCCCGAAAGCCCGGCTCATACCTCTCTCTTTAGCCCAGCGGCCGTTACCGTCCATAATAAAAGCTACGTGTTTAGGAATATTGGAATTATTCTGCATACTACCGATGTAGTTGATAATCTATATTGGGGAAGAGGTTGTCTTTATATTCAATGTCAGTTAGCCAATTTTCATCAATATTATTTGACTTAACATCTTCATAAATCTTGCTAAACCTTAAAAGATGATCTTTAGTGCGGCGTATAGCATAACTGGTATGTGTCCCTGTTCCTAAAATAAATGCCCAATCCGAACTCTGCGCCAACAATAACTCACGCAGAGCCTGATTTAACGAACGACGAAGTAAACCTTGAGCGCCTGGAAAACTCCTTGCCAATTCGCTCATACGCTGTGAAGCTACATGTAAGTGGCGATAGATCCAATCATTTGTCCCCTGCAGCCACATTTCCGAATAGCCTTTATAACCCCAGCTGGATAATGATGGAGTAATTACCTGATTACGCAGATTCTGGTTTAAATACTCAGAAGGAGTAATCATGCTGATTTCGTTCTGATCACAGGCAACTTTGCGGAATAAAAAATCAAGCCACATCGGGCCCTCATACCACCAATGCCCAAAAAGCTCGGCATCATAAGGAGAAACAATAATAGGAGGCTTGCCCATCAGATCATTAAGGTAAGAAGCCTGTTTCTGACGGTTAAACATAAAATTACCCGCATGCTCTGCTGCGCGCAACGAAGCCCACTCCGCAACATAAGGCTCCTTATGATTGCCTGTGCCGGTAATACGGTAGTACTTTATCCCTGTGTTAATACGCACACCATCAGGATGAATGTACGGTTTAATATAATCAAACTCTAAATCGAAACCAATATCACGATAAAATTCCCGATAATTATAATCACCGGGGTATCCCTCGATAGAAGACCAAACCTGCTTTGAAGATTCTAAATCACGGCCAAAGGCAGCTACTCCTGACCCTTTACAATAAACCGGAGCAAATACCCCATATTTTGGCCGAGGGGTACCATGAAGCAGGCCGTGAGAATCAGTAAAAAAGTAACGGATACCCGCATCTTTTAGTATTACATCTTGTCCAGGAGAATATCCGCATTCCGGCAGCCAAATACCCTGCGGCCTCCTGCCAAAAGTATCCTGATAATGATTAGCCGCTACCTTAACCTGTGCGCGTACCGAATCCCGGCAAACATCCATCAACGGGAAGAATCCATGCGTAGCACCGCAAGTAATTATCTCAAGCTTGCCTAAATCCTGAAATTTCTTAAAAGCATTAGCCAGATTACAATTATATTTCTGAAAGGTATCCCGCGCATGCGAAAACCTGTTAAAATACATTATTGCCAGATTTTTAAAATCTTGCTGCCACTTAGTCCTTTCTATTTCTTTTTGGGATAATTCAATAAGCCTATTTATATGCTTTAAGTAACGCTCCTCTAACAAGGGGTCAGCCAACATAGAAATAAGCGTAGGGCTTAAAGTCATAGTGATACGGAAATCTATACCGTCACGAACGAGCCCTTCAAAAACAGAAATTAATGGGACATAAGTTTCGGTAATTGCTTCATAAAGCCAGTCTTCTTCCAGAAAATCTTCGTGTTCTGGATGGCGTACAAAAGGCAAATGGCCGTGTAGAACTAAACAAAGGTATCCTTTAGGCATAAGTATTATTTGGTTTCTCGAATTACGGTTGGAGTAATAGTGCGCTCTTCCAAATTATCCGCCGAAGTTGCCCTAACCGGGATTACTTGTTTTCCGTCGGGCAAATAATAACGCAAGGTAAAAGTACCATCCGGCCTTAACTTAATCGGGGCCCCCTGCACTGTTACTTTTGCATCAGGCTCTGTTGCCCCGTAAACAATTAATTCACAATCAACTTTTAACCAAAAATTTCTTTCTTTAACTATTTTTTTTACCGGGCTCGAAGATAACCCTGAACTAAATAGCCCTTGTTTAATACGTTCCTGCCAAGCGCCCCCTACCGGTGAGCTTCTACCTAGGCCAAAACCCATTCCATAAAGCCTGGCGAACATATCATCGGGAATCATCCATTCTTCATCAGTAATCCATGAAGGCCCGTCTAAAGGAGTAGAAACGACATTAGAGCGTAAGATAGTAATAAACCTGCCATCAGGAAGCATTAATCCCAGATCTACGCACCAAGAGCGGCCCGGGCCTGCAGTATCAATATACCAGCTGTTAGCAAAATCATTAACTGCAATATCAAAGAATCTATTTGCATTAGAACCATTAAACATAATATTGCTAACGTCATAAATTCTTAAAACTTTTTTAGCACGATAAAAATCATCCCCTAACTTATTCTTTACTGCTTCGATAGTCTGCGTCCTTAACTCCCAGTATGAATGCAGCCAGCGCGGGTCGCGTACCTGCAAAATAATTCTGTCCTGATCATAGGAAGGAGGTAATTCCTGAGCCATAGTACGGCTAAAGGAAGGGCTCTCTGAATGAGAAAATTTTGTATTAGCAATGGCAGTTTCATGAAAGCTGGGAATTTCTTTATTAATCTGGCGATTTATCTTTTTCTCAAACGTCTGCTTCTTCTTTATCTTTACCTTAGAACCTACCTTAGAAATAATTTTCATTCGTATTTCTTTTAATTTCTTCAGCATTTTCTTCATCCCTGCCTCCCTCTAATAAAAAAGGGGAATTTCTCCCCTTATCTTCAAAACTGTTAACGCGAACTTTGACCTCCCTTTATTTCATTTTTTATTTTTTTTCCCGTCTTCCTTTGCTTGCTTCAAATCCTCTTCCAGGGCTTCTTTAAGCTTAGTTACCTTTTGCAACTCTTCTTTTAAACTCTGATTTATCAACTGCTCTCCAACCAATGATTTATTGACACTCTCAAACGCAGCCTTTAATTCCTGCGCCTCTTTTTCTTTCGCCTTAGCTTTTTCCTCTAAGGCTGACCTGTCTTGCGAAAACTTACTCATTTTTTCTTCCAGCGCCAGGCGCGCAGCCATCTCTTTATCACGGCCGGCCTTCTGACGCATAGCGCTATTACAGGAACTAAGTGAGGCAAAAAAGAATATTGCCAAAAGTACCGCTAAAATAATTACTATACGGTTTTTTAGTGCGTCATTTAGATTAAAACTCATATTTATTTAAGGTTACCTTGAGGTTCTTTTAAACCGCTTGATCTCGCAGAATTACCCTTTACTTTAGTAACATTGGGAAGTATAACTATTTCTACTCTGCGATTCTGCTTACGGCCATCTTTGGTTTCATTGGAAGCCACCGGGCGATATTCGCCATACCCGATCGCTGAAAGGCGCTCAGGAGATATCCCCTGATCATTTACCAAATAATGCAATACGCTTAAAGCGCGGGAAGTCGAAAGCTCCCAATTAGATTTCCAGCCAGAACGTTGTATCGGGACATTATCTGTGTGGCCCTCAATACCCACATTAAACTTAAGCATGTTATTTTTTAATATCGAAGAAACTTTTTCCAGTAAAGGATACGCTCCAGGCTTAATTTCAGCTTTCCCTGAATCAAATAAAAGATCCCCCACGACGGTA
>Ga0268276_1003976_pt1 | contig 10835 bp, 8 predicted proteins | sample saktaG_4_FD_190145 | JGI IMG/M metagenome (GOLD analysis project Ga0268276, IMG submission 190145) | Saline water microbial communities from Sakinaw Lake, British Columbia, Canada - sak_2010_1_5_45m | ecosystem: Environmental > Aquatic > Non-marine Saline and Alkaline > Saline ...
TCTCCCAAAATCAATGCTTTTTTTTCTAACAAATCTGGATATATATCTTGATATAAATCTATATAACTTTCAGCAATATGTTTTGTAAATAATTCCCCCACTCCCAAATCATTTCCAAATCGAACCGCTCGACGAATTAAACGACGGGTAAAATAGCCTTGATCTTTGTTGGAAGGTATAGCTCCATCAGCAATCAAAAACGTAGCCGCTCGCAAATGATCCAAAATTACTCGGTACGCATAGGTTTCTTTTTTGTCTACTCCATATTTCTTACCACTCAATTCCTCAATAGTATTTTTGGCATTTTCAAAAATATCCAGTGCAAAAATATCAGGATTATCCAGAAGCGCCATCCCCATGCGTTCTAGCCCACCACCAAAATCAACATTTGGCTGGGCTAACTTTTCAAAACCATTTGCCACCTTTTTATACTGCATGAACACATTATTTCCAATTTCTACAAATCGTCCGCAATCACAATTTGGATGACAAGGCTCATCTTTCCACTCTGATTTTTTGTGCAATCCCAAATGTTCTCCAAAATCCCAAAACATCTCGCTATCAGGTCCACCTGGTTCACCTTCTGGCATATTTTCTGGCACACCGGTCCGACTCCACCAATTTTTCTTTGCACTATAATAAAATATTCTACCGCCTTGCATACCATTTTCTCCAGCATCATCAACAATACCTGCTGTTATATTTTTTGTAGCAAATAAATCCTGCCAAATTTTTGCAGACTCTTCATCTTTTGGAATATCATTTTTTTCGTCACCAATAAAACAAGTAATATACAATCTACTTGGATCAATACCAATTTCACTTGTTAAAAATTCAAACATCCATTCAATTTGTTCTTTTTTAAAATAATCACCCAGTGACCAATTTCCAAGCATTTCAAAAAATGTAGTGTGACGATTGTCCCCCACCTCATCCATATCTACAGCCCGAAAACATTTTTGAGAATCAGTGATACGAGTACCCTGTGGATGTTTTTCACCCAAAAGATATGGCACCATGGGTTGCATGCCTGATCCAGTAAATAATGTTGTTGGATCATTTTCTGGAATCAAAGAAGCCGAAGATATTGCAGTATGATCTAATTTTCCGCCTCGGGTAGAAAAAAAATCTAAATATTTTTGTCGAAGTTCATTCGTAGTCATAAAAAAAATTATAGCTTGTAAAATAAAAACTTTATTGGCTTTATAAACTTTTTAATTATTTTAGATACTTAAAAGCAAAAAATACCATAATACCAACCAAAATTAAAAGTGGCAAAGCCGAATAAATAAAACTACTGAGATTAATAGAAGATTCCATAAAGAATAAATTAAGATTAATTTAAATATATTTTAACCCTAAAAAAGAATAAAGTCAATTGATTATTGACTTTTGTCAACCAATATGTTAACATTAAAAAGTTCTTTTAATTATGCTTCTTTTTGTGTGAACCATCCCAATTATTCCTACCGCGTCCAGGAGAGAATGTTGGGACGGCTCTCTCCAAAGCACAAGAAGAAGCAAGTGGTCTTTTGTCACCCAACCTTGGGATTCTTCAGGCATGTCTAATCCCAATCCACGAGACCACCCAGGTCAAGGTCGCAACACTGGGCTGACAAAAGACAAGGGTAATCCGGCACGCCACCACAAGGAGGTTTTGCGTGCCGGATCCCTCCTTTCTTTTTAAATTATATATCTAATTCTAAAACTGTTAATAACAGTTTATTTTTTTATTTAACTACTCCTCCACCCAAACAGGTCTTCGCTACGCTACGCCCTGTAAACTTTTCTTCCTTACCACATAAAACTTTGTCACCTGGCATATAAAAAACACAAAACTGTCCCGGTGTAACCGCCCGCTGTGGCTTTTCAAATTTGATCAAATATCTATCCGCATAATACGCGTCATCCGCATATAATCCGTGTATCTGTGTCATTAAGCATTTTTGCATTTCTTGCCTATGTCTCATTCTCACTTCGCACTCAAAAGGCATTTTTGGCGCAACACCAGCAATCCAATTAACATCTTCCACCTCAATTTCTTTTTTAAAAAGTAGCGGATCATCTTCACAACCTACAACTAATTCATTATTTTCAAATAGTTTATCTACCACAAACAAAGGCTTGGTTTCACTACTATGAACTCTGGACTCTGAGCTAAGAACTCCAACATGTCGTTGTCCAATAGTATAAAATGGCAGACCAATGTGTTCTCCCAAAACCGTACCGTCACTTAATATTATTTTACCCGGAGTTGGTTTTATTTCGTGTTGTAAAAAATCTTTCATATCGACTTCACCAACAAAACAAATCCCCATACTCTCTTCTTTGTTTGCTGTCGGCAAATCAAATTTCTTGGCTAACACTCTCACTTCATCTTTTGTATAATTTCCCAACGGAAATAACGTATATGATAATTGTTCTTGATTCAACTGATGTAAAAAATATGTCTGATCTTTGTTTTTATCCTTGGCTTGACATAGATAATATGTTGGCATCCGTAAATCAGGATTATCCGTAATCCGTAAGTTTGCATAGTGCCCTGTCGCCATCTTATCAAACCCCAACTCTCTCGCCTTCTCAAGCCAAAACCCAAATTTTACCCACCGGTTACACATCACATCCGGATTTGGCGTTCGGCCTTTTTTATACTCATCATACATGTATTTTAAAACAGTCTCTTTATATTCTTTTACAAAATTTAACTTCAAAAACGGAATACCAAGTTTAGCAGCCACTCGCACCGCATCCCTATAATCCGACACCCAACATCTTGTATTCGTATTATCCGCATAATCCGCATCATCCGCATATAAATCCGCGTCATCCGTGTCATCCGTGTCATAATTAATCATGTATGCCCCAGTCACATCATAACCTTGTTCAACCAAAAGAGCCGCCACTACCGAAGAGTCAACTCCACCCGACATACAAACTAAAATTTTTTCTTTTTTACTTTTCATAAAAATATATAAACTTATCAATATTCTAGCTCAAATCTAAGAAAAAATCAAGTACCAAAAACTCCTCGCGTTAGCGAGGAGTCCATTGTTTTCCAAGATGTTAGGCATCATTACGGCGAGCCAACATGCAATCTCTGCAATAAACTGGCTTGTCACCGGTAGGTTGGAATGGAAGCTGAGAGATGTGAACGCCACATCCAGCACAATCCAAATCTACATCAAACATCTGGCGTTGTGGTTGAGGACCACGACTGTCGGTACGTTTATTGCGATATTCGCGATTACATTCAGAACAATAAACTGGACGATCACCAGATGGTTGGAAGGGCAATTGTGAGATGTGGGTGCCACACTTGGCACATTTTAAATCCACATCATACATTTGTCTGTCTCCAAAATTCATATATGATATACTTTTGTATTCCCAAAAATGTTTGAGAAAATTTGTTATGTTCGACCTATTATTTGGGAACTACTTATTTTACGTCTTTTGATTTTGAAGAAGACAAATGTTTGTTACCCATAACCACATTATACTATTGCTTTGAAAAGAAGTCAAGCATTGGCTAATTCCACCGCTTTTTCAAAGGACTTATTTAATATTTCTTGCCATATTTTTTCCAAATTTACAGTTTGCAACACTTTTAGTCCAGCCTCGGTTGTTCCCCCTTTTGAGCTTACCTGTTTACGCAAACCGGAAACTTCACTATCAGCTTGTAACAAATCATTAGCCCCATCTATAGTCTGCAACAAAAGCATTTTTGACTCTTTTTCAGAAAAACCAAACTCCTCCACTGCCTTCAACCACTCTTCAACCACAGCAAAGAAAAAACCTGGACCACTCCCAGAAACTGCTGTGGCTTTATTTATTTTTTCTTCAGTATCAACAAATAATTCTTTCCCAATTACATTCAATAATTTAATAATCGCTTCTTTAGCTTGTTCGTCAACTTTGTGTAAACAAGTCCAAACCGTCATTGACTTCCCCACTCTAGCACCAAGATTTGGCATAGTCCGAACAACTTTTTCTACTGCTAATTCGTTCTTAATTTTTTCCATATTAACTCCAGCCATGACTGACATTACTAAAACATCTGGTTTTAATAAACCTTTAATTTCTTTTGCAACTTCTAGAAAATTTTGTGGCTTGACTGCCAAAATAACTAGGTCAGAATTTTCTACCGCCAGTTTATTATCTGAACCAAAATTAATATTTGAAAAATTTAGCCTTAACTCATCTACACTTTCTCCAGAACCAACCGTGGCAGTAATTTGTGATTCGGAAAAAACTTTTTGACAAGCAGACAAAAATATTTTTCCCATTGTACCTGCTCCTATAATTGTTATTTTCATAAATTTTACTTAGGCAAACACCATAATATTATCAGCATGCATCACCTGCACACCTTTTTGATTTTTAAAATCGTCATGAATTAAATCTTTTGAATCAATGTCTACCACGCCGAAAGCGATTCCCTCTCTTTTTAAATTTACTAATTCTACAATTTCGCCTTTATTAAATTCACCAAATATTTTTTTTATGCCTACTGCCAACAAACTTTTGCCTGCCCCCAAAGCACCTACTGCTCCATTGTCCACTTCAATACTAGCAGCCGAACTTTTTGCTGCCAAAATCCACCTATCTCGATTTTTTATTTCTCCTTTCATTTTCCTTGCAGAAAACAGTGTACCAACTTCTTCGTTATTCAAGGCTTGGACAATTTGTTCTTTTTTGAGACCATTTATAATTTGTGTTTCTATGCCAACAGCAGTAGTAAGACGAATGGTCTTTAATTTGCTAATCATTCCACCACGACCGGAAGTGGAAATTTCTTTAGAACAATATTTCATTAGTTCAGCATTAACATTTTCAACTTTTTTAATAAGCTCAGCTGATTCATCTTTTGTTGGATCGGTCTTGTACAAACCGTCAACACTACTCAAGATTAGTAATTTGTCTGCAGAAAAAGCAATTGCCAAGGCAGACGCCAAACTATCATTATCACCGAAACTCCAATCTGATCCAACCACCAAAGCATCGTTTTCATTAACAATTGGCACAACATTTTTTTGAAGCATTATATCAATAGTTTTTTGCAATTGTAAAAACAATTCTCGCTTTACTAGATATGGACGAGACAAAAGTAATTCAGAAACTTTTAAATCTAATTTTTCTCCAATTTCCAAATAACCAGACATCAATCTCATCTGCCCCAAAGAAGCTGACAATCTTTTATCAACTTCTTCATCAAAAATATGCTTGCCAACGGCAATAGCACCAGAGCTAACCAGAATTATTTTTTCACCTTGTTTAATTTTATTACCAACAGATAACAATATATTTTCCAAAATTTCATTTCGAATTTTTCCTAATTCATCCACCAAAACATTACTGCCTATTTTTATAATAGTTATATTCTCCATATTATTCTCTTATTTGCCCGTCTCCCAAGACGATGTATTTAGTAACTGTTAAATCTTTTATTCCCATTGGCCCACGCATATGGATAGATGAGGTACTGATACCCAACTCAGCACCAAGGCCAAAAACCCCGCCATCTACCAAACGATTAGAAGCATTGACCAAAACTACTGCACTATTAACTGCTTGTAAAAATTTATCAGCTTTTTCTTTATTCTCGGTAATTATAGAATCGGTTAGACCTGAACTATGCTCTTCAATATGTTTGATGGAATTTTCAAATGAATCAACTATTTTGATTGCAACAATCATGTCTAAATATTCCTCGTCCCAATCTTCTTCCAACGCTAATTTGCAACTATCGCTGAGACTACAAACTTTTTCATCACCTCTTATCTCCACCCCCGCTTCGATTAATTTTAAAATAAGATCTGGTAAAATTTCATCCGCAATATCTTTATGTATTAAAACTTTTTCAATGGTATTACAAGTTGATGGATTAGAAGTTTTTGCATTTAAAACCAATTTGATTGCCATAGCTTTGTCAGCTTCTGAATCAATATACATGTGACACAAACCACGCTCATGAGCAATTACTGGCACACGTGCATTATCTTTTATTGTATTAATTAATTTTTCACGTCCACGAGGTACAACTAGATCAACATATTTATCTTGTTTAACTACTTCGGCCAAAGCCTCATAACTTCTATCTTCCAATTGTTGAACTGAACCTACTGGCAATCCAGCTTCTTCCAAAGCTTGGTTAATAAACTTTAATAAAACAGTATTGGAATAAATTGCTTCTTTGCCTCCACGCGCTATCAATACATTTCCACTCTTAATACATAAACCAGTGGCGTCAACAATGACATTGGGGCGAGATTCATATACAAACACAATTACACCAATCGGTACACGCATCTTGGCTACCTCCATACCATTTGGTCTGGACCATTTTTCTTCAATCACTCCTATTGGATCATCCAAATCAACTATTTCCCTAACCCCATCGACCATGCCTTTTATCGAATCTTCAGTCAGAGTCAAACGCTTTTTCATAGCTTTTGTTAAGCCTTCATTTAAATCTAAATCTTTTTTATTTTCCTGTAAAATTTCTTGTTTATTTTCCATTAATAAATCAGATAATTTATTTAAAAAATTATTCTTTTTTTTGGTGTCAACAATGCGAAGCTGATTTGAGGCTTCTTTGGCTAATTTTAATTGTTCTTCTATATTTTTCATATCCCCATTTTTATTTAAAAGCAGTCCTGTTTGTAAAGGACTGCCTTTTTATTTATTGCAAAAACAATTGCATAAATCAGGCAAATATTGGTGGTGGTACAATTTGTGAATAATTATTTTTCATAACTAAATATATTCTAACATAACTATTATACAGGTGTCAAATATAAATTCAATTCACAACTTAGTTAACTTAAATACTTAAAAAACTTAGCTGACTTAGCTATACCCCCCTGAACAAAGGCAAACCGTTACTGGCATTGGTCGGTACATAGACAGTTCCTTCTCTATCTTTCAAACTATTGATATAAAGGTACTCCAAATAACGCGGGGTTAGACTTTGGTTTATAATTTGTTGGGCATCACGCTGACCCGCCGCTTCAATTCGTTTTCTCTCGGCTTCTTTTTCTTCTGATAATAAAATAAATTCGTAACGCTCGGTTTCTTGTTCAGCTTGTAATTTTTGTTGGATACTCTGAGCCAAATCAGCTGGCAGTTCAACATGACGCAACAACACATCTTCCAATTCAATTCCACGTGGCTCTAATTTTAATTTTAATGATTCCAAAATTCCTTTGCTGGCCTCTTGGCGTTTTTCGGAATAAATATCTTTGGCTTCATACTGAGCAATAACCTCTCGAATTATACTTCTAATTTGTGGACGAATAACAACCTCATCATAATTTAAACCAATATCACGATAAACATCCGATGCCTTTTCCTCTACTAGATGATAAAGTACAGTAATATCCAAATCAACACTCAAACCCTCTTTGGTAAGAGCCGTAATAGCATCATCGCCATATTTTTTACCTTCACCCTGAGCAATACTCATGGTATAGTCCTGTGTCCTCACATTCATTTTGGTAATTTTGACCAAAGGATTTTTCAAATGAAAACCAGAACTAAATTCATTATCTCTAACTTTCCCAAAAAAAGATTGGACGCCAGTTTCACCCGAATCAATTACAACAAAAAAGGCTGTAATAAAACTTAGAAAAACTATAAACAACACTAGCAGTGTTATCCACAAACCCAACTTCTTCCCCCTCAGCGGATTGATTGTTTCCATATTATTTATTTTATTATAATTAAAATTTAATTTATTTTTTAGATTATTTATTTTTATTTTGTCTACACTTTTGTAAATTAAAAATAAAGCGATAATAAATAAAAATGGTGACTTTGCCAGCACCCCCAATACAAACAACCCTATTATTATATACCAAATTTTATTTTTTAAGTTGTTTAACTCATTCATAAATTGATGATAGAACAGAGATTAAACTAATTAAACAGATCTGAACAGATCAGCTTTTATCAGTTCAATCTGTTAAATCAGTGTTCTATTTAAACTTTTTTAATGTCAACACCAACCAACAATAACCTCTCCACCAAATTCTCATAACCACGTTCAATATGATGGATCTCGTTTATAATCGTTTCCCCTTTGGCTACAATTCCAGCTAAAACCAAAGCTGCTCCAGCCCGCAAATCAGTAGCCGACACTTCAGCACCATTAAACTTAACTGGTCCAGTAATTTTTGCTTTGTTGCCGTCCAATTTTATATTTGCACCCATTCTATCCAATTCCAACACATGCATAAAACGATTTTCAAAAATTGTTTCCTTAATTTCACTGTTACCATTTGCCAAACTTAACAAAACCATTGTCTGTGCTTGCAAATCAGTCGGAAAACCAGGGTAAGGTTCAGTGCTAATTTTTATTGATTTTAATTTTTCCAAATTTGCTTTTACTTTTATTTTATCGCCAACAAATTCAAACTCTACTCCCATTTTTTCTAATTTTTTTATAAAACCACCTAAATGATTCTCTACCACACCAGCTATTTCCAAACTACCACCAGTAATAATTGAAGCAATAATAAAAGTCCCCGCCTCAATTCTATCAGGAATAATATTATATTGACAGGGTGTTAATTTTTCTACACCAGTTATTATCAACTCGTCAGTACCAATTCCAGAAATTTGTGCCCCCATTTTATTTAAAAAATTACACAAATCGTCTATCTCTGGTTCACGAGCAACATTTGAGATTCTTGTCTCCCCTTTTGCTTTGACTCCGGCCATCAAAATATTTTCCGTTGCACCTACACTAGGAAATGGTAATTTAATTTTATTGCCAACCAACTCAGTTGCTTCGGCCGAGACAAAACCTTGATCAAGTACAATTTTACAACCCAACTTGGCAAAACCAGCCAAATGAAAATCTATTGGTCTAGTACCAATCGCACAACCACCCGGTAGAGAAACTTTTGCTTTTTTTAAATTTGATAAAAGTGGACCCATAACTACAAACGAAGCCCTCATTTCTTTTACTAATTCATAAGGTGCCTCAATATCACTAACCCCCGTATTTATTATTTTATAACTATGCTCACCTATTTTTTCAATTTCCAAACCAAAAGTTTGAAGCAACTTTATCATCGTCCTTATATCTTTCAAATCAGGTACATTGTCTAATTTGTATTCCCCTTCAGCAATCAAGGTAGCCGCCAAAATTGGCAGGGCTGAATTTTTGGCACCATTTACCTCAATTACTCCGCTTAATTGTTTGCCCCCTTGAACAATAATTTTACTCATATATTATTTGATTTTTTATTTTATTTAATGTAATATTATTGTATGTTAAATAGCCAAAAAAAGCAAATCCCATGTCTTATCCTAAATCTATTTTAACCAGAAAAGTCAGACTACTAATAATGAGTTTTTTAATCACTATTTTTTTTGTTATCTCACCAATTGTCATCATGTACACAGCTGGTTATCGCTGGGACAATATCAACAAAGAAATAAAACAAACTGGGGTGTTGAGTATTGATATCAATCCAAAAAATACTGAAGTATTTTTGAACGATATAAAAATTCAAAAAAAACTCCCAATTTATTTACCCAATCGAGCTCCCGGAAGCTATAAAATTAAGTTAACTCTAAATGGTTATAAAACTTGGGAAAAAGATATTGAGATTGAAAGCAAAAAAACTACTTATATAAAAAATATCACTTTGTTCAAGGATAATTTACCTACCAAAGTATCGGAAACAAAAGATATAAAAATAGATGCATTGTATCCCTCTGGCAGTGGTCGATACTTATTATTAGTTTCCCAAAACAATAGTATTTATGAAATGGATATTTTTGATACCCAAAACCAAAGTTTGGAGGCCATTGCTCGGGTTAAATCTGATTTTGAACCAAAAATAAATTGGTCACCCTTTGCCGATTTTTTGACCTTGCAGACTGGATCTGGCAACCAAATTAATTTGCAAATATTAGATGCAAAAAATAATGATTCTACTTCTTACACTTTTTATTCCCCAATTACCAATATCATCTGGTCAAAAAATACTTCCAAACCAACTATTTTTGTTGAGGATAGAAATATAATTTATAGCTTAGACTTAACCACAAAAACTAACTGGGGTAATTCGCTAAATGATCCTTGGTTTATAGATAACAATCAAAATTTTTGGTCACTTGATGCCAAAAATAATTTACTGGAAAAAATTAATAGCGAAATTATAAATTTTAATAAATTACCCGAAAAAATTGAAAGTATTGTGGATGTTAATCAAAACAGAATAATTTTCAAAAACAATAATAATATAATAGTTGCTGGAATTGATAATACTACCCTCAAAAATATTCAATCATTGAATATCCAAAATCTTTTTTACAACCAAAACACTGGTGAGTGGTTAGCTTGGTCACCGTGGGAATTGTGGACTATTTATGAAAATGGTGAAACTACCCTTTTGAATCGTACTAGCAGTAGAATTGATCAGGTCATTCCTCTAGATCAATATGGATTGGTATTATTATCTTCAGAAAATAAACTTCTTGGTTTTAATCCAGGTTATTATGTAGAACATGAATTATTCAAAAATGGTAATGTAGAAAAAATTGGTGTCAACATCGATGCCCGAAAAATATTTTTCTTAGGCGAGGTCGCGGGAAATAGAGGGTTGTTTGAGCTGGAATACTAAAACACGACACACGACCCACACAACACGACACAAACAATAAACAAAGAATATAAAGATGCGATTTATCGCGTCTTTTTCATTGTATTCCCCCTTCTCTTCACAAGAGAAGGGGGCTAGGGGGATGAGTTATCGCCAAACAAAAAATTCCGTTAATTACGGAATTTTTTGTTTTTCTCTACCTAACTCTAATGAGATAGA
>Ga0268276_1003977_pt1 | contig 10833 bp, 13 predicted proteins | sample saktaG_4_FD_190145 | JGI IMG/M metagenome (GOLD analysis project Ga0268276, IMG submission 190145) | Saline water microbial communities from Sakinaw Lake, British Columbia, Canada - sak_2010_1_5_45m | ecosystem: Environmental > Aquatic > Non-marine Saline and Alkaline > Saline ...
CCTATTGACAAACAAGAAATAAGTGCTATAATTAGTCTAGTGGTCAACCATTTCCCCCAACCCCTGTGTGAAGGAGCACGAGCATGAAAATGGCAAAAAGGACGTTCGTAAAAGGCTTGATGACCTGGATCGCTCTCCTGCTAATCATCGCAGGGATCGCCGGGGGCGTCGAGTCCTTCTTTGTACGAGGCCCCGGAGGGCTCATCTGGCTACTCGGGAGCCTCCTCTGTCTCGGAGTGGCCTGGATCGTCCAGGTCAAAAGGGACAAGATCTCCCTCTACAAGGACCTCAGAAATTCTCGTTTTGAGGAGAGATTTCTCCCAAGGTGACTGATGCAACTGCGTCAGACACACGGGGCTGCACTACGGTGTGGCCCTGTTTCTTTACACTTTTCTACTGTTGACAATATGCAACTATGTATGTCATAATCGGAATAGACGGTGAGGAGCGTTTCCCATCGTCGGAAATATTGAGGAACGTTGAAATCAAGGAGCAAACCATGTTGCGAATTAGAAACGCGATTTTCTGGTATGGGATAACGACAGCGCTCTTTCTTCTGGCTGTTGGAGGCATCTTCGCCTTCATCGGGATGAAGATGGAAGAACTCCTGTTCTGCCGGTTCGCCGATTGTAGCCTGTTTCTGGGCATCTACGTGGCAATCGGCATTCTGCTGGCGACCGGGCTCATCGAGATCTTCCGTCGCTGCTATAGGCGATACGCCACAGCCAGGGCGGAGGCGGAAAAAAGGTTCCTCCGCCGCCTTGCCCGCAATCAAGCGGCTTGGGAACGGGATGCCAATCGCAATTACGACCCCCTTTAGGGGGAGGGCTCAAACAAGCCAAGGTCACACCGTCATCATACGAGTGTGACCTTTTGCTTTAAGCAATTAACGTCTAGCAGATAATATGCTATAGTATAATCGCTTAAATTTCTTGTTTAAATCGCGCACCTTAAAATCGAGGAGAATCTCATGGAGAAAGATAGAACATCGCTACGAGTGATCAATGAAAAGATTATGAACTTTTGGGGTCTATCAACGGTTATCCTGCTGTTGATCGCAATTATCGCACTCTTAGCCGCTGCCCACACGGCTCTAATTTGGATTCTCCTATTTGTCCTATGCAAAAGTTTCCTTGCTAGTATCGCAACGACAATCCTACGTCTCTGCATATTTATCAATGAAAAACGCAAAAAAAACTAAAGCGGCCACACCGTATGCACGGATGTGGCTTTTCTCTTGTCCTAATTAATCCCTAGATACTTCTGTCAGACAAGCCCCGTTTTATTGCCCTTTTTTATTACTTAATATTAATTACTCCCCTCCGATGGAGGATATTCTTTCGAACATTCGAAGATTCCCTTTTTAGAGCCATCTGGCCAAATTTCTCCAACCCCCGCGCCACTGGTAATAAGGTGGAGACCGCTGGAGCACGTCGAGATACATCCGCACACGCTAATAGATTCTCCGGGATACTCCCCCTGTGTTATTGACCTACAACCCCAGCTAGTACCAGTTCCACAACTTTTATAATCTGAATTATCAGTCTTCAAATTGTCGGTTTGATTATTGTCTTTCGTAATTATGTCGTTAACAATCACATCGTTAACGGTCAAATTCGAATCATCCTTTATCGTATTCTCAGGATTCTGAATGTTATCCCCCACCGTTGGTACTTTTATCCCAGAAGAAACACTGGCCACGATAATAATCGCCAAGACGCCTACTATAATAATATATTTGTTAATCATTATTTTTATAATTAATTATTTTAAAAGTTTTTCAAGCAGCTTGTGTACTATTGCTGGATTTGCCCTTCCCTTAGTCGCGGCCATTACTTGGCCTGCTAAAAACTGTAGAGCATTTTTGGCACCACTCCTATAATCCTCCACTGGTTTTGGATTTTTCTCTATTACTCCCCTAACTATATTTTCAATTTCTGTCTCATCGCTTACTTGTCCTAATCCCCCTTTTTCTATTATATTTGACGGATCTCCTCCAATTTTGACCATTGTTGATAAAACATCCTTCGCGGTTTTACTTGTTATCTTCCCACTATTAACTAAACTCACAAATTCCCCGAAGTTTTCTGGTGATATTTTGAACTCTTTCTCGACAAATGCTTTGCCACCCAGTATTCCCTGGACATCGGTGAGTAAATAGTTGGCTGAAGCTTTGATCAAATCCTTAAAATCTGAACTTTTTGCTTCACTTTTTAATTCGCTAACTGTTTTTTCAAAATATTCACTTAAATCCCGGTTATCAACAAAAATTTCAGTAGATTTTGGGCCTAAACCGTACTCTTTTTCAAATCTATGGCGCTTTTCTGCCGGCAATTCTGGAATTTCAGCACGAATGCTGTTAATAAGTTGTGGGTCGATTATTACGGGCGGTAAATCAGGCTCTGGGAAGTACCTATAATCATGCGCTTCTTCCTTTTTTCTTTGAGAGAAGGTCTCTCCCCCACCATCATCCCAGCCACGGGTCTCCTGGATAACCTTTTCTTTGTTTTTTAAAACTTCCGTCTGCCTCTTTATCTCATAATCAACTGCTTTTTCGGCAGATCTGAAGGAATTTAAGTTTTTGATCTCAACCTTAGTCCCCAGTTTCTTAGTAGCACTTAAGCTTATGTTCACCTCTACCCTCATTTGACCTTTTTCCATGTCAGCGTCAGAAACTCCCAAATATCTCAGAATTGATTGCAACTCCTCAGCAAAACGCCTCACTTCCAACCCCGATTCTAAATCCGGTTCCGTTACTAATTCCATTAACGGGATACCAGCCCGGTTATAATCCACCAAGGAATATTCTTCCCCATCTGGGTGTATTAATCTTCCCGTGTCTTCCTCTAGGTGAATCCTTGTTATCCTTATCGTTTTTGAATCTGCTTTAGAAAAATCATGGGAAACTGGAATTTCTAACTTACCTTGTTGGCAGAATGGTTTATCATATTGAGAAATTTGGTACCCCTTCGGTAAATCTGGGTAAAAATAGTTTTTACGATCAAATTTTGATTCTGCTAAAATATTGCAACCTAAAGCAATACCAGTTTTAATAACTTTTTTTATTGCTTCTTTATTGGCAGTGGGAAGAGTTCCTGGGTGTCCCATGCAAATTGGGCAAACGTTAAAGTTAGCCTGTTTCTCATCGGGATCATTCTTACATGAGCAAAACATTTTTGAATTTGTTTTAAGCTCAACGTGAATTTCTAAACCAATTGTGGGTTTTAACATAATTATTTCTCAAAAACGACAAATGATAAATCATACGGATTATCATTATCGGCTGGCCTATCTGTTCTTTTAGCTTCTTTGTACGCAGAAAAATCAATTTCCGGAAAGAAAGTATCTGCCTCAAAGTCGTGATGGATAAAGGTAATGTATAAACGATTAGCTATTGGTAAAAATTGCTTGTAAACCATCAACCCCCCGCATATCATTACCTCTTCCTGATCCTTCACCATCTCTATCAATTCGCCGATTGATCTTGCCACCTGACAATTTTCAGGAGTTTGATAATTTGGATCGTTATTCAGAATTATCGTCTTTCTACCTGGTAGGGGTTTGCCACCAATTGAATCAAAAGTCCTCTGCCCCATAACAATAGTCTTGCCGAGCGTGTTTTGTTTAAAATATGCCAGATCAGCTGGCAGATTCCATGGCAACTTATTATTAAGCCCGATGGCTCTATTATCAGCTATTGCTACTATTATTGAAATGATCATACTGCCATTGGGGCGCTAATACCCGGGTGAGATTGATAATCAATCAACTTAATATCATCCATCTTAAAATCATCGATGTTCTTAATCTCCGGATTAAGCCACAATTTCGGTAAAGCCATCGGCTTTCTTGCAAGTTGTTCTTTAACTTGATCAAAATGATTTAAATATATATGGGCGTCTCCCAATGTATGGACAAACTCCCAGGCTTTTAACCCTGTGACCTGAGCGACCATATGTAGCAACAAAGAATATGAGGCGATATTAAACGGGACGCCCAAAAATGTATCACAGCTCCTCTGATACATGTATAGAGATAATTTGCCCTCTACTGAAAAGAAATGGAAAAGAAGATGGCATGGGGGCAGGGCCATCATATCAATCTCAGCTGGATTCCAGGCAGTAACGATTAGTCTCCTATCATGGGGATTCTTTTTTATCCCCTCGATTACTTTAGCGATTTGATCAATTGGTACATCGCTATATGGTGATTTCCATTTTCTCCACTGGACCCCATAAACACGTCCCAAATCCCCCTCAAACTTGGCTTTTGGTTTCCAGTAATCAGCATTAGCATTACCATCCCAAATATGGCACCCTAATTTTTGTAATTCTTTATTATCGCTACTCCCCGTTAAGAACCAAAGCAACTCTGCTTTCACTTGGTTAAAGGCTAATTTCTTTGTGGTAACTGCTGGGAACCCATCTTCCATGTTGTATCGCGTAGTTACCCCAAAATATGCTCTGGAACCAATTCCGGTCCTGTCTGGCCTATCAATCCCCTTCTCTAATATTAATTTTAATATATCGAGATACTTTTCCATTAAAGTAGCTTTGAAATTATGTCTTTTACCTGATTAAATACCTCGGGGATTGTTTTCTCTCCGTCTATGATCACTACATTTTCTATCTTGCCGGGTAGGATTTCGTAGGTTTTCCAAACTTTAGCTAATTTCTCTTGTTTCTCAAAAAGTGTTTTTGCAGTTCCCCTCTTCTCTATCCTATCAATACAAACCTCTGGCCTTACTTTTAGAATAATGGCTTGGTCGGGTAATAAAAAGTTATCATTAATTTTGATAAGCCAGTCTAGGTCTAACCCGTCTGAAGAGCCGTAGGCAAATGTTGAAAGAAAATATCTGTCAGATATTACCCACTTTCCTTCTTTTAATGCGGGGATAATAACTTTCTCTAAATGCTCTCTTCGGTCCTCTGACATTAACTCCTGTATCTCCTGGGGTTCAACTTTAACCTTTTGATCTAATATTTCTCTTAACTTTTTTCCTGCTTCAGATTCCTTTGTCGGCTCTTTGGTCATCACAACCCCAAACCCCCTCTCTGTTAAGAAATCTTTTAAGAGAACCATTTGAGTAGATTGCCCAGATCCATCTAGGCTATCAAAAACAATGAATTTACCAGGGTATGTATTTTTAATCATGTTTTCTTATTAGTTTAAATATTGTATCACAACCAAATCTTCAAAAAAAGAGGGTAAAAAATTATTGACACAGCACATCAATTCTATATAATAAAGGATCTTTTCAATTAGTAATGTATTTTGACAATCAACAGAAAGGAGCCTCCTATGAGACCCCCGATGCGATCGCTTTTGAGCACAGCCCAAATCCTCCGCCATATAAAGCTGGGGAACATATTTATCTCCCCATTTGTGCGTCCGAACCTCAAAACAACGAGCTACGACGTAAGATTGGGAGAAAACTTTTTCCAGGAACAACCATTCAGGACATCTCTCCGCAGAATTTTCAATCCGTTTAACCCGAGTGACATCGCCAGATACTGGGGCAAACCCCAGAAGGCGATGTTGGCCAGCGATTGGACAAAAGAAAACGGACCACTGGAAAACATCCGACCCGATGACAGGATTATTATACTGGGCCCAGGAGAAACGGTTCTGGCCCATACTGAAGAGTTCATCGGTGGTAGAAATTGCGTCACTACAGAAATGAGAGCCAGAAGCTCCATGGGGAGAATTGGTATTACGGTATGTAAATGCGCGGGCTGGGGAGACCTGGGATTTTGCAACCGTTGGACAATGGAAATGTCTAACCATCTAAAAGACACTCCCGTGATCCTGGTTGTTGGCATGCGAGTTGCCCAAATGGCCTTTTACCAAGTTGACCCCTTAGCAGGATCTTATGTCGGAACAGGCGGCCAATATCAGGCTACCGACGATACAGAAAAAATGATTGCTGAATGGTCTCCGCAATCAATGTTGCCCAAATTCTCAAGGGAAAACTACTAATAGCTATTTAAAACATCAAAAAAGCCATGCTTTCGAGCAAGGCTTTTTTCATTTCTCTTATTTATTATCTCCTAAATTCTCTTTTATATTCTGATCTGTCCCATACTGATATTTATCATCCAAAATATCCCCTTGCTTCCATTCTTCAACCCAATCTTTAACATAGAATATTTGGAAACCTCCATCTTTCTTCGAGCAAACAATTCTATTAAGACCAGCATTAATTATCATTTTTTTACAGATATAGCATGGGAAGGCATCAACTCTTTCTCCAGTTTTTCCGTTCTCTGCATAGATGTATAGGGTTCCGTCTAATAGGCTTACTCCGGCCCTTGCTGCGTTTATTATGGCATTCATCTCTGCATGGGCACTTCTACAAATCTCGTACTGTGTACCATGGGGGATTTTTAGCTTATCTCGCAAACAATACCCTCTTTCAAGGCAATCTTTTGTTCCCCTTGGAGCCCCTACATAACCCGTAGCAATTATCTGATCCCCTTTTAATATGATGGTGCCGTATTTAGCTCTATAGCAAGTCCCTCTTTGAGAGATCTCTTTGGCGATATTTAAAAAATATTGATCTTTTGGCGGTCGCTTTTGTCCCTGTGCGTTTTGTTGTTCTTCCATAGAAATTATATAGTTTTTTATAACCCCATATTACCACTACATTTTTACGGGTGCAAATTTAAACAAACAGCCCCGCGTTAACGGGGCTGTTTTGACACTTAATCTACAATGTCTACTCCCATGTTTCTCGCAGTCCCCAAAATAAAGATTGTTGCTTAAAAACTAGTACTTCTATCTTGTTTACTAATTATACTCCGGCAAGAGGCCGTGTCAAATTATTTTATTATCTTAATGGCCTTTCCCTCTATCAAAGCTTCTGTGATTTTTTTATATGCCGAAGATAAAATTCTCTGAAAGGTGCTTTGGGAAGTATTCATTTTTTTTGCCGCCTCTTCTTGTTCTAAGTCTTTTATATTTCTTAATCTCAAAGCCTCTACCTCTTCTGTAGTTAGCTCAACTATTTCTAGCTCTCTTATCGGTACTCCTTGAGGTTTGAAATAAGTTATATTTGGATTAAATTCTATTCTTCTACAAAGTCTTGGTCTTGTCATAAAGTTTTACTTACAAATGTTAATTACCTTCTCTTCTTGCTCATAAGGAACAAGCGGTCTAATTTTTTCTTGTGTATATGGATTGTTTTTGTTTGTCGGAATTTGCCATAGAGGGATAGTCCAATCCGATTTTTCCATAAATTCGTCTAAATTTTCCCAATTGATATCAGCGTTATCCCAAAAATCAATCCACATATCATTCCATTGTTTTAAATTACCTCCGATATAAGTATGTGACACCGGAGTTACTCTAGAATATTGCCCAAACCATGCTTTCTCCTTGGATGTTAACGGCTCAATTGCTCTAGTCAATTCTTCTTTCATGTCATTTGGAGTGCCCGATCTTTCATAAAATGAATAATCACAAAGACTTCCATATTCAAAAGTCACCAACGGGATATTAGAAACAGATAATATTTTTACGTTATAACCTTCTGGTTGATAAACCGTAGCCTTATCTCCCGTTGTGCCTCTGGCAGTAATATAGGGTATCCCCAAATCTTCTGCAACTTGTATAGTGTTCATATCAGAAGCCATATAACGAGACGAAATAATCCTTGGCCTCACTCCAGTACACGCTTCAATTTCATCTAACATTTTTACAATTCTTGCTTTTTGGTCTTCGTAGGGAATATCCCAAAAAGGCGCTTGGACATTCGCTGCAACAATTTCTATGTTCTTGAGGCTAAGGGTGTTTTTTACTTCCTCGCAATTTGTTTGAACAAATTCAGGAGTAACCATTAAAAGTCCGTAAATATTTCTTTCCTTCATTTCTGTCGCCATGGCAATCAGCCCTGTCGGTTCACTCGTAGATTCAATAAGAATCATAATCCCGTCTGTTTTTACACTTGTTTTTCGAAATTCAAAATTAAAATAAAAAATAATCAATAAAACTATTGCCAAAACAATTATGCCGAAAATTAGAAATAAAAATTTGTTATTTATTCTCATGTTATTTTATTTTCTTTCTAAGTTAATTTTACATTTTGGACATTGGAATGAAGAACATGGCGTTCCTGCATGATGAGGAATTTCATATCCGCATTCCAGGCAAACACAAAATCCTCCAGGCCCCTTGCCTTCCGCTTTCTCAATTTCGTCTTTAAACTTACCCTTCCTTTGCCATCCAAATCCTCTACCGAAAGCTGGTTTATAAAATCCGGTTTCAACGTCATGGCTTTTTATTTGTATGGCGACATAAGAAAGATTTTCTATTCCTGCCATTAACCTCTTCCTCAAAACCTCGGAGATACTTGTTGCTTCATCCACCTTTAAACTGCTCGGCAATTTAATTTCCAAATTAGCGGTTATGGCTGAGCTCTTTTTTTGAGTTTTTAAATCAGATAATTCAATGTCTTGCGCACTTACAATCTCTCTTATTCTTTTTTCTAGCTCTGAGCCTGCAGAAACGTCAAGCAGAGAATCTATGGCTTCTTTTCCGAGGGTGAACGATTCCTTGATAATATAAAGTCCGATCAGAAAAGCCAAAACTGAATCTGCGTAAATCCAATATTTATTTAAAAATAATCCAGCAAAAACAGCTAAAGAAGTAAAAACATCAATTCTTGAATGAAAGCCATCTGAAAGCAGAGAAATAGAATTTTCCTTCTTGCCAAAATTAATTTTTATTCTTGCCATCACTTCATTCATAACGGCAGAAAACGCCATCACTATAAAACCCAAATAGCTAAATCCAACAATAGCTGGATTCAAAAATTCTTCATAAGCTTTATAAATAATTACAATGCCGGTTGCAAAAAGGATCAGGGTTATTACGGCGCCCGACAATACTTCAAACTTAAAATGACCGTAAGGATGCTTCTCATCAGCCGGCTTTTTTGAAGCTCTAATTCCTAAATAACCAATAGCTGAAGAAAAAATATCTGTAAAAGAGTGAAATCCGTCAGCTAAAATTGCCGAAGAATTAGAAGCAAATCCAACGGCTATTTTAACGCCTGCCAAAAAAGCATTTACCAGTATTGAAATTATAGATATTTTTTCTTTCATTGGGTTAAAGAAAACCACCCAGTCCTTTTCTAAAAAAACTGGGTTTTGTTTCCCTTTTATTTTTGAACCTTTTTCTGGGCTAACTCTTCCTTGACTGCTTTCAACTCATTTTCTAACATTGATTCTCTGTCTTTTAATAATTCACCTCTCTCTTCCTTTGTGTAAAACATTCTTCCGAATAATCCTCCTCCACATCCGCAACCGTATCCTCTACCCCAGCCTAATCCTCTTCCGCCTCCGCAATTACCCATTCCCCTGCCCGTTCTTGGGCCTTGTCCCGAAGGACCTGTTCCATCTAATTTTGGCATATTTTTTATAATTATTTTTTAATATTAAGAGGAACGACTTTTATTTTTACTCCTCTATATTGAATATACACCCATAATCATACGCGTGTCAATAGGCAACAAAAAAAGAGGAATGTGTCCTCCTTAAATTTTAACGCCAAATTTTTTATTATTCTAAAAACTTTACAGCAAACATTATAATAATTCCCAATAAAAATATACCAAAAGATATAATTGATTTTCTAATATTGCTCTCTTTCCTTATTTCCGGCATTAAATCGGAAGCGGCGATGTAAATAAATCCGCCTGCGGCGATTGGCAGAAGATATGTTATTGCGCCATCAATATAAAAAGCGGCGAAGTATCCAATAATTCCGCCCAGAATAACCGTGGTCGCAACTATATAATTCCACACTAATGCTTTTGTTTTGTTAAACCCTGCGTGTATAAGAACTCCAAAGTCGCCAATCTCTTGAGGTATTTCGTGCAAAGCTATGGCAAGTGTTGTTATCACTCCTAGTTTGAAATCAACCAAAAAGACGCTTGCGATTACTAATCCATCAATAAAATTATGGATGGAGTCCCCAACCAAATTCATATAACCCAATGAATGAACTTCACAATTTTCTTTATGGCAATGTCGCCAGTGAAATAGTTTTTCTATCAAAAAGAAGCCGACAAAAGACGACAGCACCACAAAAAATAATTTATCTGGTTCCATCCCTTCAGATGCTTCCGGCAATAAATGCAAAAAGGCACCGCCTATTAAGGCTCCCGCAGAAAGAGAAACTAAAAACATTGTTATTTTGGAGAGTGTTTCTTTCTTAAAAAATAAAAACATAACAGCTACCCATACGCACAAGCTTATTAAAAAACAGGCTATCAAGATATTTAATAAAATCATATTTTTATAATTTAATAACGATTTATAATTCTATCAAAAAATTACTAAAAATGCCACTATCTCAGCCTTTTTCTTAAGGCTAATTCTAAATCTTCATTTTGGATCTGAGTGTATTGGAATGATGACGATAATTGGCTATGGCCCAGAGCTTCTGAAATTATAGAATTGTTAAATCCCCGCTTGGCAAGATCCGTTCCGAAGTGATGCCTTAACGAATGTGCATTCACATATGGCAAACCAGCTTTGTTTGAATATTTGCGGAATATTTCTCCGGCCGCACACATCGCCAATCTTTTGCCGGCGATGCCCCGACCGCCTTTCAGTCCTATAAACAATGCTTCCGGCTGTGGTAAATCCCTTTCCTTTGCAATCTCTGCCCGTTTTCTCATCCACTTTCTCAACGAAACCTCGCTTTCTTTTCCATAAGGTATTTTTCTGAACGGTCGCATTCCCCTGCTCTTTTCCGTTTTAATAACTATCGCCCGGCTTTTCTGATCCACGTCAGTTGTATCCAACGCCACAATTTCACCCAGACGAG
>Ga0268276_1003978_pt1 | contig 10827 bp, 7 predicted proteins | sample saktaG_4_FD_190145 | JGI IMG/M metagenome (GOLD analysis project Ga0268276, IMG submission 190145) | Saline water microbial communities from Sakinaw Lake, British Columbia, Canada - sak_2010_1_5_45m | ecosystem: Environmental > Aquatic > Non-marine Saline and Alkaline > Saline ...
GAAAAAATGTTAACATACTAACTATGATAAATAATCTTTCGATACCTACGGTTGCGGGAGTCTCGGTAGCGCTCGCTTCATTCAGTGTCGCCATGTTTGGTCTCGTGTCTCAGGACTTCACTTGGCAAGGTTACCAAATTTTTTGGCTTTCGCTCATTTTGGGACCAACAGCGATGGTATCAAGCATGTTTGGTTACGCGGCTTGGTGGTTGAGCAAATTCTTGGCGACTCTGTTGTCAAATCAAGACCCTGAAGGTTCAGACAAGACGAACCGTGACCCAAATGATTGAAAATTAGTTTGAGCCAACGGGACCAAGAATCAATGTAACAGAATTTGAATGAAGTTGATTTTCCTAGGAGCAATTGATGAAAGATTTCGAAAACAATCCTTTATATAAAATAATGCACCCCAAAAGCATTGCGTTTTGGGGGGCTTCTAGCAATTCTATGTCGATGGGAAGTATTCAGTTGGCGAATTTGTTGTCCATGGGTTTTGAAGGGGAGGTTTATCCGATTCATCCGAGGGATAAAGAAATTAATGGCCTTAAAGCTTATTCAAAGATCAGCGATGTTCCCAAGAAAATAGACCTGGCAATACTTATTTTACCCACAGGAGTCGTGCCTGGTGTTCTGGAAGAATGTGGTTTGTCGGGAATAGAAAGGGCTATCATTGTTTCGGCCGGTTTTTCCGAAAAAGAAGGCGGGGAAGGAAAACTACTTCAGAAGGAATTAGTGGACATAGCGAAAAGATATCGAATGACATTTGTAGGACCAAATTGCATAGGGGTAATAAATCCATCTTTCAAACTCAACACCACTTTCTTTCCGTATGACGCCAGACCGGGCTTCATAGGGATGGCATCTGAAAGTGGGAGCTTCATCACACAAATGTTCGTACACCTTGCGAAGTTCAATTTGGGATTCAGCCAGGGTTTCAGCTTGGGAAACGAAGCCATGGTTGACTTGGCGGACTGCATGGAATATTTGGCCCACTGTCCAGTCACCAAGGTTATTGCGCTTTACATAGAGGGCATAAGAAATGGGAGGCGTTTCGTTGAGGTTGCGAGGAGAGTATCCAAAATCAAACCCATTGTGGCCTTCTATGTAGGGGGATCTGAGGCAGGGGGACGCGCAGGGCTTTCTCACACTGGAGCTATGGCAGGTCCGGACCGACTGTATGAAGGGATCTTTCGTCAGTGCGGGATAATGAGAGCGCGTTCTATCGAGGAACTGTTCGATTTTTGTTATGTGCTCGGGAGTCAACCATTGCCAAAAGGAAACAGGCTCGGGATACTGACTCATTCCGGGGGGCCAGGGGCAGCCGCCGCCGACAGCGCTGAAAGGGCGGGCTTGGAGTTGGCGGAACTGACTCCTTTGACGGCCAAAACCCTGGCTCCCATGGTTCCCAATACAGCCAGCATCAAGAATCCTGTGGATCTAACTTTTGCAAAAAATTATAGTGACTACATGGCTACTCTTCCGAAAATACTACTTAAAGATGAAAACATAGATTTGCTTTTCATGTACTGCCTGATGCCCCATCACCGAGTTATGTCCGCAATTCTAGGGTCCGGAACGGACCTCATTCAAGCCACGCAGTCTGCGGAAGAATTTATTAAGAACCAGAGCGCGGTTACATCCTTGCTGGCGTCAGAGTCTGGGAAACCAGTGGTGGGCGGTTCCTTTTGCGACCGAACAGAATTATTCGTCCGCGAGTTGCAAGACCATGGGATGCCTGTGCTGCCAAGTCCAGAGAGGGCGGTATCAGCATTGGGAGCTCTTTACAGGTATTCGAGATGGCTCCGGATTTTTTCGTGATGGATGTGCGAAGATTACCCCGCTAAGAAGAGCGCACATCTGGAAAAAAATCAATCACGGGGTAGTCCATAACTTTGAGGACATCCATGTACGTGCCATTTCAAGAGTGTGTTTAAAACTGAACACTTTTGACTTATTTCTTTAATTCGGCCTAGCGTAACCAGATTTATCAAGCCATAGGCAATCGTATTAAGACCGAGGTTTAACATAACAACCGATTTAAGGAAATTCCTGGATGCTTTTCCATAGAATTTCTCAAAAAAGATGTATCGGGACCGATAGAATTCGATCCGTGCGCCAGCAGGAGCCGATTTCGCGGAACCGCCCTGAAGGTGTGTGGCCCTAGCCATGGGTTCGTGCTTTACCAACCATCCCGCCAATCTAAGTCTCACGGCTAGGTCTGTTTCCTCAAAAAAGAAAAAATAACTTTCGTCAAATCCTCCTACGTCTTCAAAAGCCTTTCTTCTTATAAGCATGACAGCGCCGATCACCGTTTCAACATTTATGGGCTCCACCAAATTTTGATTCTTACCCGGATAGCGCTTTGGAAACATTCGCTTCAACAAACTACGATTGGTACATTCTGTCAAAAGAGTAGGCGTAGCTTCATAAGATGTCTGGTTGGTTCCATCATTATTTAGCAATTGGGGAGCTACTATCCCGATTCGACCATTTCCTTCTGCCAATTCCAACATTTTCGACACAGAGTCTTTTTCAAGCACCACATCTGTGTTCACTAATAGCAAAAAATCTCCGCGGGTTTTGGAGGCCCCGAGATTGTTGGCTGCGGCAAAACCGAGATTTCTCCCGGCCTCATACACGTTTACCCTGGGAAAAACGGTCCTGGTCTTTTCAACTGAATCATCATTAGACCCGTTGTCTACTACAATGACCTCTGGTGGTTGTTTCAAGTCAGAATCAAAAACGCTTGAAAGACAATTGATTAACAGTCCAGAAGTATTTCTGTTCACAATTATTACTGAAACTTCTGAGTTATTAATATGTTCTGACATAAGTCGCAAAAATTGATCGTAGGTCTCAAGATTGGGCTTCAACCACCAATGGTGTTCATGCCGGTTTCCATTCTTTGCAAATTTGAATATCGGCTGGCGGGTTTAGCCATTACAGCCGCTTTGATAAAAGCTTCGAGCTGACTATCATCCGGATCAGTTCTGAGGAATGATCTCAAATCAATTTCCAGGGGGCTTAATAAACAGGGTCTCAATGAACCCCGTGCCGTCAACCTGAGTCTGTTGCATGTTGGGCAGAAATGTCCGGTCACTGGATCAATAATTCCTATCCTTCCCTGTGCTCCTTTGATTCTCAGCATTCTTGCGGGGCCATCCAGGGCGGAACTTTCTAAAGGAATCAAGGTTCCGAACGACTTTTCGATTATGCCAATGGCTTCAACTGCGCCAAAGGAATTGGGAGAATTGATGGGTTCTGTGTCATTTCCGAATGGCATTCTTTCGATAAATCTTACATCCAGAGGACGATTTAAAGTGAGCCTCGCAAATTCTGCAACGTCTATTTCGTTGAACCCCTTGAGTAGTACCACATTTATCTTGATAGGACTAAAACCGGCTTCAAAAGATGTATCAATCCCTTTCATCACTTTCACCAGGCCATCAACGCCGGTTATGGCAGAGAAACAGTCGCGCCTAAGTGTGTCCAAGCTAACATTTATTCTCTTCAGTCCGGCATCGCGAAGTCCCGGGGCCATCTCATCGAGTTTAGAACCATTGGTGGTTAAGGCTACATCTTCCAGACCGATTTCATGAGTTAACCTCGATATGAAATCTACCACGCCTCGTCTTACTAAAGGCTCTCCTCCGGTGATGCGGACTTTTTTAATTCCAAGCGTTTTCGACACCGAGATGATTTTCAAAATTTCTTCGTATCTCAATATATCGGAGTGCGGGATCAGTTTTACACCTTGGGGAGGTCTACAGTATATACATCTGAAATTGCACAAGTCAGTAATGGATACACGCAAGTAATCAATTATTCTACCGTGATGATCAATAAGATTTGGTTGCATAGCTTAATTGAACCGCTTTCTATCAACAGAACTTGTTTTCGATATTGAAACCTTAAACTAAAGAAATTTTACAGTCTGGCCACCAAGTCAACTATGGATGAAGGGGCGGTCGCAAAAAGCCTTATCAGTGGGACTTTACCTACGGCGCCCCTATCAAATATTGCGTCGGGGACCCGTCCCAGTTCTTCCATCACGTCCTGGACACCCCATGCGAGCGTGCTGCCTTCTTCCTGCTGGAGATCAGGAGGCGTTCTGCTCCTATCAAACTCGGCCACAGAGAAACCCAACGAACGAATCCGCTTAACCAACACATCAGAATAGGAAAGATTCATGGCTGCGCGGCGTTGCGCATCATATTCCATGGCAGCGAGCACAAGATGATGAATCTGCCGGGAAGCTCCAAATCTTGCCCCAGTAAGAGTGTCTATTGTGTTGACAAGTCTGACTATTCTGCCTGGGAATGAAGCCACATCATTCACCGTCTCGGCGTAAGGTATCGCATAAGCGAGATTTGACTGCACTTCAGGTATCAAGTGCCCTATATTGAGACGTTTCAGCCTCTCCAAGGCTTTATCGAGTTCTTCTATTACCTCTGACCTTGCAATCTCCCGTGCGATTAAGGCGTAATGGTTGAGAGGCCCTATTCCTTTGCCGATTCCCATGGAAAATCTTAATGCCCTGTAAAGATATCTCTTGGCCTTGTCTATACTCTCCATTACAGGCATTCCGCCTGCCAGGAATGTTGATATTGCGGCCGACAAGGTGCACCCAGTGCCGTGAGTATGTCGAGTCCTAACTCGTTGAGTCTGAAATTCGTAGTCCTGATTTCCATCGTGAAGGACATCAACAGGAGCGTCCTTTAAATGTCCTCCCTTGACCAACACAAACTTTGGTCCCATCTTCATTAGCTTCTTAGCCGCCTTTTTCATATCCGAAACGCTGTTGATTTTCTTGCCGTAAAAAATCTCAGCCTCTGGAATATTGGGAGTAAGAAGGTAACAAATGGGGAATAGTTTCTCCACCATCTCTTTCCTGCCAGATTCGTCCAGCAGGACGGATCCTGTCTTGGAAAGTATCACGGGGTCAACAACCAGCTTTTGTACCCCATACTTCAATAGTTGATCAGCCACTACCTTAACGATTTCACCGTTGCCCAGCATGCCTGTTTTGACGCAATCAGCCCCTATATCACTTAAAACCGCCTGGATCTGCTTTGCTACAAAGTCTGGTTCAACCAGGCTGATTGCCTGCGCGCCCAGAGTGTTCTGGGCTGTGAGGGCCGTGATTGCGCTCATACCATAGCCACCAAGCGACAAAATGGTCTTCAGATCAGCCTGTATTCCCGCTCCACCCCCTGAATCCGAACCAGCTATTGAAAGAACTTTCTTCATATCTTCCCCAAATTGTTGTATCAGACCTTTGTATGTTTGTTCGCTATTTCTCGGGCACTATTGTAGCAACTACAGAACTTTTTTCCAAACACTACGAACTATTGATTAGCTTTTCTTCGCTTGTAAAACAATGACATCTGGAGGCTCTGAATTGAACGAAAACCTCATTAGCAGGATGAAACCAGCCCCAATTCTTGTCGCCGGGGATGTGATGGTTGATGAATATGTAATAGGAGACGTCGAAAGAATTTCACCCGAATCGCCTGTCCCGGTGCTTCTGGCCAAGAATAGGCACAGACGCCTTGGTGGAGCCGGTAACGTGGTACGAAATGTTGTTTCCATGGGTGGAGCGGTTGCTCTTTTCGCAACTATCGGCGCCGACGCAGGCGGTGAATGGTTCAAGCAACATTGTTCCGAGATCGGAGTGGACACATTCTGGCTGAAGTCCGAGGGATCACGGCCCACTACAATCAAGACGCGTGTAGTGGCTAGAAATCAACAGATTGTAAGGATCGACGAGGAATATGACGGCCGGATATCGGAGGATCTTGAAAAAAAAGTCATTGACGACATCAAGGCTGTCAGTCCCCAGGTCAAAGCTGTTATAGTTTCAGATTACGGCAAGGGATTTCTCTCAGACGCGATCCTTGAAAGTCTCTTCAAAACAGCCCGGTCTGAAGGAGCGCCTTCTCTGGTCGATCCTAAGGGAATGGATTTTACTCGTTACCGCGGAGCCACTTACGTCACACCGAATTTGAGAGAGGCTTCTCTGGCCTCCGGAGTCGAAATTAAAGACAATCCAACACTTGAAAAGGCAGGTAGAATTTTACTCGACCAAACTCAGGCTGAAGGAATAGTCATAACTCGAGGAAAAGACGGAATCACCCTAGTAACAAGAGAGAAATCTCAGGATTTTCCCGTCAAACAGGTTGAAATAGTGGACGTCACAGGCGCTGGAGATACCGTAATCGCTACTTTAGCCCTTGCGGTAGGAAGCGGATTGTCAATCGAAGAGGCGATCCAAATGGCTAATCTCTCAGCGTCGTTAGTAGTGGCTCGATTTGGGGCGGCTTCTGTAACTCTTGAGGAAATGCATAATTCTCTAAAAAACTGGTCTCGGGTCACAAAGATTGTCAATAGGGATGAAATTGAACGAGTTGTCAGAAATCACAGACTTCAGGGACAGTCCATTGTATTTACCAACGGCTGCTTTGACCTGTTTCATGTCGGTCACCTTGATCTTCTCCGTAAAGCGTCAGCTTTTGGTGAAATATTGATAGTTGCGCTTAATTCAAATAAATCAGTTCAAAGAATCAAGAGTCCGCAACGACCGATCGTCGATGAAAAAGACAGGCTCGAAATTGTTTCCGCATTAAACTTTGTAGATTATGCGGTGCTTTTCGATGAAGACACTCCATACAATCTCATCCGAGACATCAAACCAGATGTGCTTGTAAAAGGGGATGACTGGAAAGGCAAAAAGGTGGTAGGAGAGGACATCGTGGTGAATCGAGGTGGAAAAGTCCAATTTGTCAACATGGTTCACGGAGTCTCCACCAGTTCACTGATTGACCGGATAGTCCTGGGAGCGGGTAAATAGTTTCATGTTTTCTTAACCCGCTTGAAGGTCCTAGCGTCTCTCTCTGGGCTGCTGTCTGGTATTTCTTCTCGTCCTTTGATTGTCCTGTTCTTGAGGTCTGTTAGGTCTGGGTGGACGTTTCATGTCTTCTAGAGCCACACCTAAAGGCCCTCCTCGTACTACAGTTGTGGTTATTTCACCGTTATTGGATACACTCACTGTCACCTGTGGGCTTCGACTATACTCCTCCACTAGTTTTTTTACAGTCGCGACCCTTAACCCTGTTTCGCCGGCATATTCAATCAATACATCCCCAGGAACTATGCCAACTCGATCGGCGATCCCACCTTTCTGGACTTCTAAGATCTTTACTCCCGGTGAAGTTTCCAATTCCTGTAACCGGGCAAGAATTATGCGAGCGTTAATGCTGTCACCCATCTTCCTAAATTCCGTCAGGGCTTCCGTGTAGAGTTCCTTGCTTTTGAAAGTTCTGTTTCTTTCAGCGTATATTCCAGCGAGAGTGGCCTTGATTCTGGCTATCCATTTTGGATCGTCTCTCTTTTCGTAAAGTTTTAGTGCTTTCTCAAGGTCTTCAGTAGCATTGTCCCATTGTTGTTGTTGCGCTGCGAACATAGCCTGGCGGAACAGCCTTATTCCATCTTCTTCGGTTGGTGGGAGCGGTTCGGACTGAGAAGACTCACGGACTTGGGCACGATCTGAATTCAGGTTTTCAGCGGTCTTGATGTCAGGCTCTTCTTCCATAACCACTCGGAAACCAAGATTCCAGAAACTCATTGTATCGCCGGAAAAGCCTCTGAATGCACACCTGCAATCGGTTGGACTTGCAAACCAGTTGCCCCCCTTGTTTACTCTCGAGGTTCCTGTCTGGGGACCCTGAGGATCCTTAATAGGCGACGTTTCATAATAATTTCGGTCATAGTAATCTTGGACCCACTCCATAACATTCCCACCCATGTCATAAAGACCAAAACCATTTGCTGGGAAGCTCCCCACGGGCGAGACCTGCTCATAACCATCATTTACAGTGGTCATACTTTCAGGCAATTTAGAATTCCCATCTCCAAAATTCGTGTCTTTATCGCCAGGAAGTTTGTCTCCCCAAGGAAACCTGGCCCATACAGCTCCCCCTCGGCAGCCCATTTCCCATTCTGCCTCCGTGGGTAGCCTGTATTTTTTCTTCTCCTTTCTACTGAGCCATTTGCAGAAGGCCTGTGCGTCGTTCCACGAAACAAATACGACTGGTTGGTTATCAGCAATTTTCCATGGAAGGGCATCCCATTTCATATTTTTCTGAGGGACCCACCTGTTTTCCTTATTGCTGAAAATCATTCCTCCGTCGCCTTTTTCAGGGTCAGTTTTATATTTCGTATCGTTAACAAAATCTCTGAACTGTTTTACAGTGACCTCATGCGCGCCCATGTAAAAGGGCCGAGTTATACGGACCGGGTGCAGTGGCGTCTCATCCTGAAACCATTGTTTATGGCCCTCTCTCCAAATTAGGCGAAAAGTTAACCTTAGCCAATCCGATTCTTGTTTTGGACTTCCCATCATGTATTCCTGCGCTGGGATTCTCACCAGATTCATACCAATAGAATTTACGTGTGTGACTGGTTTTTTCGGTGACTCCAACAACATGTTCAGCCCCTGCAAGGATCTGAGCCAATTGGCGCAGTCTCGGCTTTCTCCTGTCATTTGTTGGCATTCCTTCATGGTATTCCGAAAGATCTCAATGGCCCGGGCGGAATCGCCCGACAAAGCTAGTTCTCCTGCCCGCTTGATACCTTCTGGAATACTGGAGGAACTTGTGTTGGAACCATCCTCGGAATTTTTGGATTGAGTCTCCTGACACTGGGCTATCATGCAGGATCCAAAAAATGCCAGTGCTGCCGCGATTGTGATGAAAGACAATTTAGCAGTTATCGGTTTCATATTTTTTATCGATTCTGGGACTGAGACGAAGTGGGGTCGTAAACCGTCTTTAATCACAGGATTAATATGTTTAAGATTAACAGCTATTATTTTAAAAAGATGATATATTTTAGCAATGTTTTTTGTCAGTTTTTGTTCAATTGACTTATTGATAAACATATTTATCACCTTGATATTAATTTTTATTTTGATCATATCAAAAATTCCTTGACAAAAAGTAGAATCAGAGGAATTGTAGCAGAGAAACGGGGTGAGTCAAGCGTGGACTTAGGGACGAGACTCACTAGTAATCGGCATGAGCAGTTTGAACAGAAAAAAGATTGACAACATTGTTTAAAAGTGGTACCGATTAACAAACGTTTTTTGAATCTTTAAGAGGGAGCAACTGTTTTCGATTAGAGAACAGCGAATGTATTCTCGTTTCATGAGGAGGTAATGATTTCAATGAGAAGATTTGCAGTGACGCTCGCGGTTGTAGGTATGGTTATGTTGTTTGCTTCATACAGCTTTGGATTCTTTGCTTGGGCTCCTTATTCGTCCTGGGGCAATGCATCATCCAGTAGTAGCAGCAGCGGAACCTATACAGCTAGTTCATCAAGCAGCGGTTCTTATTGGCCCGCCAGCTCTTCAAGCAGCAGTGGAACTGTGGCTTATTGCTGCGCCCCGGCTTCCAGCAGCAGCAGTGGTTACTATTGGCCCGCCAGCTCATCGAGCAGCGGTTACTACCCTGCAAGTAGTTCATCAAGCGGTTGGTTCTAAAGACTAATTGTTAGTGAAAAGGCTTTTTCTTGGCTTTTTAACTTAAAAAGCATATTGGAAAAAAGCGATCTTTTGATTGAGGATCGCTTTTTTTGTTTTTGATCGGGTGTCTTTTTATGATTATGAAAAATCTCAGAGACCTTGCCATATGCCTTTTGTGGATTGCTGGTTTTGTTGCCCTCACTTCATGTCAGGATCACAAATCCACGCAGAAAATAAAAGAACCGCCTGACGAATTGATTGGCGCATGGGTCTTGTCGGATCGGGTCATCGACGGGCAACTCTCTCCGATACAAGATGGAATAATCAAACTTACATTTCGTAAGACCGGGAAATTTCAGGCAAGTTTTCAGGGTCAGCCGAACCAGAAATGGGTTGAAGCTGGTCAAGGGGTTTTTTCTTATGATCCTCCCCTCTTGTCCCTGTATTGGGATTCTGGAAGAGTGGTTCCCCTTCTCCTGAGTGAATTGAGTTCCGAGAGTCTGCGCTTCCACCACGGGAGAACAACGGTTCCATTGAAAGACCAGGAAGCTGACGAGGTGTTCAAAAGACTTAAGCCCGAAAAGGGGCCAACTCGTGGGACATCATAACCTTGCATCTGTAATCGAAGAATCTTCATACAAGACGTTCGTATTTCTCTCGGTCCATTATGCAGGATGACCGAATCTAACTGATGAATATTATGAGCTTTATGGGGCTGTTCTTAAACGGGGCTGGAGCTTTTCCCAGGGCCCGGAAGTTTATAAGATTTATTTGATCTGATCTTTATTTCGTTAGGTTAATCAATGCTTGGCCAGATTAATTAGACCTCCAGCCAACAGAATATTTCGTTCCCTATCCGTTATTTCGAGTCTTACTTTTACAGTTTTACCTGAGTCGAGTTCTTTGGCTTCAAGTGTCTCCGCCCCTTGTTCAATAGATTTTCTTATGCCGGCTATTTTCAATCTCGCTCCCGTATTGAAAAGCTCATAGTCATCCGGATTTTCGAATCTAAGGGGTAGTATGCCAAAGTTGATCAGATTTGCTTTGTGTATTCGTGCGAAACTCTTTGCGAACTTGGCTCGGACACCAAGAAATCTGGGAGCTATAGCCGCATGTTCTCTAGATGATCCTTGCCCGTAATTCTCGCCCCCGATAATAAAGACTGATTTTGATTCTCTTGCGCGACTGGGAAAATCGGGATCGATGTTGTTGAATACAAATTCACTGATTGCGGGGATATTGCTCCTTAATGGCAGGATTTTGCTCCCGGCAGGCATAATGTGATCAGTTGTAATGTTGTCATCAAC
>Ga0268276_1003982_pt1 | contig 10810 bp, 11 predicted proteins | sample saktaG_4_FD_190145 | JGI IMG/M metagenome (GOLD analysis project Ga0268276, IMG submission 190145) | Saline water microbial communities from Sakinaw Lake, British Columbia, Canada - sak_2010_1_5_45m | ecosystem: Environmental > Aquatic > Non-marine Saline and Alkaline > Saline ...
TGGACATCGACGTCCAGGCCCTCCCCGAGAAGATCTCGGTCCGCGGCTACGAAATGGAAGTCACGCCTCGCGAAGGCAGCCCCTATCCGCAGATCAAGCGGACGGACCGCAAGAAGACCTACGTCATGCCCTATTTCGCCGACTTCGTCGCCAAGCGTTCCGTCCGAATCCCCTACGCCTACCTCATCCCCGTCTTCGGCACGGACGTCCTCGACAAGCTGAGGCAGCACGGGATCGCCGTCGAGCGTTTGACGGAAGCCGTGACCCTCGAAACGGAGGCCTTCCGGCTCAAGGAGATCAAGGGGGCCGAGCGGCTCTACCAGGGCCACCGGACCAACACCGTCAAGGGCGAGTACGCCGTCGAAAAGCGGGAGTTCCCAAAGGGGACGCTCGTTGTCCGGACAGCCCAGGCCCTGGGCCGGCTCGCGGCCTACCTCCTCGAGCCGGAGAGCGACGACGGGCTTCTCGTCTGGAATTTCTTCGACAGGGATATCGTCGGCCAGTGGGGGCGGGGAGGGCAGACCTATCCCGTCTATAAGCTTTTGACCCCCCAGAGCCTGGCCGCCGCCGGCGTCGACTGATTACTTTTTCTTCTTCTTGGCCGAGACCAGGTACTTGCCGCAGTTCTCGCACACGTAGATGTCGTTCGAGCCCTCCATGGCCGAATGCATCTGGGTCGAGATGTTGATGTTGCAGCTCTGGCAGACCCCGTCGATCGCGTCGGCGACCGCGAACCCGTAGCGCTCCATCAATAGGTCGAATCGCGACACGAGGTCGCGATCGAGCTCCTCGCGGATCATGGCCGCCTGTTTGTGGATCTCCTTCTGCTGTTCCTTCGTGCCTTTCTTCTTCTTGAGCTCGAGCTCCTGGAGCTTCTTGAGGAGGCGGGCCCGGCTGACGATCTTCTCCTCGTGGACGAACCTGAACTCGATCTCGGAGAGGATGCCGAAGAGCTCCGCCTTGTCCTTGGCGGCCAGAATGCGGCCCCGGTTCTCGATCCGGATGAGGAAGCGGGCCAGCCCGGCGAAGAGGTGGTTGAAGAGCCCCGGCAGCGTCGGGTTCCAGACGACAAGGATGATCACGTGGACCTTCTGGCCGTCGTGGGCGTCGAAGTCGATGCCCTTCTCGGAACGGCCGACGGCGACGGCGATCTCGCCGCCGGAATCGACGCGGGCGTGCGGCAGAGCGACGCCGAAGCCGATAGCCGTGGAGACAAGGTTCTCCCGGTCGATGATCCGGGTCAGGATGAGCTTCTTGTTGTCGATGAGCTTCTGCTTGGCCAGGACGTCGAGAAGCTCTTCGATGGCCTCGACCTTGTCTTTGCCCTTGAGGTCGTAAATGAGTTGCGAGGGTTTGAGATAATCCGAAAAATAGCAACTACGAGGAAGGGTGCTATTCTCCATTGCTGACGGAGTCTAACACACTCCGCCGGAAAAGCCAACATTCAGTTTTTCCGTTTGAACGAGCTCGTCGGCAGGAACTGGGGCAGGGCATCGCGTTCCTGAAGGATGGCGATGATCCCCCGGGCCCAGTCGGCGATCTGGAGCGTCCCGCGGAGGTCCCAGTCGGGCTGGATCTCGTCGGTTACCTTGTGGTATTTCGTCTCCCGGTAGTCCACGAATTTCCGCTGGACGAGGCCCTTGTCAGGCCCCTTGGCGACGATCCCCTGGCTGAGCCAGACGCCGGGGATCCCCACCCGGGCGAAGCTGAGCTGGTCGGCCCGGTAGAAAAAGCCGAGCTCGCCGTTCCGTTCGGGGATATAGCGGAGACCCAGCCTTTCGGCCGCCTGCCGGCAGACCTCGTCGAGGTCCGAGTGCTTGGCCCCGATGGCGAAGACGTCCTCGGTCTCGCCCCAGACGTTGGTCAGCTCGAGGTTGATGTCCGCGATGACCGTGTCGTTCAGGAACGGCATGTGCCGGGCGAAGTAGTCCGACCCCAGGAGGAGCTGCTCCTCGGCGGTCACGGCGACGAAGCAGAGGTCGGCTTTGAGCTTCTCCGGCCTCTGGGCGTAGTAGCCGGCCAGGGCGAGCAGGACGGCCGAGGCGGAGCAATTGTCCACGGCGCCGTTGTAGATCTGGTCGCCCTGCAGCGTCTCGTCCCTGCCGAAGTGGTCGTAGTGGGCCGAGAGGACGATCGTCCGTTTCCGGGCGGCGGGATTCTTGGCCCGGACGACGCCGGCGACGTTGACGCCGTCGACGGTGCGGAAGATCCGGTGTTGGCGCACTTTGGCCCGGAGGCCGAGCGGGACGGGCGCGAAATCCGCGGTCTCGGCCTTGGCCCGGAGGGCCTGACGGTCGAGCTTGACGGCGCTTAAAAGTTTGTCGGCCGTCTCGCCGTTGACCCAGCCCTCGAACAAGAGCCGGGGGTCGCGGTCGGGCAGGAAGAAGCTCTCGTTGCCCCAGGAGGCCCGGAGGACGTCCCAGCCGTAGGCCGCTCCCTTCGTGTCGTGGATGATGAGGACGCCGGCGGCGCCGAGTTCCTCGGCCTTTTCGAACTTATAGGGCCACCGCCCGTAATAGGTCATGTCTTCGCCGTCGAAGGCGCCGCCGGGGCGGTTGCCCGGCTCGTTGATCTCGACGAGGAGGACCTTGCCGGTGAGGTCCAAACCCTTGATGTCGTCCCAGTTCCGCTCGGGGGCCTGGACAAGAAAGCCGCAATAGACGAGGTCCCCGGCCGCTTCGGCCGGCGCGTCCTCGCGTTCCGTGCGGATGACGAACTCATCCCACGGAACGGGGGTGATGGCCACGGCCGGCGCGACGAACTCGAGTGTCGCCACGGGGTCGGGCTTGGAGCCCTTCAAGGGGAAATTCTGTCTGTAACTCGCTCCAAAGACCGGCTCGAGGCCCATCGTCTTGAAGTAATCCTCCTGGTAGCGGGCGGCCATTTCGATGCCCTTCGTCCCGACGGCCCGGCCCTCGAGGAGATCAGAGGAGAGATAACGGATGTGGGACTCGATCTCCTTGACCGTGATAGGTTCTATCCGGTCCGATGAACCCTGGCAGGAACAGAGGCCGGCGAGCAGGCCGACGCAAAGAAGCCCCGAAAATTCTCTTCGGATGTTCATCGCTCTTCCCTCCACGTTTTCCATCGCGGACGGGACTATACCACAGCGCACCGGGGACGCTAAAGCCCGGATTTCTTGACCGGAGACCGGCTTTGGCTTAACATGGGACCCAGCGGCCGAAAGCGCCGACGAAAGGAGCTCACCATGATGACATCCCATAAATACGCCGCGGGCGTCCTCGCCGCGGTCCTCGTCCTGTCCCTGGGCCCGGCCTCACTCCCCGGCCAGAACCAGGAGGCCAAGGCCGAGCTTCCCGTCCTCGTCACGTCCTGCGGCCAGAGCATCGGACCGACGACGATCAAGGTCGTCCTCCAGCGCTTGAAATACGCCTTCGATATCGACCCGCTGGCGACGCCGGAGACGCTCCAGGCCAAGGCCAAGACGGGGACGCCCTACAAATCGCTCATCATCACCATGGGGGCCAGCCTCAAGGGCATGGGAGCGGCGGGTATCGAGATCGAGGACGAGCTGGCCCGCGCCACGGCCCTCATCGCCGAGGCCCGCAAGCTCGGGATCAAGATCATCGGCGCCCACATCGAGGGCATGAAGCGCCGCTCCCAGGGGGCGGCCGCCGGCGACACGACCGACGAGCAGAGCATCGACGCCGTGGCCCCGAACTCGGCCATCCTCCTCGTTCTGAAAGAAGGAAATTCCGACGGCCGATTCACGGCCATCGCGGAGGCCAAGAAGATCCCGCTCATCGAATTCGAGAAGACGCTGGACCTGATCCCGACTTTGGAAAAGCTGTTCGCAAAATAACATTCTCCCCGAGCCCTTGCGGAAGAAAAGCAAAGGGCTTCTGTGCTACAATACCGCCGGGAAAGAGGTGGTCGGGGGGGGAGCCGAAGGGAGGTTGGACCATGATCGCCACGGAAACCGTCAAAACGGTCGTGCTCGTCCTTTTCGGACTTTCCGTCCTCTGGATCATCATCATCGTCGTCAAGAACGATATGCAGACGATCATCCGCGCCCTGCTCGTCACCGCCGTCCTGGGATTGGCGCTTTTTTTCCTCAGCCAAACCAAGCTCGAGAAGCTGTCCTATACCGCCGTCAAGAACGAGCTCTTCCCGGTGAAGATGCGGAACTACGCGTTCCAAAAACTGGAGGGACAGATCGAGGGGAGACCGACGACCACCTACATCTTCCAAGACCCGGGCCCGCCGCTCCCCCTGGCCATGATGAACGGAGGAAAGTACATGGCCATCAAGGACGTCCGGTTGATCAACTCCGTGCTTGAGTTCCTCGGCCTGCCGCCCGTTAAGGAGGGCGTCAGCGAACTGGCCTCGATCACCCACGTGGACATCGACTCCGACAAATACCGCTGGGACGATTACGAAAAGGGGGTCCTGCTCATCGAGCGGGGGCTCTGCCGCGACATGACCGCGGCGCAGACCTTCCCCTGCATCGCCCGGATCACGATCTACAGCCGCTAGCCGCAGGGAAGCGCAAAGCATCCCGATGAACGCCACGACATCCGCCACCCTCGTTCTGGCCGTCATGGTCGCGGCCTACGTCGTCGCCAAGATCCTCAAGGTTTCGACCGAGCTCTCGCTCTTCGCGGCCGCCCTGGCCGGGGCTCTGGCCGGGGGCAACGGCCTTCCGGTCCGGCATATCGTCGAAGGCGCGTTCACCTACTTCGACATCGTCCTCATCTTCGTCACCGCCACCCTGTTCATGAACCTGCTCAAGGAATCGGGGGCGGCCGTGTTCGTCGTCCGGGCCATCCTCAGCCGGTTCCATCGGCACAAGGCCCCCCTGTTCGTTCTGTTGACGCTCCTCCTCCTCGTCCCGGGCGCGCTGACGGGGGCCGGGAGCGTCACCGTCCTCATCATGGGCGGCATGGCGGCCACGGTCCTCGGCACCATGGACATCCCCAAGTCGAAGATCGCGGCCATCATCTTCGTCATCGCCGGCCTGAGCGCCGCCGCCCCGCCCGTCAACCTCTGGGCCATGCTGACCGCAGCGGGCACCAACATGCCCTACGTCGGCTTCTTCCTGCCGCTCCTCGTCCCCTGCGTCGTCCTGGCCCTGCTGACGATCTTCATCCTCGGCTGGAAGGCCAAGCCCGTCGACCTCGCGAAAGCCCTGGCCGAGCTGCCCGAGGCGCCGCCGAAGATGAATTGGGGCCGAGTCGCCTTCCCTTTCCTCGTCTTTTTCCTCCTCGTCGGCGCCGGGCGCGTTTTTCCGTTTTCGTTCCCCATCCTTGGTCTGCCGCTGATGTTCGCCGCGGCCGCGGCGGCTGCGTTCGTCCTCTCCCCGGTCAAACTCGCCTTCTTCACGATATCCAAGGACACGGTCCGCCAGCTCCTGCCCCTCATCGGGACGCTGACCTGCGCGGGCATCCTGGTCCTGATCATGGCCCTGACCGGAGTCCGGGGTCTCATCGCCATCACCACGGTGACTCTCCCCATCACGGTCGTTTTCCTGACCCTCGCCCTGACCCTGCCCGTCTCCGAGGCGGTCCTGATGTGGGGGGCGGCTCCGGTCCTCGGCGTCCCGCTCGTTCTTCTCTTCAACACGATCGGGCTCAACCCGGTCGTGGCCCTGGCCGGAATGAGCGTCATCTGGCCCCTCGGCGACGCCATCCCGCCCACGGCCATCATCGGACGCCTGACGACGACGACGGTGGGCCTGAAAGAGCCCTATTCGAGGTTCCTGAAATACTGTCTCGTGCCGGCGATCCTCATCGCCGTCGTCGGGACGCTGATGGTCGTCTTCAGCAAGAAGCTGGCCTTCTTAACGGTGTTTTAGCATGAACACGATCGTGACCATCCTCTATTATCTCCTGACGGCCTACATCGCCGTCCTCCTCGTCGCGGATTTCCTGAAAAACAAGAAATGGCAGGACGAGGTCCTCTACATCATCGTCCTCATCCCGTTCGTCCTGAGACTGCTGAGGCTGAAATGACGAGGAAGATCGTTCTCGCGGTGCTTGGGGCGGCCCTGGCCCTCTTCGCCGGGCTGAGCTTCTACCGGAGCCGGCATCTCCGGGAGCCGGTCGTGCCCGGTCCGAGCGTATCCCGGGTGGCTCATCTCGGTGACTATTTCGGACCTCTCAAGGGCTCGGTCAACGACGTCAATGTCTACATCCTCGAAGGGAAAGAGCCCGGCGGCACGATCCTCCTCCTCGGCGGCACCCACCCGGAGGAGCCGGCGGGCCGGCTGGCGACCTGGATCTTCGCCGAGAACGCCGAAGTGGCCAAGGGCCGGATCTTTGTCATCCTGTCGGCCAACCGCAGCGCTTCGACCGTGACCCGCCTCGGCGGGGCCTATCCGCCCGACTTCACCATTCCCACGGCTTGGGGCGGCCAGAAGTTCCGCATGGGCGACCGCTGGTCCAACCCGCTCGACCAGTGGCCCGACCCCGAGGTCTACCTGCACTATCCGACCCGCCAGGAGTTGGCCTACGTCGACATCCGCAACCTCAACCGGACCTTCCCCGGGCGGCCGAACGGGACGCTGACCGAGAAGACCTGCTATGCCATCACCGAGCTCATCCGCCGCGAGAAGGTCGACATCGCCATCGACTTCCACGAGGCCGAACTCCAATATCCCGTGATCAGCACGATCGTCGCCCATCCGAAGGGCGCGGATCTGGCCGCCGCGGCGTCGATGTTCATCAGCAGCCTGGAGGGGTTCGCCATCGGGGTCGAGAACTCGCCCAAGGCCCTCCGCGGCCTGTCCCACCGCGAGATCGGGGACGCGACCGACGCGATTTCCCTCCTCCTCGAGGCCCCTGAGCCCTTCCTCGACGCGACGCGCGGCCGGACCAACCGTGAGCTTCTCATGACGGGGAAAGACGAGTTTATCGTCCGGGCCGGAAAGCGCGGGCTCCTTTTCGAGAAGATCGACGAGAAGGGCTGGCCGATCGATATCCGCGTCGGGCGCCACACATCGACCGTCCTCCAGATCCTCGAGATCTGGTCGGGTGACAACCCGGCCAAAGCCGTGCTCCTGTCCGGGGTCCCCCGCTACACCGACGTCGTCCAGAATGGAATCGGAGCCTACCTCAAGGATCCGAAGACGGTCGACCCCGCCAAGCTCGTTTTCGAATAAGAAAACTGCAATCCGACTCTGACGCAGCCGGTTTCTATCGGCCAGCGTCTTCGTCGGATAATCAAGGGGGCATGACGGGGACGCTGCCCGTTATTGGCTGTAGCGGGGCCGTAGCGGGGATATGTACTTCGGGTACGTGTCCCCGTTCTTTCTCGCGGCGGGGGATTTCATGGCAGCCTTCATCCAGCATCACCGCATCAGATAAACTTCATAAAAAAACAGAACCGTCCACTTTTTATTTAGGTCAAACGCCGCCGGGTCGTGGCCATCACGGCGATCATTGTCAGAACATAAACCACGGTCAGCGCGACGGACGGCCATGAGCCGGCAACGGCACGACGAAAGAGCGGTCCTTCCCCCGGACCGGGAAGCGGCCGCGGGTCCCAGGGAAAGCCGTAGCGCTCGCAGAGACCCTTGATGTTGAGCAAGTGGATGACCGGGATCTTTTCCGCAGCCATGGCCTGAAGGACGCCCCGCTCGCCGGGCGGAGGGATGAAAACCGCGTCGGCGAGGCCCGGCCGCAATTTCAGCACTTCGGCGTTTGTCCCCATGTTGGCCCAACTGCCGCCGATGTTGACGAACGCCTTGATAGGCCTCGTCCCTGCCCCTTGGCGATAGATCTTCATCCGCGACGCGACGTTCCGTTCGAGATCGGATTCCTCAAGGAACAGCACCCCGCCTGCGCGAATGCGCGTTTCTAGGAGGGCGCGGCCTTCCGGACTCATGTCCCGTCCGACATCCTCATCCCCGCCGACGGCGCGGGCGATCGGAACGAAATCGATGAGGCCCGCGGCCACCAAACATTCCTCCATATCCAGCCAGGTGAATTCGGGGACGTTCCCCCCCCACTGCGACGCGCCGAGGGATGAGATGATGAGCGGTTCGACGCCCATGACTTTGGCCGCAGAAAGAGTGGCGACGATGAGGGCCGGAAACGAGCTCGAGGCGCCAATGGCGACGGCGTCTCCCCGCCTCGCCCCGGCTTCATGGAGGAGCGACACGACGAGGGCCGCGAAATTCGGGTTCGTCGTCGTCCTTTTCGCTTCGAGCCGGCCGGCCGAAGTCGTGATCGCCGACGTCTCCCATCCGATGAGGCCGGTCCCGTTCGGGTCGGTCTCCCGGTCGACCTTGACGCCCCGGCCCTCGCGGCAGTCCTTGATCGCCACGCTCGCCGAGGCCATCAACCGCGAAGCCGCGGTCATCTCCGCATTGAGAGCAGGTTCGGGGACAGGGATGAACCGGGCAAGGAGAAAGTAGGCGAGGCTTAAGGCCGCGGCCGCGTAGACGGGCCCGAACAAGCTTCTCCCGAGGGGCCGTTTCACAAGACCGACACCAACCGGACGACGGCGAAGGTCAGGATGGCCACGGTGGCGAGGGAGGCTAGGGTCGGCAATGCCTTCTGCCGGGAGAGGCACGAGGCCAGGATGCCGGGGATGACCCAGCCGATAACGCGAAGCTCGACGGGCGCCGCGAAAAGCCGCGGCAGAACGAGGAGCCAGGCCTGCGAGAGGACCGCCCCTACGAGGACCATCAGGACGAAGCGGCGACGACCGAAAAGGATGAGGTGACGGGAGAAAAACCGATAGATTGCCAGTGTCAGCAGGGCGACGGCCAGTGTCGCCGCGGCCCGGAGCGGCCGGTCGAGATAGAGGGCGAAGTAGCCGGGGACGATGAGGCCGCCGGGTGAGAGGTCCGTGATCTCGGCCCAGAGGAGGGCCAGGACAAGTCCGATGAGGAGCGTTTCAACGATCATGAGGGATCCCCTTCTCATCCCAATAATGGACGAGCCGCTCGCCCGGCCCGACGATGTTGCCGAGGCCGACGACGACGGGTTCGTCCGGAGCGGCCGAAACGACACCGCCCATGAACGTTTTGGGAGACGACCCGTCGTCAACGGAAAAAACCGTGCCTCCCGGCGGCGGCGACTTCCGGATCTTCCGCAGGGCCGCCCGGGCCGGCCGGCCGAGAAGAACGACGCGGGCGAAGTCCCGGAAGAAGCCCTCTCTGGCCGCGCGGATCCACTGCAGACTCCGGTCGCCGCGATCCTCGCGCAGGCTCAGGAGCCCGATCCACCGTCGCGATACGGGTGGGAATTCCCGGCTGATCTTCAAGAGCGCCGCCGCCGAAGATTCCGGTTCGTTGGCGGCGAAGGCGCTGGCGCAGACCGCCGGCCGGGGCGGGTCGCCGAACCGGCCGCGCCAGACCCTGAGGCCGCCGAAATCGGGCGAAGCGCCGGCGATCCCCCGCTCGGCCGTCTCTCTTGCGACGCCGAGCGATGCGAGGACGGCAAGAGAGAGCCGGATATTCGGCTCGAACTCTCCGAACGATAAACGCGGGGCCGCCCCCGGTCCGGCGACCGCGGCCAAAAGGGGCACCGGATGGAGCCTCGACGCGGTCCGCGCGGCCGCTTCCTCGAAGACCGGATAAATCTCTTCCTTCGGGATGAAAATATCCGCCCGTTCGGGGAACGCCGAAGCGAGGGAGCGGGCGATATCGTCCTTACGCCTGCCCAGTTCGTCCAGATGGTCGAGCCGGACGTTGGTCAGGGCCAGGGTGCCGGGCCGGAGGATCCGCCGGGACTCCACGGCCAGGCACTCCGTGCCGATGCTCATCATTTCGGAGACAAGTGTGTCGGTGCCCGTCGCCGCGGCCAGCCGGATGAGCCTGACCTGTTCCCTGATGGATGCCGGTCCGGCCCTGGGGATCTCCCGTTCCGAACCGTCCGGGAAGATCAAAACGGGCTTCGAGCCGGTGGTTTTAGCCAAGACCCGGACACCCGACTCTCTGAGTCCGGCCGCGATGAGCCGGGTGACTCCGGACTTGCCCCGGGTTCCGGCAATGGCCACCCGCCGAGGGACCCGCGCAAGCGCCCCCTCGAGACGGACGCGTTCACGGATAAGATAGAAAAGGAGGACGCCCAGACAGACGGTAAGGACGAGAAGCTCGCGCGTGGCTAGTCTCTCCGGAATTCCGCGGGACGGCTATTTTTTCTCGAGGGTGGCCAGGGCCTGCTGGTATTTCTGGAGGTCGGTGATGCCGAATACCACGTTCTTGTTGTAGTCCTCGAGCTCGCCCCGATACCTGTCCCCGGTGTTTGTGACCTTCCACTGGGTGGGCTGGACAAAGACGAAGCTATACTTGACGAAGTACCGGTTGTAGGGATAGGTCCAGACTTCGGCCCTGTTGGCTCCGACGTCCTCGTTGCTTCTCTGGGTTGCCTGGGCCATCTGGCCGGGAAGGGCGATCGAACCCCAGTCGGTGTTCTGGTCGACATCGATCGAAACAGGACTTCCGTTGAGGAGGTACACCCGTGACCGGTCGGTGTTCCACGGCTGCTGGGAATTCTCTTTCCAGAAATTCTTGATGACGTAATCCAACCGGGCCCGGTACATGGCCTGCGCGTCCTGGGTCCGGGCCGCCCAGAAGAGTTCCTGGAAAGCCTTCCTGCTCTCCGTGGACAGCGCCCGGTAGGCCGTCCGTTCGAAATCCTGCATGATGATGTAATGCTGGGTGAACCAGGCGTCCTTGGTCGGCATGGTGTTGACGCCGCAGGCGGCCAGGGCCAGGAGCGACAGAACGGCTGCCCCGATACATTTCTTCATGAAGGACCTCCCCGTCGAAAAGGCGTTCCGGGACAAGTATAGGCCCGGAGCAGAAACCCGTCAACAAGGTCCCGGCGCCCGACCCGGG
>Ga0268276_1003986_pt1 | contig 10790 bp, 10 predicted proteins | sample saktaG_4_FD_190145 | JGI IMG/M metagenome (GOLD analysis project Ga0268276, IMG submission 190145) | Saline water microbial communities from Sakinaw Lake, British Columbia, Canada - sak_2010_1_5_45m | ecosystem: Environmental > Aquatic > Non-marine Saline and Alkaline > Saline ...
TATGATGAGAAGGCTAAAGAGATGCGTTATTGTAGCGGCTATAGCTCTATTTATATGTGCGGGAATATTCGTGACTAGCGGCATATGCCAGGATGAAACGGTAAAAGTATTTGATGAAACGGTAAAAGCATTTAAGGAAGGTGACGAGACTACGGCAACGATGGTAAATAATAGCTCCTGCCCAGTCTCGGACGATGATATCATTAAAGGCGAAGCCGTTATGGTAGAATATAAGGGTAAGATATATAATCTGTGCTGCGAGGCATGCGTAAAACATTTTAAGAAATTCCCGGAAAAGTTCGCGCTTAAACTAGCGTCGGGCAGGTAGAGCTCTTTAGCCCCTATTAAGACAATGAGAAGACTAGCATATTTAGCACTCCTGGCCACACTCTTTCTTCTGGTGGCGCTTTGCATCCGTACAGAGAGCGCCGTAGATCTGGGGCTTCATATCAAGGCCGGCGAGACTATCGTCCTCGAAAAGCACAGGATATATGAAGACCCGTTTACCTTCACAGCCTCCCCCCACAAATATATAGATCTCTCCTGGATCTTTCAGATCATCGTCTACTTTCTCTGGTGTAAATCAGGGATCTTAGGGATAGCTCTATTAAAACTTTTCGTTGTCTTGGCCGCCTTCTGGCTCCTCTTTAAGAGCTCGACGCTCTCCCAAAAAAATCTAATGATCCTCTTTCCCCTCTTTCTCCTGTCGATCTTTATTTGCGAATCCAGATTTTACGCCCGGCCCGAATTATTTACATTCTTCTTCATCAGCGCGACACTTTACGTCTTCTATAGATATAAAAAAGAGAGCGGGAGATCTTTATGGCCGTTGGTATTGATCAATTTTTTATGGGTCAATATTCACGGATTTTTCGTTTTAGGCTGGGGCATTCTCTTCTGTTTTTTAGCCGGTGAGCTTATTGAGGGGAGGAAGCCCTCAAAGCATGTCATGACGGCGGCCGCGCTTTCCATAGCCGTCTGTTTTTTAAATCCTTACGGATATGAAGGAGTAGCCCACCCTTTTTCTATGCTGAAAGGCCTGGGCGGAAGTATATATTCAGGCGTGATCACCGAACTCATCCCTCCTTTTTCGGGACCCGTAGAGGGCTGGATGACGCTCTCCTCCCCCATATTTCTTTACGCGTGCCTGATCGCGGTCTCGCTCATAGCTATTCTTTTGAATATAGGCAGACAATCTTTTTTCAATATCTTCATCTATCTTCTGTTTCTTACGATATCCCTTAAAGCAAAACGAAATGTCCCATTCTTTTGCTTTGCGGTCGTTCCTATGACGGCATGGAATCTTGAAGATATCTGGGCCAGAATACCCCGGTCAAAGTACATGAGACTATTAGGGCTATGCGCGCTCACAGGCGCATTACTCTTTGTTGCGGTTACGATATGCGAGGTCGTATCCGGCTACTATTATGTTAAAGAGAGGCGGCCGGAGAATTTTGGCATAGGGATGGGAAGCGATATGCCGGTAAAGGCGGTTGAATTCGTAAATAGCCAGGGGCTGACCGGAAATGTCTTCAATCATTTTAATTACGGCGGTTATCTGCTCTGGCGTCTATCGCCCGGCCAAAAGGTATTTATCGACGGGCGGACGGAGGTGATGGGCGAGAGCCTCTATGAGTATTACTATCGAAGCATGGCGTCGGGGCCTTTCTGGGAAGAATGCGTGAACAAGTACCGCATTAACTGGGTCATCGCCCCATGCTCAGAGATCAGATTTTTGCAGATGCTCTATAAGAGCCCGGATTGGGCGCTAGTCTATTTAGACGGAACTACAGCGGTATTTGTGAAAGATGCCGAAGAGAATAGAGAGATATTAAAGAAGAAGCTGCCTCTCGAACAGCCCTATCAGGCCGGCGCGCAATTAAAGGAGAGCGCGTTCCGGTCATTCGATCTCTATTGGGCTCCGGAAAATTCTATTAGGCGTTTTTTTAAGGGCCGTTTTTCCTCGCAGCGATTTCCGATAGAGTATATACATAAAGGAAACGTCCTCTCTTCATTCGGCTACTTCGACCGGGCTGAAGAGCTCTATCTGGAGTCTCTTCTGAATAGTCCGCAGTATTATGAAAGCCTCTTTAATCTGGGGATCAACTATTTTTTAAAAGGCAGATACCGGGATTCTATACACTGTTTTATGGGAGTATTGACGGCAAATCCGGATCATCGGATGGCCCAGGAATGGCTCGCGAGGTGCGGCCCGTACAGCCTTCTGAAGCAGTAGTAAATAGGGGACAGCGCCCTATTTCCTATCAATTTAAATAGGGAAATAGGGCGCTGTCCCCTATTTAAATTGAGATCTTGGTTACCAGGATGGAGGCCTTCACAAGCGACGCCTCTTTATCCTTTAAGCCCAGGCGGAGCTTTAAGACCCTGAGTAATTGCGGCGAGTTGTTCAGGTTGTAGAGAAATGTGGTGACCTGCTCCATGTCGCCTTCAACCTCCACTTCTACAGCATATTCCCTGTAGAGTTCGGTCTGTTTAGGCGCCGTAGGTTTTATGTCTACCAGCCTGACCGAAGCCGTTCGCGCCATCCCCTCTATCTGGGCAAGTATATCCGCCACATCTTCTTCGTCGGAAGCGTAGCTCCTCTTGACATAAGACTTATACCTCTTATACTCTTTCTCTATAATATCCTTATTGTTTATATTGCGCAGATCCAGGCTCAATTTTTTTTCACTGAGCTTTATTTCACTATTAACGCGCCTGAACTTATCGCCTATAGGGCTTATGATAAGCCTGTCGACAAATACGAGCGTCACGATAATGGCTGCCGCCGTCAGGCCTATCCTGTCTTTCTTCGATAGCTTATGTAAAAAATCCATATTGATCATAGTCTCTTCCGATTATTTCTGATAATTACACGATATCTCAAATTCCGCGAATTCGGCATTATCCTTATCCCTCTTTGTCGTCGTATAAGTAGCCTTGACGCCCTCGAACATATTCGACTCCTCGAGCTTCTTGATATACTTAAATACGTCCGACATCGCCATCCCGCCGCCCTTTAAGATTATCGTATGCTTTTCATCTATATTTATATCCGTCAGGTGTATCTCTCTGGGCGTTATCTTGTATACCTCGTTTATTATCTCTATGGAAGAGCCGCGCGAATCGAGCCGCTTTTCCACCAGGTTTATAACACTGCGCATCTTCTCTGCGCTATCGGCTTCCGTTCCTATTCTGGATATCATCTTCTTCAGCTTTGTCAGATACATATTCTTGTTATAAATGTTCGTAAAGATCATAAGCGACAACATGGTGACCATGGAGACTATCAGCACCCCCATCAGGGTAAGCTGCTCTCTCTTGGTATCGACCATGTCCTTAACCTTTTGCTCGCTGGTGGTAAGGTCTATCTGCGGTTCTTTGGTCTTTGCAGATACGCCCAGAAGCTGTGTCAGCGAAACGAACTTAAAGTCATCGTTTTGCGAAATATCTTTAGCGTTATGTATATCGACGTCCTTGAACTGATAAGCATTCTCAACGGGTACACCCATAGCATCCCCTAAGGCGGCGTCGAGCCCTTTTATATTAGATGCCGAACCACTCAGGAATATCTTCACTATCTTTATGCTCTTCTCTTCTATCTGATAACGATCCAAAGATCTCTTTAACTCATCTAAAAATTTAGCGCGCCAATCGATCGCGTCCTGCATAAGATGGTTAGAGCCGATAAATATATTTCTCGTAAAGACCATCTTGTCGCGGCGTATGACTATAAAGTCCGAGTAGTTGGAATCTATATCCACCAGGGCGACACCCTGAAAGGTATCCAATTTCATTCCCGGCATATAATAATCATGAAACCAGTTATAAACGCCTTCACTGCTTACGGCGACCCTGTCTATATTCAGGCCCGCTTTCACCAGTGTCTCCGTGCGCTCATTTATAATATTCCGCGCCGCTATGACGAGCATCACCTTCGAGTAGCCGGACTGGCCTGTCTCTATTATCTTGTGCGACGACGCTATCTCTTCTTTTGAATAAGGCGTCTGTTTGCCTATCTGGAGATTTATCATGTCGCTTATCTCTTTGGGATCCGTGGTGGGCAGTTCCAGCATGCGTACTGTCACCAAATGGCGCGGTATGTAGGCCACTACATGTTTCCTGTCGAGCTTTAGATCTTTGAATATCTTAGAGATGGCTGTCGCTATACTATCCTTTATCTGCGCCAACTTGGAAAGGTTTATCACATAGGAAGCCTTGCCATTCTTCGTCTGGCTTTTCTGGGCTATCTTCAGCCAGTCATTGCCTATCTCCACCGCTACAACGGTTGTAGGTAAGCCAAGCGGCGGGAACTTTAATTTTTTTAAAAAGTCCGGCAGTTTTATTCTGCCCAGGAGACTCTTCTTATCGCCCGTCATTCTTCTCTCCAGTACTTTATGAGCCTATCTTCTCTGGCGTAGACAAATGTTATCTTCCGTGACCTGCTTTCGCGTCCCAGTGAGCCTAACGCCGTGCCTCTGAAATTATCGCTCTCTACTCCCAGCATCCCGGCGGCGCGCGTCAGCTGACTTATCTCGCCTCCGGAAAGGCCCACTGCCTTATTCAACGCCTCGGTGACCTGAGAAGCGTCCGTAAATATATTGCCGGGCGTATCCTTATTCTCCCCCGAGCTCTCTTGCTCGCGAAAAGCGACTATCTTATCCGCAAGGCTCTTATCCATACCGAGCGCGACCAATACCATAAAGCCCGCGGTATTAATATTTACCGTGCCGGTGCCGTATATTGTTATATAATCTTTTATCTTGTCAAATATATCCCTCGTCATCCCTCCCACCTGCAGGAGCTCCTCCGGAGCTTCAAAATCTCCGTTTTTACAGGGGTATGGCTCACCGAGATATTCGTAATAACCGCTCTCCTTACCATTCTTGCCGAGCGAGTCATCGGGATCACGCCAATCTATTATAGAGTCCGCTATCGCTTCGGCGTCAACCGTAGCGACGCCGCCGGCTTCCACAAGCAGATTCTTCAAGACATCGTGCGAAGCTTTATTTATACTGATCCTGCTCTCCTCGTCGGTAAGTCCATATTGTTGTGCGGCGCCGGATAACGGCGCTCTCTTAATAACGCTGAAGCTTCCCTGGCCAAGCGGCACATTATTGAAGGCCTCGTCACCGGTGCTCCACGAATCTTGCAGGCTGTCGTATTTTCCGGTAGTGTCGTTCTGTATTTCAAGGATAGCCCTCTCTACTCCGGCGCATGCAAGATAATACATCTTAACATTACCCAAGAGCCTGCCCGAAAGCTCCAATTGCGGCCATATATATGAATTAATGGCCATGGCCAGTATAGCCAGAAAGAACAGGCTCCACATGACTACGACCAATACACTTCCTCTTCTCTTATTCACTCTTTTTCTCTTTTTTCAGCTTGGCTTTTATCTTAGCCAGGTTCAACGAGACCGACGGCTTAATAAATATAATTCTCTCCAGGGTCGTGGCCTTGCCGCCATCCTTATAACTGATCTCCACCTTAACGCCTAAAGGGATATCCTCTGGGGCGTCCTCTAAAAGTATCTTACCGGTCTTGGCCTTGCCTTCCTCTTCCCGGGCTTGGCGCTCCTCAGACTTATCCCACATATCCACCCAGCTGTAAGATTCCGCCTCAGGATCATACGAAAAATATTTAAATCTGATATCTTCTATGGGAGAGAGCGCGGTAACGACGCCCTTGGGCGCATCCTTATTCTTGACCGCGATAGAATATTTTTTCTCTTCACGGGAGATCGTTCTTATTTTTTTACTGTCGTCGCGGTAGTAAGAGATCGACCCGACCGACTCCTCCGGCCGGTCATTAGGCCCCCTTCTCTTTATAATGCCGGGAAAGGTGAGCTTTTTAGATTCGCCTATAAAATCTATCCCTGTATAATAAAATGCATTCCTTATATCTCTTTCCAACTTTTCCATGGAGATCATGATATCGGCCCTGGTGTTGGTATAATTTTCCATCCTGTAAAATATATTCAACCCTCCGGCAAAAGTTGAGGCTATGGTCAGACCTATTACCGCCAATATGCCGGCCACAAGCATCATCTCTATCAGCGTAAAGCCCTTATCCCTTTTAACGCTCGACACTTTCACTCTCCATATATGTCACCAGATTAATATTTTTTGCCGGGGTGCGCAAAGGGTTGGCCACCGTAAGATCCACCAGGTTTAAATAATACCCCGCCGACTCATCGGCCGCTTCGCCTGCAGTACCGTCGTCTGATACTTTTACCTGAAGATCGGTCTGCCGCACCTCTTCATTCCAGAGCCATTTATCAAAGCTACCGCTCGACGCGCCTGGCGACGTGCCTTTCTGGACTATGGCCTTTTCCTCGATCCCGCCCATAACAGCTTTTAACGAATAGGCCGCGTCTATGCTGTACTGGGCATTCTCCATGGCTGTTACCGATGCGGAGTAGGCCCGCAGTATCCCCATCAACCCAAAAGACAATATAGAGACCGCTATGAGTATTTCTATCAGAGTGAATCCCTGCCTGCCGGGTAGCTGCCTACTTCCAATTCTTGATATCGTCATCCGTTCCTTCCAAAGCGTCTTTACCCATGGAATAGAGGTCGTATGTGGCCTTATTGCTGCCGCCGGGGCATTTATACTTGTAAACATTGCCCCACGGATCGAGGGGTACGTTTTCAAGGTACGGACCGTTCCAATTGCTCGGCACGGGCGCAGATGAGGGGGCAGAAGCCAGAGCCTCAAGGCCCTGTTCTGTCGTCGGAAAATTTCCATTATCCAATTCGTATAGCTTTAACGCCATCGCGATATTAGAGCTGATGTCCGCCTTCGCGACAGCTTTTTTAGCCTGCTCCGTACGTCCGCTTAAGCGCGGCACTACCATAGATGCCAGAGCCACGATTATCACCACCACTATCATGAGCTCAATAAGTGTAAAGCCTTTTTTATTCATATCATCCTCCGTAATATTTTATCCAGACTTTTTCCAATTCACTCATATTGCTTATCGAATCTGTATAGACGAACGACAACGCTTCGTCGATGCTCTTCCCGTCGCGCAGCTGCCTGCAGAGAAGCGCGAATTTCGTCGCTCCGTGCTTCTCGATAAGATATCCGACGAGAGTCACCGCTTGAGCGTAGAGCTTGGCCGATAAAACCGGGTCTTTTTCGCTGCCGGAACCTATTCTTGTCAATTCCGCCAGAGGTATAAATTCTCCGCTTCTGACAAGTTTCTTAACGAATCCTATCGCCCACGCGCGGCGCGCGGCTTCTTCCCATTGGGCGACACCTTCGTCGAGCCAGAGCGGAACTTCGCCTTTGAAGCCGACAAAATCCCTGAATATAAGATGCGCCAGCTCGTGCGGCAGGAGCTTATTAAGAAAATCTATATTACGGCCGTAGCTTATTATTTCCCTCTTGTCATATATAGCCACGCCGTGGATCCACGGCTCTCGCTTACCTATGGCAAACAAAAACTCCGCCTGATCCTTGTAAATATATATCTTGGCCCTTTTGTCCCACTGCCAAAAATTGTCATATCTGGAATAGCCGAGGTCCGAGGCTATTCTATTATAATTCTTTTCCGCGACTGCCAATACATCCTCTACGAATTTCTCGTCCTCGACGTAATATACGATAAAGTGCTCGCCCTTGAGTTCCTTCCAGTCCGCGGCTATGGCGGCCGCAGCCGCGCAAAAAAACAAGCCCACCACTGTCATTGTGAGGAGGCCTTTAGGCCGACGAATCAATCTCACCCGCCCATGCCTCCCATATTTAATATCGGGAGCAGCATCGCGAAGACGATAAATCCTACAAATCCTCCGACTAAAAGTATCAATATGGGCTCTATCAAAGACGTCATGACTTTTATGGTCTGCTCGACTTCCTTTTCGTATACGCTGGCTATTTCGGAAAGCGACTCTTCCAGCCTGCCGCTCTCTTCGCCCACCGCTATCATATTTATCATGAATTCAGGGAATACGTCGGACCGTTTGAAGCTTTCCGATATGGTACATCCCTGATTAAGAATAGCCGCCGATGATTCGGCAAGCTGGTCCTTTAAGACCTGGTTATCGAGTGTGTTGGCCGCGAGTTCAATGCTTTCATAAACAGGTATGCCGTTCTTAAGCAGAAGCCCAAGCGACCTCGAGAATCTAGCTATCTCGGCCGTCTTTATGAATTGGTTTACTACCGGTATCCGGAGCGTGATCATGTCGAGTATAGCCTTCTTCCTGCTCCCGGACTTATTTTTTCCCACTATCGCGATCAGAAAGAGGACGCCTATAACAAATATCCACCAATAGTGTGACATAAAATTAGTGGTAGCGATGAGTATTTTGGTCGGTAACGGCAGCTCCTGTTTCATTCCCTCAAATAACTTTAAGAGCTTCGGCAGAAAATATGTGAACATCAGGAATATCGTGCCTATGCCGGCTACGACAACGATAGCGGGATACGCCAGCGCCGATTGTATCTTGCGCCTTATCTCCTGCTCCTTCTCGCGATACTCAGCCAATTTATAGAGTACCTGGTCGAGCGAACCGCTCTTTTCTCCGGCCATTATCATGCTTGTGGTAAGGTTTGTAAAGAGGTCTGGATATTTCCTCATGGCGCCGGAGAGCAGTTCTCCGTCTTTGATATGGTTTTCCATATCGGTTACGACTGCTTTTAAAGCTTTATTCTTGGTCTGCTTGGCTATTAAGGCTAAAGCGCGCAGTAGTGGTATGTTTGATTTTACCAGGCTGGCAAGCTGCCACGTAAGGGCGTCCATATCCCGGGTGCTCACCTTGATCGGAGCGTGACGGCCTTCTCTCTTTGGTTGGATATCCCGTCCGGCGCTCTCCTTGCCTTTGGCGGCTGTTGATTCCGAATTATTTTCAGTCACTTTTATGGGAAAAAGGCCCATAGCTTCTATCATGGCTACGGCCTTATCCTCTGACTCGGCCTCTAATGAGCTCTTTACTATTTCGGTCGTGCCTTTTTTGGCTGAAAAATTATAAATGGGCATATCTTATCCCTCCAGCTGCGTTACTCTTAAGACCTCTTCCAGAGTGGTTACGCCGGCTAAGACCTTATCCCATCCGTCCTGTTTTAATGTATGCATTCCTTCCTCGATCGCTTTCGCTTTTATAATATGTGAAGGCGCCTTTTCCAGGATAAGATTCTTAATACTGTCTTTTATCAGCAGTGTCTCGTATATACCGAGCCTGCCCATATAGCCGGTTTCATTACAGGCCTTACAGCCTTTGCCATGATAGACAAAAGTATGTTTATCGGCATTAAATCCTTCAGCTTTTAACTGCTCGCTCTTGAATCCCAAGCTTGAGAGCGCCACCTTCTCCTTGCAGTCCTTGCATATGACCCTCACAAGCCTCTGTGCTATGAATGCGATGACCGAAGACGCTATCAGGTATGGTTCTATTCCTATATCTATTAAGCGCGTAATACCGCTGGCCGAATCGTTCGTGTGGAGTGTGGAGAACACCAGATGCCCCGTCAGCGCGGTCTGTATCGTGATCTCCGCCGTCTCCCGGTCCCTGACCTCTCCGACCATCATGACGTCAGGATCGTGCCTGAGCATACTCCTGAGCATTCTCGCGAATGTCAGATCTATCTTTGGATTTATCTGTGTTTGTGATATGCCTTTCAGCTCATATTCTATAGGATCTTCTATCGTAATGATCTTCCTTGCGCGCGAGTTCAGCTTGCTCAGGCAGGCGTATAGAGTCGTCGTCTTGCCGCTTCCCGTCGGGCCCGTAACAAATACTATACCGTGAGATTTTTTCAGCAGCTGCTCGATGGTCTCTTTGTCCTGATCTGAGACGCCCAGGTCGAGGATGTCGAACAACATCGTGGTGGGAAGCACCCTTATGACTATGTTTTCGCCGTATAATGTAGGTATTATCGATACGCGCAGCTCATATTCGTCCTTCCCTATCTTTACCTTTGCCCTGCCGTCCTGGGGCAGTCTGCGCTCAACGATGTCGAGCCCCGACATGACCTTTATCCTGGAGACGATCGCCGGATGCAGATATTTTACCTTCTCGCTCACCGTCTTATCGTACAGGATACCATCTATCCTGTAACGCAGGACGAGCTCTCCTCTGAAATGCTCGATATGTATATCCGTCGCCCTGTCCCTGATGGCCTCCTGCAGGACCTGATTCACCAGCTTTATTACGGACGCCGATTCCGCCAGCTTTTCCAGATCCTCGACCTTCTCCTCCGCCGCATGCGCTGCCGCCTCGCCGGCCGGGCGCAATTCGTCGGACATTATTCTATCTATGGTATCCGCGCCTACTCCATAATATTTTTTTATCGCTTCGGCGATATCCGCGGATGTAGCCAGGACCTTTTCGACTTTAAAGCCAAGATGTGTTTCCAGGTCATCTATGGGCCACATATCGAAAGGATTGGATATGGCGGCGGTCAGGACATTGCCCTCCAGAGCCACCGGCATCACGTTGTAGTGCCATACGAATTTGGCGGGGACATTCTTCAGGACATTCTCACTTATCTTTTTGGTCTTCAATTCAACGAACGGTATGCCCTGCTGTTTCGCGAGAACCTGCAATATATCCTTCTCCGCGACAAATCCCATCCTTATTAATATCTGCCCCAGCATCTCTTTCGTCTTCTGCTGTTCGCTCAAGGCGATATTAAGCTCGTCGACCGTTATCAATTTATTCTCGACTAAAATATCTCCCAGCCTTAAGGCCATATCTATTACTCCTATTCCTTCAAAGCGTCGGCGACTTTACCGATAAAGTAAAACTTATATTCGGGTATCTTGTCCAACTGCCCGCTTATTATTT
>Ga0268276_1003987_pt1 | contig 10790 bp, 8 predicted proteins | sample saktaG_4_FD_190145 | JGI IMG/M metagenome (GOLD analysis project Ga0268276, IMG submission 190145) | Saline water microbial communities from Sakinaw Lake, British Columbia, Canada - sak_2010_1_5_45m | ecosystem: Environmental > Aquatic > Non-marine Saline and Alkaline > Saline ...
AGGACTATTGTATTAGTAACCCACGAACAGGATATAGCAAACTATGCTAAAAGAATTATTAAAGTTTCAGATGGCAGAATAGTGAGTGATGAGTTAAATAATTCACCTATGGATGCCGAAACTGAACTGAACAAAATATTAGAGGAGGCACAAAATGAGAACTAGAAGAATATTTAAAAGTGCATTGAAAAGTCTTTGGAAATTTAAACTCCGTTCATTCCTGATGATGATTGGTATTGTCATTGGCATAATCGCATTAACAGTGATAGTATCTGCAGGCTTTGGAGCTAAGAATTTAGTAATGGAAAGGGTTAAAAAGTTTGGACTGGAGAGCCTGATGGTAACTGCCGGTGGTGGTATTCAACTAACAGAAAGGGGATCCTCCGGCCAGCTTAATACTACATTAAAATTAGATGATGCTGAATATTTATTAAATGAAATATCTGAAATTAAAGAAGTAGCTCCCTATAATCGCAAAGGAAATTCAGAAATAAAATATTTTGATAAGACAACTTCAGCAGCTTTGTTTGGCGTCACCCCTTCCTGGGCTTATGTTTGGGACTGGGATGTAAGTGATGGAGAATTCATTTCCGACGAAGATATTGCATCGCTAAATAGAGTATGTTTAATAGGCCCAACTGCACAAATAGAACTTTTCGGAGAAAAGAATCCTATTGGTGAAAAAATAAATATCGGCAACATACAATTTGAAGTGAAAGGGGTCCTGCAATCAAAAGGCACGAGTCCTGGTGGTGGCGATATGGATAACAGAATTATGATTCCCCTATCTACATTTATGCGGAGGGTTGCAAATGTTGATTATATTTTTGCAATAAAAATACTATTAAACCCCCAAAAAGAAACAAGCACCATAGTTGAAGATATTAATTCTATCTTAAGGGAAAGACATAGCCTTGCCCAGGGAACGCCTGATGATTTTACAATTACAACTCCAACAGAAGTAACAAAAATGGCAGAAAATATATCCGGCACCTTTAATTTATTTCTTGCTATTCTGGCTGCTATTTCTCTAATAACTGGCGGGGTTGTTGTTGCAAACATTATGTTTATTTCAGTAAATGAGAGAAAAAGAGAAATAGGCTTAAGAAAAGCGGTTGGCGCAAATAGTAAAGATATATTGGCACAATTCCTGATTGAAGCAATATTAGTTACCCTTACAGCTGGATTACTGGGGGTCTTACTTGGAAGTGCAGGTGCGAAAATATTAGGTGTACTAATGCAAATGCCTATATCAGTTTCATGGCCAAGTATTTTAATTGGCGTTGTTTTCTCAAGCCTTATCGGTATAATTGCAGGTATACAACCAGCAAAAAGAGCAGCTATACTTCAACCTGTAGTAGCTTTAAAATAAGTAATAATTAATATCAGGGCATCCCGGGAGGTTGATCTTTTATAATAGAATAATGAAGGTAGCAAAAAGCTTAAAGATATCTCTTAATCAGTTATTAACACACAAGTTAAGAACCATTCTTGCTCTGGTGGGAATTATCATTGGTGTCTCTGCAGTAATAATTATGGTCGCTATCGGTAACGGTGCGCAAATGGAAGTGCTTGATAAGATTGATTCAATGGGCACAAATCTTATTGTTGTTAACGCCGGACAAGTTCAGAAAACTTCTGGCAGACAACAGATAAGAGGAACTGTAACAACTTTAACACTTAAGGATGCAGCGGTTCTGGCAAACGAGTGCCCTGCCGTCAGTAAATCAGCACCGGTCCAAACAAAGATGATGCTGGTTAAATCGGGTAACCTGAGTATTAATACAACAATTACAGGCACAACCCCAGATTATCAAACCATTAGAAATTTTCACACAGAAAGGGGCCTATTCTTTACAGATGAAGAAAACAAAGCTTCAGTCAGATATGCGGTTTTAGGCCAAACTGTAGTAAAAAACCTGTTTGGCACAGATGATCCGATTGGTGAGACAATTAGAATCGGACGGGTTTCATTTGAGGTTATTGGAACTATGGAATCGAAAGGCGCTGATCTTAATGGGATTGACCAGGATGATCAAATCTTCATTCCCTTACAAACAGCGTTACGCAGAGTATTTAATCTGACTTATATCAATTCAATCAATATGCAGGTTACATCTTCCGATGAAATGGTTGACGCTGTAAACCAAATATCAGAAGTATTGCGCGATCGCCACAGGCTAAACAAATTAAACAAACCAGATGATTTTACAATTCAAAACCAAATTGAACTTTTGGTGGCACAAAAGGAAACGACTGATACATTTACCGCACTTATAGCAAGTGTAGCAAGCATCTCTCTGATAGTAGGTGGTATAGGAATACTTGCTATTATGTTGATAGCAATAAAAGAAAGAATCAAAGAAATTGGTTTGAGGATGGCTGTCGGTGGTAGCAGAAAAGATATTTTAATTCAATTTATTATCGAAGCTTCAATTCTCAGTATTAGCGGAGGAATTATTGGAATTATTATTGGTGTTTTCATTGCGATTTTATCAAGCATAGCTACCAACTGGACTTTAAATATTTCCATTCCCTCAATTGTATATTCGTTTTTATTTTCATTAGTAGTAGGTTTATTTTTTGGGGTTTATCCGGCACGCAAAGCATCTATGCTAGATCCGATTGAAGCATTGAGGAGTGAATGAGAAAGCAAATTTAAAGGATATATTTTAATAGAACATTATCAAAGAATGTAATGCGCTACTTAAAACGGCAGTACATTACTTTTAAAAAATATGGGTGAAAACATTAAAATGACTGATAGCGAAATAATTAGTTTGATCCTTCAACGTGACTGGATTGGCCTTGGGAATACATTGAAATATTTAATCATAATAACCCTATAACAAATCTTTAATTTACTATATATTTGAACATCTTTAACTTAGAAGAACTATACCATGAGAATAAAAAGAAACATAGCAATTAGTGAATCAGGATTTCTGTTTGATCCTACCGGAGGGGAATCATATTCGCTCAATGAACAGGCTCTTGAGATTTTCAACCTGTTAAAGGAAAAGAAAACTAATGAGGAGATAACAGGCTACATGACAGATAATTATGATATTGCATCAGAAGATTTTGAAAAGTATTACTTCGATTTTCTCGGTATGCTGAAACAATACAGACTATTAGAAGATGATGACCAGAACCAGGATTAATATAGCCGTAACAGGTCTGAATAACACCGATAATCCAGGACCCGGAGTTCCTGTTATCAGGGCTCTGAGGGATTCCAAAGAATTCGATGTAAGGATTATTGGTCTGGCTTACGAAAATCTTGAGCCAGGAATTTATATGCACGATATTGTTGACAAGACCTATCGCATTCCTTATCCTTCAGAAGGATCTGATGTTCTGATAAAAAGAGTGCTGGAGATAAATCTTAAGGATAAGATAGATATACTTATTCCAAATTTCGATGCTGAATTAATGGCTTTTATGAAAGCAAGGAATATTCTTTTAGATGCCGGAATCCATACTTTTCTTCCTGAACTGAAACAATTTGAGGAGAGGCATAAAACAAACCTTCCTGAGTTCGGGAGAAAATACAAGGTTAATGTTCCGGCAAGCAATCCGGTAAGTACTTTATCTGAGCTGAAAGAGATATGCGAAGAGTACGATTATCCTATTGTTATTAAAGGTAAATTTTACGATGCCTATATAGCTAATAATATTGAACAGGCTGCACTTTATTTTCATAAGATTTCTGCAAAATGGGGACTACCGGTTGTTATTCAGGAGTTTATCAGGGGAACAGAAGTTAACGTTGTTGCATTAGGTGATGGTAATGGGAACACTATCGGAGCAGTTCCGATGAGAAAACTATATATTACAGACAAAGGTAAAGCCTGGTCAGGTATTACTCTTGATGACAGCAATATGCTTGACCTCACACATCATATTATCAGTTCTACAAAATGGCGTGGAGGTATGGAGCTTGAACTGATCAAAACAGACGATCAGAAGTTTTATCTGATAGAAATAAATCCAAGGATTCCTGCATGGGTGTACCTGGCTGTCGGAGCAGGCCAGAATCTTCCTGAAGCACTTGTGAAGATGGCCTTAGGCATGAAGGTAAAGCCTTATACTGATTACAGGAAGGGTGTAATTTTTGTACGTTATTCATTCGACCTGATCACAGACATCAAAGAATTTGAAAAATTATCAATGACAGAAGAGTTATAAATTATATATCATGAAAAAACCATTCGAAAGACCATATATTAAGAAAATCAAAGCTGGTATTCCTTCCAAGTTCGGGATAAATGTACAGTCAGAACCTATTAAACATATTGAAAATGTTCCTGTTGCTGAAATAGTGAAGGAATTTGGATCACCGGTTTTTGTAATATCCGAACAGATTATCAGAGATACGTATGCTGAAGCAAAGAGGGCCTTTCAGACAAGGTATCCCAAAGTTCAGTTTGCCTGGTCGTATAAAACGAATTATCTCGATGCTGTTTGCAGAGTATTTCATCAGGAGGGTTCATGGGCAGAGGTGGTTTCCGGATTTGAATATGAGAAAGCGCTTAAGAACAAAGTTCCCGGTTCACAGATTATTTTCAATGGACCCGATAAATCATCTGAAGATATATCACTTGCAATAAAAAATGACTCATTTATTCATATCGACCATTTCGACGAATTGTATATGGTTATTGAAGTTGCCACAGGATTGAAAAAGAAAGCCAAGGTAGCTATTCGTGTTAATATGGACACGGGAATTTATCCTATGTGGGACCGGTTCGGATTCAACTACGAAAATGGGGAAGCCTGGGATGCTATTAACAGGATCATGCTCGACAGCAATCTTGAGCTGGTTGGTCTCCATTCACATATAGGTACTTTCATGCTGTCAGCTGAAGCCTACCGGAAAGCAATGACCAAACTGGCAGATCTTGCACACAGGACAGAAAAGAAACATAATAAATCACTCAGGTATCTTGATATTGGAGGTGGATTTGCTTCAAAAAATACTCTTAAAGGGGCATATTACCAGGGAAGGGATATGGTTCCAAATTTTGATGAATATGCCGAAGCAATTACAAGTGCTATAGTTAATTCTGAATTAGACCCTTCCAAACTTCCTCTGCTTATCCTGGAAACAGGCCGGGCATTAATCGATGATGCCGGCTATCTGATCGGAACGATACTTGCAAATAAAAGATTATCAGATGGAAGACGTGCCACTATTTTTGATGCCGGGGTGAATATCCTGTTTACATCTTTCTGGTATGAACTTGAGGTGCATCCCGCACGGCAAACATCCGATCATCTCGAAGAGACAACCTTATTCGGACCTTTATGTATGAACATTGATATAGTCAGAGACGCAATCTCTTTCCCGCTTCTGAAAAAGGGTGACAACTTCGTAATTAAAAGAGTGGGTGCATATAACATGACCCAGTGGATGCAGTTTATTACCTACAGACCAAAGGTTGTGATGATTGACACAAAGGGTAAAGTCCATATTGTCAGGGAATCTGAAAATCTTGATTCAATCAGAGGAATGGAAAAAATACCTGATCATTTATCATAACAAATACACCTGATATTTTGTCTATATGCTGCAGATGAAGAATGACCTTAAGTCATTTATTAATTGTGTCTTCAACAGTTACTCCCAGATCTTTTTTTCTGATAATAAGGTATTTGCCGGTTTGTTGATATTTGTTTCATTTGCAGATGTCTATGCCGGTATAGCCGGACTCATATCTGTTATAATAACAAATCTTACAGGACTGCTTTTAGGTTTTGATAAACGTGTAATTAACAAGGGGGTATATGGTTTTAACAGTCTCCTTGTAGGTCTTTGTCTCGGCATCTATTTCTCTCCCGGACTTATTCTTACAATTATCATTATTCTGGCATCAGTATTAACTCTCCTGATTGCGGTGAGCCTGCAGGGAGTAATTGGGAAATATGCACTTCCCTACCTTAGTATTCCTTTTCTTATCGGGGCATGGATACTTACACTTTCTACACGTAACATGTCTTTCCTGGGTATTAGTGAAAGAGGAATATTTACCTTAAACGAGTTGTATACAATTGGTGGACATTCCATGGTGCAGTTATACGACTGGTGGAATAATCTGGGGATTATAAAACCACTGAAAATATACTTTATATCTCTTGGTGCCATTCTTTTTCAATACAATGTGCTTTCAGGTATTATAATTGCACTTGGATTATTATATTATTCAAGAATATCCTTTGCACTTTCACTCCTCGGTTTTTTTACGGCTTTTTATTTCTATGAAATTGTAGGTGCAAGTATTTCAGAATTGAACTATAGTTATATAGGCTTTAATTATATACTTACATCGATAGCTATAGGAGGTTTTTTTATAATACCTTCAATCCGTTCATATTTATGGACGATGCTACTGATACCCATAGTGGCTCTTTTTACACTGAGCTTTTCCACAATATTTACAACGGTTGTTTTACCAGTATATTCTCTTCCGTTTAACATGATTGTTCTTCTCTTCCTTTATGCATTAAAGTTCAGAGTTAAACCGTCAAAAAAGCTTTCAGAGGTAGTTATTCAGCAGAATTCACCTGAAAAAAACCTGTACGCATTTCATAACGATACTGAAAGGTTCAGGCACGATATGATACCGGTCAAACTGGCATTTTTCGGAACATGGACTGTTTCACAGGCATATGACGGGACCCATACCCATAAGGGAGCCTGGAAACACGCACTGGATTTCATTATAACCGACAATGCCGGTAAGCAGTTTAAGGGAGCAGGTGATCTGCCAGAAGATTATTATTGTTATAATAAACCGGTACTTGCACCTTCCGATGGCTATGTCGAGTTAGTGATTGATAATGTTGAAGATAATATAATCGGGAAGGTAAATTTAAAGGAAAACTGGGGTAATACAGTTATTATAAGGCACAACAACTTCCTGTTCTCTTCGCTTAGCCATCTCAGGAAAGATTCAATATCGGTTAAAAGCGGGGATAAGATAAAACAGGGGGATATTATCGGTAAATGCGGTAATTCCGGAAGATCTCCTTACCCTCATCTTCATTTTCAGATGCAGACATCACAATATATCGGATCCTCGACCATCCATTATCCAATAAGCTATTTCATTGAACATAATGAAGCCGGCTTTAATCTGAAAAATTATACAGTCCCGGTAATTGACCTTAAAATCTCAAATGTTGAAAAAAATGAGCTGCTCTGCGGTGGATTTGATCTAATCCCTGGCAAGACACTCAGTTTTGAAACCAGCAGGAATGGTAAAGCCGATAAAGAGTTATGGGAGATAAGTACAAACGAATATAATCAACCCTTTATCAAATGTGCATCTGCAGGTGCAATAGCCTGGTTTTCAAATGATGGAAGTCTGTTCCTGTTCAAGCATTATGACGGACCTAAAAACACTTTATTATATTACTTCTTCCAGGCAACTTTTAAGGTTCAGCTGGGGTTCTATAAAAACCTGGAAATAAAAGACACATTTCCTCTTAACCTCATTATGAAAAATCCACTGCTCTTCTTTCAGGATTTTGTGGCTCCATTTTTTAAATTTTTGAGATCAGAGTTTTCTGTAAAATACGATTATATTGATAATGAAGTAATGCCAACAAAGATAATACTGGTTTCATCAGCTGTAAGTTACTTTGCAACTTATGAATTGAGCAGGGCAATATTTACTCTTACAATTGATGAAGACGGTATAAAGAGCTTTAATGTTGATAAAAATGGAAAAACTATAATTGCTGCAACATGTTCAGAAAAATAATTACAATAGTCCTGTTTTTTATAGCGCTGAAATTAAATGGTCAGGTGACAGGCAGTTTCAGGTATGCCGACAGCCTGACATATAGCTTATATGCTGAAAAGCATTGGAATGATCTTATTAAAGAAGGCAATCGTTCTGTAAGAGATGGGTATGACTATTATTATATGAGAATGCGGATCGGAATAGCTTATTATGAAAAGCATAATTATGTAATGTCTGCTATCCATTTCAGGGAAGCTCTGGAATTTAATGCAAACGATCAGATTGCCCTGGAATATCTGTTTTATTCCTATTATTTATCAGGGCGAACTCCATTGTCATGGGCTTTGATGCCATCTTTCAATCCTCAGTACAGGGACCGAATACTTAAAGAGAGTAAAATCAAAAAAAACAATATGACAATTGAATCGTATTTAAGCGATTCAGGAACTGACAATATAATTTCCGATCCAGATTCCTTTTTCGCAAATCCTGAGGCAGGAAGTCAGACTGCTACAAAATATTTCATTAGCAATGAAATTTGTGCCTCTCATGTAGTTGGGGGAAATGTAAGCTATTTTCATTCCTTTACCAATCTTATTAAAGATAACTATCTCCACTATTATGATGGCACTAAGGAAGCAGATCTCTTGTCTCAGAGGATTATTCAAAATCAGTATTATGGCTCACTAAATTTTTACTCGCAGACTGGATGGGTATTTAGTCCTTCAATCCATTTACTAACTACAGGATATCCAATAATTACTTTTACAACAATAGGGACGAGATCTTACACCAGAACTACAACTGTAAGGTCAATTGGGTTTTATACGGGATTGGCCGTCTCTAAATCAACGGGTTATGTCGCTGTTGGAGCCGAAGCTGGTTATTCATATCTTAACTACTCTCATCGAATACAGGGGACTGCCTCACTTATGTTATATCCCTTTGGAAACTCTGATATTTATTTTGGAGGAAAGCTCTCTGTGGTACCAGCGCTTCAAAACACCTCATCAACTCCGGGAATAGTAAAAGGTTTTACTGCAGGTTTTTCTATAGCCCGCAAAGTCTGGGTTGAATTTTCCGGATTATCAGGCGATATGTCTAATTACACAGATAAAAACGGATTATATATTTATAACGGCATTGATATTTTAAAAAGCAAATTGTCGGGAAGGATAATAATACCTTTTTATAAAGCAGGGTTGTCGGTATATGCCGGGGGCGGATTAAGTTCATATTCGAGCGAATTCATTACCGAAGATGGCGTAATCTCATATGGTACAAATAAATTGAATTATAATAGTAATAATTTTACAGGAGGTATATCATGGAACTTTTAAAAAAATCATTAATCGCAGGTATCATTCTGCTCTTTTCTACATCATTATGTGAAGCTCAGGATTTCGTAAAAAAGAAAGATGCATTCCAGAAAAGTTATATCCAGGAAGCAACAGGGGAATATCTTGCGGCGATTGCCTCTTTGAAAGAGGTATACGATGAAAAATCATATGAGATCAATCTTCGTCTCGGATGGCTCACATACCAGTCTGGTAATTTTACCGAATCCAAGGCCTATTACAATAAGGCTGTAACCCTGATGCCATATTCACTCGAATCCAGGCTGGGACTTGTTTATCCTCTCGCAGCACTTGGCAACTGGACAGAGGTTCTGGCTCAGTATGATAAGATACTTGAAATATCCCCGAACAATTCCATAGTCCTTCACCGCCTTGGACTGATTTACTATGGAAGAGGAGATTTTGAGTCGGCCAGAAAGTATTTTGATAAGGTATTGAATCTGTATCCATTTGATTACGATGCTCTGACAATGTCTGCATGGACCTATCTTAAGCTAAATAACCTGCGGGAGGCAAAAATCCTGTTTCAGAAAGCGCTTTTAAATACCCCAAATGGAACATCTGCCGTAGAGGGACTGGATCTGCTTAAATAATAATCTTTTATTTTCATTAGAAAATGAGCCCGTTAACATTGAGAAAACTAAAACCTTTCTAGTAATATATTGTTAATTTGAATTTTATAAAATTCGTCACCAATTCCGTCAACAAAAAATTTCCATACCACTGCAAATCTTTGATCTACAGGGGTCTGCGATTTAGGGGTGGTGCCAAGCAAGAGTTTTGCAATCCTTACCTGCAACCGTCCCTGCGCCGCAAAACACATACTTTTTGGCCTACCCGGACTCCGACACCTGAAATCAGGGGCCCAAGGATCCTGAAAAACTTTAAAATTGTAAAAAAATAATTCATTTAAAAAGGTTATACATGCCAGGCAGGTACATTGATACTGTTGGGCTTTGTAAATGGTTTACACTAATTAATTAGCCTGCCTTTGGAATAATATTATGTCTGTCCACATAATGTCTATGTTGGTTTTTAACAAGCCTCGCAGGAAAATTCTATTTTAACATGATTTTTGAAATTGTTCATCAGTCAGAATTGAAGCTCAGAACCAAGCACAAAAGATAATACCTGGCAAATGACAGATATAGAAAATATTAATGAATTCCTGAAAGACCGTTTATCAGGGAGGACGTCTTTTGCCAATTCTGATTTGAGGGATGCTGAGCTAAGGGAATCTGACCTTAGCGGCGCAGACTTCAGTGGCGCAGACTTCAGTGGCGCAGACTTCAGTGGCGCTGAACTGAGTGAGGCTGATCTGAGCGAAACTAATATGAGAGGTGTCAATTTTACCAAAACAGATCTATGCGGAGCTGAGCTGAACAAGGCTGACCTTGAAAATGCAGACCTCTCGGGGGCTTACCTTAAAAATGTTGACCTGAGAGCAGCAAACCTGACAGGCGCTAAATTGAATAACGCTGATCTGACAAGCGCATATCTTATTAATTGCAACCTGAAAAATACAGATCTCAGCAATGCAAATCTAAGTGATGCAGATTTAACAGGAGCGGACTTAACCGGTGCTATATTGACCAATACCTACTTTAGAGGTACTATTCTAAAGAATGCTGTCTTAATCAACGCCAGCCTTATTGGAGAAGATCTGATGGGCGAAAACCTT
>Ga0268276_1003990_pt1 | contig 10781 bp, 8 predicted proteins | sample saktaG_4_FD_190145 | JGI IMG/M metagenome (GOLD analysis project Ga0268276, IMG submission 190145) | Saline water microbial communities from Sakinaw Lake, British Columbia, Canada - sak_2010_1_5_45m | ecosystem: Environmental > Aquatic > Non-marine Saline and Alkaline > Saline ...
CTGCGCCGGACGAAGTCTTCGGTCACTCCTTCCTGTGCAGCGACAATCTTCATCTCATCGGTGACGATGCCGCTTTTGGCATCTTTGACAATACTCATAGCCTAGATATTTTCTTAAAAGACAAGATAAAGCCTCGTTTTTCAAATTCTTGACTAAATTTTAGTTGTTTAATGAACAAGTAAAGTTGAATTGGGATAAATAAAATTCTGTTGTTTTCTCCGGTTCTTGTATCTGGCTCTCGATAAAACTTCTATTAATCACGTTCTTTACCGGACCGATCGTAATCCGCCACGAAAACCCGTTCCAGAAGGTTCTCCATAACGAGACCGCATTTGCCATCCAGCGGCGGTTGCAGTACAGCGGGATCACGACGGTCATCCTGCCGATTCCTGCGGAAAAATAATCTAGACTTATTGATGAAGGTTCTTGAATGTTAATGTGTGCAATTCCTCGCTAATACCACAGACCCGAACTATTTTCATTTATTGACACAGGTTGAAATATCTCTTAATTTTGCATCTTAATACAATATTTATAAAATATAGCATAATTACTCATGATAAGTCAACATTTAATGGGACACGTAGACCATGGCTCAAGATGATTATGTTGAAGTAATCATAAAAGAAGCAGCTCATGAGGATGCAGGACGTGGTATTGCGCGATTGAGCATTGATGTAATGAAGAATCTGGGGCTTGTCACTGGTGACGTGGTTGAGATCCGTGGCAAAAATGTATCCTGTGCAATAATTTGGCCCAGCGTTCAACAAGATGCTGGTCATGGCACTATTAAGATTGATGGAAATATCCGAAGTAATGTGGGTTCTGGTATTGATGAAAAAGTAAGAATTCGAAAATGTGAAGCCAAATATGCTAATAAAGTAGTGATACAACCCACGCAACAAATCAAGCTAGTCGGTGGAGAACAGTATTTTTCTCGTATCCTTAAAGGACGTCCGGTAATTGAGGGGCAGACGATCCGCGTTGACATTATTGGGAACACTATCACACTCGTGATTGCAAAAGTAGTTCCTAAAGGCATTGTAATCGTTACTGATGAGACAGAGATTGAGCTTAAAGAGGAACCCTTTAAGCCCGAAGAGGGAAGAAAGGAAATTTCCGATGTCCAGTATGAGGATATCGGGGGGCTCGGACGAGAACTTCAGCTCGTACGGGAGATGATAGAACTCCCTTTGCGTCATCCTGAAATTTTTGAAAGATTAGGAATTAAACCACCAAAAGGTGTCCTGTTTTATGGTCCCCCTGGAACTGGTAAAACATTGATCGCTAAAGCAGTTGCAAACGAAGTGGACGCGCATTTCATTACTCTCTCGGGTCCGGAGATCATGAGCAAATACTATGGGGATAGTGAGAAGGCTTTAAGAGAAAAATTTAGCGAAGCTGAAACGAATGCCCCCTCTATTATCTTCATTGATGAAATCGATTCCATCGCTCCAAAACGTGAAGAAGTACATGGAGAAGTTGAACGACGAATAGTCGCTCAGCTTCTATCTCTTATGGATGGATTGAAAGGACGAGGTCAGGTAATAGTAATTGCCGCTACAAATATCCCTAATTCTATCGATCCCGCTCTTAGACGCGGGGGTCGTTTCGATAGAGAAATAGAAATCGGGATACCGGATAAAAAGGGACGTTTAGAAATATTTCAAGTCCATACAAGGGGTGTCCCCCTCTCTGACGATGTGAATCTCGAAAATTTTGCAGAAAGTACATATGGATTCGTTGGCGCAGATATCGCCCTTCTGGTCAAAGAATCTGCCATGAACGCAATACGTAAAATTATACCGCTAATTGATATCGAAAAAGAAATTCCTACTGAAATTATTGAGCAATTAAAACTGACGAAAAATGATTTTGATTTGGCAAGAAAAATCGTAGAACCCAGTGCATTACGAGAAGTTCTAATCGAAGTACCCGATGTTCCTTGGCAGGATGTTGCAGGTCTGGATACAATTAAAGAGGAAATAATCAAAATCGTGGAAGGGAGATTAAAATATCCTACTCTTTTTGAAAAAATTAAATATAAACCCCCAAAAGGAATTCTATTATTTGGTCCTCCAGGCACTGGAAAAACATTACTAGTAAAAGCACTCGCCAGTAAAAGAAAAATTAATTTTATTTCTATCAAAGGGCCGGAACTGTTATCGAAAGGTGTTGGGGATTCTGAAAAGCATGTTCGGGAAGCATTTCGAAAAGCTAGACAAGCTGCACCGACGATATTATTCTTTGACGAAATCGATTCGTTAATTCCAAAGAGAGGTTCGATATCAGATTCAACTCATGTTACTGAAAGTGTATTAAGTCAATTCTTAACGGAGTTGGATGGAATTGAGGAATTAAAGGATGTAATTGTCATCGCTGCGACGAACAGACCGGATTTACTCGACCCAGCGCTTTTGCGTCCGGGAAGGTTGGATAAACATATCTATATCCCTGCTCCGGATGATGAATCCAGGAAAGCCATCCTTGAAACATACTTTAAGGCTATTGAAGATTTATTGGATCCTGACATCCAGGTTGATGAGCTTGTTAAAAACACCCACTATTTTGTCGGAGCAGATTTAGAAGCGTTAGTCAAAGAAGTGAAATCTATACTAATTGATGAAATAACACAAAAAAATCTTCTCAATGGGAATGATGAAATTCCGGTTAATTCATTGAAAATAACAAAAAAACATTTTGATATTGCCCTTACGCAAATGAAGGGCACTTTGGATAGTTCCGATCTCGAAAAATATGAGCAAAAAACCTGGGATTTACTTTATACAAAAGGACAACGCGAGATCTTATTCAAAGCAGTGAATCTTATAAATCAGGTTGACTATCTGAAAAGTAAAATGCCGATAGATACAGAAATTGGAAAAATGAGTGATGAGTTGAAAATTCAAATCTATTGGGAAAAAAAGTCATTTGACCGTATTCAAAAGACTGCGAAAGATCTCCAAGAAGCGGTCTTAAAGTCAAAGAAAGAAAATACTTGAAAATAATCTCTTTTTAACCCTGTTATTATTAGTTGCAGCAAAAGGTTGTTTTAAATATTATCTCTTACTAACCTAAAGTAAATCATCTGGAGGATTACGATTATGACTGATAATAAAAGTGTAAAACAGACAGTTCATGAAGCAGTGAGCAATGAAGACGTCGGACGCAATATTGCGATACTGCCTTGGCGGGTGATAGATAGGTTAAACCTGTCCAGCGGTGACGTGATCGAGATTGAAGGTTTGAATAAGAATTACGCAATCGCGTACCCGGACCAGAGAACGGGGTACATCCATATCGACGGGTATACCCGGCGTGCTGCCGGTGTCGGTATCGGGGAAACCGTAACGATCCGGGAAACAGGTGTGAAGGATGCAAAGACCGTCGGGTTCCAAGTCACCCAGGGCCGCAGCGCGATCGAAGCGGACGCTGGTATGGGATCCGCGCGAGGGCGGGGACATGGAGACAACACCACCAGTCCGATGTAGGCCCAGCCGAAGCAAAGGTTAAAGAGCCGGAAGTGTTGAATGCACCTTTCAATGGATACCGATGATGTCCAGCTGAAAAAACAACAGCTGACAGAAGAGATTGAACGGCTGAAAACGGAACTCGATGAAAAAACACTTCTTGCAGAGGAGCGGCTCAACCAGCTGAAGTACCTCCAGTCAGATTTTGATAATTATCGCAAATGGTCTGAGAAAGAGAAGGGAGGGATCATCGCGCTCGCAAACGAGAACCTAATCAAAGACTTCCTTGTAATTCTCGATGATTTCGAACGGGCGATGCCATCTCTCGAACAGGAAAAAAACAAGGCAGGAATGGAAATGATCTACAAAAATCTCGTAAAAATTCTCTCAGCTTATGGGTTGCAGCCGATAGACTGCGTTGGAAAAAAATTTGATCCGCAATTCCATGAAGCTCTCTGTACCGAGAAGTGCACGAAAGAGCAGAACACCGTTCTTGAGGAATTGGGAAAGGGTTACAGGTTGAAGTCCAAAGTGATCAGACCTTCGAAAGTAAAGATCGCAGAACATGTAGTGGAAGATAAAGGTGAGAACAATGGGTAAAGAAAAAATTATCGGCATTGATCTTGGAACATCCAACAGCGAAGCGGCTGTAATGATTGGCGGCAAGCCGACCATCATCCCTTCAGCAGAAGGGGCAACAGTAGCCGGCAAGATGTTCCCCTCCTATGTAGCGTTTACCGCAGATGGCCAGCTTCTCGTCGGAGAGCCGGCGCGGCGGCAGACCGTGAGCAACCCTGACGGTACGGTCACTGCGGCAAAACGGAAGATCGGCACCTCTCATGTATACAAGTTATACGGGAAAGAATACACGCCCCAGCAGATCTCCGCATTTCTTCTGCAGAAGATCAAGAGAGATGCCGAAGCATTTCTGGGTGAGAAAATATCAAAGGCCGTCATTACGGTCCCCGCCTATTTCAATGACAACCAGCGGACTGCCACTAAGGATGCCGGGAAGATCGCGGGTCTCGATGTCGTCAGGCTTGTCAACGAGCCCACCGCGGCATCCATGGCTTACGGTCTCGACCGGGGTGGCGAATACAAAATCCTTGTATTTGATCTCGGCGGCGGTACCCTTGATGTAACTATCATGGAATACGGTGACGGCACATTTACCGTACTTGCAACTTCCGGTGACACCCAGCTGGGGGGCACGGACATGGACAATGCAATTTATGAATGGATTGCTGCCGAGTTCAAAAAACAGGAAGGGATCGATTTACGCAGCGACAAGATGGCGATCAACCGGGTAAAAGAAGCCGCTGAAAAAGCAAAGATCGAGCTCTCGACCGTACTTGAAACGGAGATCAATCTTCCCTATGTTTCTGCCACGCAGGCCGGCCCCAAACATCTTTCCATCAAACTGTCCCGGGCAAAGCTCGAACAGCTGATCGAACCGATTATCAAACGATGTATCAAGCCGTTCGACCAGGCATTGAAGGATGCAAACCTGACCAAGGATGATATCCAGAAAGTAATCCTTGTAGGGGGACCGACCCGAATGCCGGTCGTCCAGAAATTTATTGAAGAGCATGTTGGCAACAAGATGGTCCGGGGCATCGATCCGATGGAATGCGTTGCCATGGGTGCTGCGATTCAGGGGGCAATCCTCGGCGGCGAAATCACGGACATGGTCCTTCTTGATGTTACACCCCTGACACTGGGCCTTGAAACTCTCGGCGGGGTGAGGACTGCCCTGATTGACCGGAACACGACGATTCCGACAAAGAAGAGCCAGATCTTCTCGACCGCCGCAGACATGCAGACTTCGGTCACCATCCATGTGCTGCAGGGTGAACGGCCCATGGCCACCGATAATGTAAGCCTTGGCCAGTTCAACCTCGTCGGGTTGCCACCTGCGCCAAGAGGTGTCCCACAGATCGAAGTCACCTTCGATATCGATGCATCCGGCATCCTCAATGTATCGGCAAAAGATCTCGGCACGGGAAAAGAGCAGAAGATGACCATCACCGCTTCGACAAAACTGGCCGACAGCGATGTGAAGAAGATGGTCAGTGATGCCAAGCAATACGAGGAGCAGGATAAAGCCCGGAAAGAAGAGGTGGAGGCACGCAATACCGCCGATTCTCTTGTGTACACTGCTGAAAAAACAAAATCCGACCTGGCAGATAAACTGAAGCCGGATATGGTTGACCGGCTGAACGGGGCGATCACCAGCGTCAAGGCAGCACTGGAGGGTAAGGATACTGCAACAATCAGGTCAGAGACGGAAAAACTCCAGAAGGTTCTTGGGGAAGCCGGCACTGCCGCTTACCAGGAAGTCAGCCAGCGTCAGGCCCGGCAGCAGGCCGGATCCCAGGAGGCTCCTGCTGGGGGAGAGCCCGGCGGGAACACAAGCGGTCCGGGTGGCGAGAATGTTGTTGATGCCGATTTCAAGGTCCATGACGAGAAATAACCTTTTTTCCCGCACCCATGACAAAGGCCGATTACTATAAAATTCTTGGCGTAAAACGGGATGCATCAGCGGATGATCTGAAAAAGGCGTTCCGGCACCTTGCCCGGAAATATCATCCCGACCTGAACAAGGGCAGCAAGGAAGCGGAAGAAAAGTTCAAGGAGATCAACGAGGCCTACCAAGTCCTTGGCGATCCCCAGAAAAAAGCCCAGTACGACCAGGTTGGACACGCGGAGTTCAGACCTGGGGACGCTGCCAGTTACCAGCCTCCCAGTTATGACGACCTGTTCCGGGACTTTGGGTTAGGAGATATTTTTAATGCATTTTCCGGGGGATCGCGGAAGACCCAGCGGCGGGCGGGTGCGGATCTCCGGTATGACCTCGAGATATCCCTTACCGATGCGTTCAATGGTACAAAAATTACCGTCGGGGTCCCGCACCAGTGCGAGTGCACGACATGTCATGGTACGGGTGCACAACCCGGCTCCCTGAAGAACTGCCCGAAATGCCAGGGAACCGGTGAGATCCGGAGTTCCCGCACTATCGGCAGCCGCTCCATGACAAACATAGCCGTGTGCCCCGATTGCGGCGGGAGCGGTAAGATCATTGAACGCCCCTGCATGACCTGCCACGGGAGCGGAACCCTGCAAAAAACCCGGAGGATCGAGATAACCATCCCGCGGGGGGTTGAAGACGGGCAGTTCCTGAGAATTGCCGGGGAAGGCGAACCCGGGGAGAACCGCGGGCCGCCGGGGGATCTCTATGCGGTTGTTCATGTAAAAAAACATGACCGGTTCGAACGACAGGGTGCGGACCTGCACACCCCCGCGGTAGTCGGGCTTGCAACCGCCTTGCTTGGGGGAGAGATCACCGTGCCAACCATCACCGGGAGTGCGCTCCTGAACATTCCCCGGGGCACACAAAGCCATACGCTGTTCCGCCTCCGGGGGCAGGGGATGTCATTCCTGAATAGTGACAGCCGCGGCGATCTTCTCGTGAAGGTGATCGTTCAGATTCCCGTGAACCTGAACCAGAAGCAGGAGGAACTGATGAAGGAGGCCCTCGTAGGCAGGATCTGACCCGGCATGGATCCCGGGCACGGAAGGAAAGAGATTTCACGGAAGATCTCCGGGTGAAAACAGGACTTTAAAAAGAAAATCTGAAGGAAAATGAGGGAACGTATGGTCCGGTGGTATTACCAGTCTATCTTTGATGAACTTGAGGAAATGAGAAATTACATGGAATCGTTGTCACGGCAGATGCACGAGACTAACCCGATGGCATTGTTGCCCGCCCCAGCCGTGCCCGCAATCAAGATGCTGCCGGCCCAGCGGGCAGATCTCCGCGTCGATGTAGCCGATACCGGCAGGGAAATTGTTGTCACGGCCGATATGATCCCAGGGGTTTCCAAAAAGGATATTTCCCTTACCCTGATCAGCCCCCGCGCGCTGGAGATTTCCTGTGAACGCAGGGATGAGAACCAGGAAGAAAGCGAGGGGTATTTCATGCGGGAGCGAAGGTTCGGGTGCATGACACGGATCATCCCGCTCCCGAATCCGGTCTCGGAAGACGGATCCAGCGCCTCCTTCAAGGATGGGGTGCTTGAAGTACACCTTAAAAAATCCGAACCGGATATAAAAGGAAAAATTCCTGTTGACTAAAAATTACAGATGAACCGGAAGACCGGGCTATTGGCGGACCGGTATACGAATTGCGAATAGTGAATTACGAACAACGAAGAACGGACGACCGATATCATGAATTTCAACAATTTCACCATCAAATCACAGGAAGCCGTAGAGAAAGCAACGGAAATTGCAACGGCAAAACAGAATCAGGCTATCGAGACTTCGCATCTCCTGAAGGGGATGCTTATGGTTGACGAGAACGTCATTCCATACCTCCTCAAAAAACTGAATGTGAACCTTGATAGTTTCACCCCTGCACTCGACAGGATCATCGATTCTTATCCTAAAGTCAGCGGCGGGGAGCAGTTCCTCTCCAATGATGCCACCAAAGCCCTGCAGAAAGCCATCGCACTTTCCCAGGAATCCAAGGATGAATTCGTCTCCATCGAGCATCTTCTCCTGGGAATACTTTCGGTGAACGACAGCACCTCACGGCTGCTGAAGGAGAACGGGGTTTCTGAGAAAGACCTGAAAACTGCCATCAGCCAGTTGCGGAAAGGCTCGACGGTGAACAACCAAAACGCGGAAGAGACCTATAATTCCCTGAATAAATATGCCCGGAACCTGAATGATCTTGCCCGTAACGGGAAACTCGATCCGGTCATCGGTCGTGACGAAGAGATCCGCAGGGTGCTGCAGATCCTTTCGAGGAGAACGAAGAACAACCCGATCCTCATCGGGGAACCCGGCGTGGGAAAAACAGCCATTGCCGAAGGTCTCGCTCACCGGATCATTGACGGGGATGTACCGGAAAACCTGAAAAACAAGCAGATCTATTCCCTCGATATGGGAGCCCTGATTGCCGGGGCCAAGTTCAAGGGAGAATTTGAAGAACGGTTAAAGAGCGTGATCAAGGAAGTGATATCCGCTGAAGGGGAGATCGTCCTTTTCATTGACGAGATTCATACCCTGGTCGGGGCCGGCGCGAGCGAGGGCGCAATGGACGCTGCCAATATCCTCAAGCCCGCACTTTCACGGGGAGAATTGCATGTCATTGGCGCAACTACCTTAAAAGAATTCCAGAAATATTTCGAAAAGGACAAGGCGCTCGAGCGGCGTTTTCAGCCGGTGATGGTCAATGAACCGGATACGCTGGATGCCATTTCCATCCTCCGGGGAATCAAGGAGAAATACGAGACCCATCACCATGTTAGAATCAAGGATGAGGCTATCATTGCCGCCGTTGAACTTTCGCAACGCTATATCTCAGATCGTTTCCTTCCCGATAAGGCTATTGACCTGATTGATGAGGCTGCATCAAAACTCCGCCTCGAGATCAACTCGGTACCGGAAGAACTGGAGATCATTGAACGGAAGATCCGCCAGCTGGAAATTGAACGGGAAGCCATCAAACGGGAGAAAGACCAAGGAAAACTGAAGAGCCTGAATGAAGAGATCGGGAACCTGACCGAGGAACGAAACCGGGTGAAGGCAAAGTGGCAGGCGGAGAAAGATCTTGTTGAACAGATCCAGTCGCGGAAAAATGAGATCGAGAACCTGAAATTCGAGGCCGAAGGTGCCATCCGCAGCGGCGACCTCGGCAAGGTGGCAGAGATCCGCTATGGTCATATCCCGGCAATCGAAAAGGCCATGGAGGGACTCAAAGGAAAACTGACGGTGCTGCAAAAGGATTCCGCGATGGTGAACGAGGAGGTGGATGCAGAGGAAATTGCCGCAGTGGTTTCGCGCTGGACCGGCATTCCCGTGAGCAGGATGCTGCAGAGTGAAAAACAGAAACTGCTGAGCCTCGAGACCGAACTTCACAAGCGCGTCGTAGGCCAGGATGAAGCCATCGGGGCAGTTTCCGATGCAATCCGCCGGAGCCGTGCCGGGCTGCAGGACACCAAGCGTCCCATCGGGTCTTTCATCTTCCTCGGGACGACCGGTGTAGGAAAGACGGAACTGGCAAAAGCCCTGGCAGAATTCCTTTTCAACAACGAGAACAGTATGGTGAGGATCGATATGTCAGAATACCAGGAACGGCATACCGTGTCACGGCTGGTCGGGGCGCCTCCGGGCTATGTGGGATATGAAGAAAGCGGGCAGCTGACAGAAGCGGTCCGGAGAAAGCCCTATTCCGTGGTATTGCTGGATGAGATCGAGAAAGCCCACCCGGATGTGTTCAACATCCTGCTGCAGGTTCTTGACGACGGCCGTCTGACAGACAACAAGGGCCGTACGGTGGATTTCAAGAATACTATTATCATTATGACATCGAACATCGGGTCACACATCATCCAGGAAAACCTGGAGAATGTTACCGACAAAAACCGGGACGAGCTCTTCGACCGCACCCGCGAGCAGGTGTTCGAACTGCTCAAAAAGACCATCCGTCCCGAATTTCTCAACCGGATTGATGAGATCATCATGTTCAAACCGCTCACAAAGGATGAGATCCGGACGGTTGTCGAGCTTCAACTGGGAATCATCCAGAAAATGCTCGGGAAGAGCGATATCCGGCTCAAGGCAACAAAAGAGGCCATCCGGTTCATCGCCACCCTGGGCTTTGATCCACAATTCGGTGCACGGCCGATCAAACGTGTGATCCAGAAAAACCTGCTGAATGAATTGTCAAAAATGATCCTGGAAGGAAAAGTAAATAAAGACAAGGAGATCGTGGTTGATGAGAAAGAAGGAAAGCTGATGTTCAGGAATACCTGATCCTGAACCTGCAAGCTGTTTTCATGCATTTCTGGTTGAGGGATGACTTCTTTTTTGGGGGTTCGGGTTGTTTGCAGTCTTTACAAGAACACCGTGATCATACAGGAACCGGTCGCTGAAGTACACCGGATCGGGGATGAAGTGAAGGTCATTGTTGAACTTCCCGGGGTGACCGATGAATCCTTGAAACTGGATATGCAGGGAGACCGGCTCATCATCGATGCCGGTGATGCAGACCGCCACTACCACACATCTGCAATGTTGCCCCCGGTGGATCCGGGGTCAATGCAGAAATCCTTAAAAAACGGGGTGCTCGAGATCACATACGCACTCCGGTCACCCTGACCAAAAAAGATATCCTCCTTAAGTAACAGGTAAAGGGAATTGTCCCGGAAAATCCCTGTTTATTGAGGGCTGTCCAGCAGGAATAACCAGGCCAGTCTCTGGCAAATCTCTCTTTTTTTAGTGGCGGGTGGTATAGTCACCGCA
>Ga0268276_1003992_pt1 | contig 10780 bp, 11 predicted proteins | sample saktaG_4_FD_190145 | JGI IMG/M metagenome (GOLD analysis project Ga0268276, IMG submission 190145) | Saline water microbial communities from Sakinaw Lake, British Columbia, Canada - sak_2010_1_5_45m | ecosystem: Environmental > Aquatic > Non-marine Saline and Alkaline > Saline ...
CGCGTTTCTCGGCGCCGCCTCGACCGGGATATGATACCATCTCTCATTTTGAATCACATCCCAAAGATTTTTTCGCGGGACAATACCAACTAATGCCGCCTGATTTTGCATGTTATTTTTCAATTAACTTCCAGCTTTTTGCAAAAAATAGAGTTGACCCCTATTTCCCCTCATTTTATGAAATCACTAACTCATTAAGCATATCGGCCTCTTGGTCTTTCCAGATTCCAGACCATGTAATTTTAAACTTCCTACTAATTCTTTTTGCATTTTTACTATAAACTGCTATTTCAATTTGATATTTCCCAGGAACCAAACAATCCCATTGCGCGTAAAATCTTTCCAGAAACTCAAAGAAAAACTTTTTTTGTTGTTGCTCTTCTATCCTTATGTCTTTATAGACAGAGCTCGTTTCATAATCTGGATGATGAATCCGCCCAATATCACAAAAAATCTTTCTACCCGGCTGTATCGTAAAATGCCTTATCGTCTGAGGACCGGACCATTTAAGTGAAACTGGTGAAAATCCAATAAATTCCTTTAATTCTCCTGCACTATTTTCTTTCCAAATTCTCTCAAGTACTGTCTCGCATTGTTCAGCCTGAACCCTGCCGTTATTTACGACTCTAAATCTAAAATAATGAACAGGGAAGCGTACACCACCTCCTTTCATCTCTGTAATATGGCAAAAAGGAGGTTTATGACAAAATTCAAAAGCCAACTTCGGGGAAAAAAATCTGAATTTCCACCTCTCTATTACATAAGGAGCCAGCAACGCGATTGCTCCCAAAAAAAGTGTTGTACCCATCAAAACCCAATCACTAACATTAGAAGTTATATGACTGGAAATTTTAGGAATAGTAGTAGTGCTTAATATCATGATTTTTAATTTTTTGACTTTTTAAATATGCAATTATCTCACCAAAAAGTGCATTTAATGAATTATTGAAAGACAGTACTTCATTAACTAAGGTTCCATAATGCCCCCCTGTAAGCAAGGGAAATATCCTACCTATTTTATGAGCCTCCGGAGTTCTGAACCCTTCGCTGAAAAGTTCATAATCGCCTGCCATCTTCCGTAATTTTTCGGCTATTTTGAATTTGGTATTATTGCTATTATTTAAAAAAGCGGACCTTGCTTTCTTCGCTTTCTTGAGTTTTTCGTAATATTCGTAACTACAGTCTAATTTTGCGACTAAAAAAATCAACTCCTCCATCTTAGCCCCTGTAATAAAAATATTTAATAAAATGCCGGAATATTGTTTTGAAACATTCGTTCTGTCTTGCAAAGTTGCTAAGCTTTGAATTCCTGTAGCAATAAAAATATAAATATCCAGTAAGTACTTTTTCACTTCCTTGTCTATTTGCGTGTTTTCAATCAAATCTCTACACTGGTAGGGCTCAAATATGGAAGGGTTTCCATCAAAAACGACATCATCATAAACCTCTGCCAAATTCTTCTCAGATTCTGGGTAAAACCCAAAATTTCGAAGATCAAAAATTATATTATTCGGTTTCTGAGCAATATAACTAAGAGATTGTACAACTCTGCATTGCCCTTGGATTGTTAAAATGTCGTTTTTGGCAGCTTCGGCATTTTTATCGTATTGAATACATAAAATCTCTTTCTCGGAATTGGGTAAAAGTTCCTCGTCTGTTTCATTTAAAATAGCTAGTATGTGACTAAAACCAAACCTAATTCCGTATTTTTCACCCATTCCGACAAGATAATTCTTAACCGTTAGAACATTCCAATACCTCTTATCAAAAAGTAAAATGGTTTTCATGTTATGTTTTTTAGATGCTTTGAAATGATTAGGGATAGGCGTGCACCTGTCCCCGAAAACCCCAAGGAACTCTTCTCTTTCCCCTGTTCTCAAATTTTACTTCCCAAACTTACTAAGACTATCTTCCAAATCTCTTAATGACTTGCTAATAGAGGCTATAGATTTTCTTGTAGAACCATCCTTGTCCACCAAAGTAATATTTTTATTACATACTGGACATTTTATTACCTCCTGATTTTGTACTTGCCCCAAGGTCACTTTGTGTGGTGAGTTACATTCAGGACAATTGATAGTAATTTCTTGCTTTGAAATATCAATCATATCTTTTACTCCTTGCTCTTATTTTTTCGACCTTTTAGGAAAAAACTTTTCCGCTCTTAAAAATAAACCTTTTACCTAAAAGGGTCAAGGATCAGGTAAAATCCTTTCAACCGTTCCCTCGTGTTCTTACGGCGAAGGAACGGATGGAAAAATTTATTTAAAATTCTAAATCTTATTTACGGAATATTTACCGTTGAGAAACACTATTGAAACTCGGTTTCAATAAAATTTACTCGCATACAGAGACAGCTTCCGAATTTTTTTGATTTTTAAAATAAACAATCCCTACTTTTTATCTGGTTCAAATCCTTTTTCTGTAAATTGATAGTCTTCTTCATTTATTTCGGATTCTAAAATTTCGTCAACATCTTGATTTTGATTATTGTTTTCGTGATCACTTTGATCAAAGTTTGTATTATTTTCCATATCTTTAATATAAAAATATTATTTTTGAAATGATAAAAAACAATATTGATAAAAACAAAAAAACGAAACCTTTAAAAAAATACTCGTTTTTCTTCTTTTGTTTTCCATAATTAAATTCTATTGATTCCTTTAGAGCAAAATTGATGATTGATAATTCTCCCATTTTAGGGTATTTTTTTAAAATCCTTTCAATACTATTAATTTTTAAACCCCTTTTAAATTTCATCAACGAAAAAGTTTTAACAGTAAAAAATAAAGAAATAATTAAAAATAAAATACCGGCTCCAAATATATGTCTAACTAGAATATTGCCTTTTATAAAAATATTTATAAAACTATCTATTGTAAAAAAATAACCAATAAAAAGACTTGACAATACCAACAAAAAATCAATTTTTTTATTTATTGTATTGTCAGCATTATTGCCTTCTTGAAATTGTCTTACGAGTTCATTGTAAATTATATCTTTTCGCATATTTTTACTATTTTATTAAAATACGGATGAAAAAACTTTATATCCCCGAACCGTATTTTTCCAACCTCTGCATGAACCACCCCCTTTCCTCAATCAACCTTGAATCTTATCAATAAATCCCTCTTTCACGATTGTTTTATTTGACTCTACGCCAATACCACTAATTTTAAAGTGAAAACCGCCACGTATTGGAATACAATTACAATATTGTCTCTCTCCTTTTCTGAGGTTGTAAAGTGAGTGTCCCTCTCCTTGTGTTGGATCATTAAATTCATACAAAAAATAATCAGTCATCCCACGCCAATTTTGCCCATCTTCACTAATTTGAACTTCCATATTTTTTATATCTTCTGTCCCGTCATTAAATATTTCTATCATCTTATAGCTCCTATTCTCTGCCAGCCGGATATCAACACTTGGAACCTTATCAAGCTGAAGTCCTGCCGTAATGCTTGGAAAATCAAAATGAATATTTTCGTACTTCATAAAAAGTGGCGCGAGAACCTGAGCAGTGAGCGTGCCTGACCGCCAACTTTTTTCTTTAGCTTTCTGATTGATAAATTCAATAATCTCAGTTGTCAAATCATCTGGAGTAACGAAAATCCATTCTTCCACGGGTAACGTTATATTTTTCGCCTCAATAGCTTCGTGAAGTTTATTTATATCAGATATAACTTTATCTCGATATTGTTGCAATTTTCTGCGTTCAGGATATTTAGGACAATAAAAAGCGTAAACAATTTTTTGCTTTTTATTATAGCCATCAATACCAAAATCACACCACTCTTTAATACTTTGATATTCCTGTCCAAATTCAGAGCCCAGTACTGTATCAACTAAACGTTTAAATTCGTTAAAGTCTTCAATTTTTCTTATTCGAGCATAAATATTCATCTTTTTTTACAAAATATTATTTGGTTTCAATGATTTTTATCTCCTCCGGGGTGAAGCCGTAGAGTTTATACACCATCTCATCAATTTGGTATTCGTATTCTTTGATCTTTCGTTGTTTGGCTTCGTCAGTTAATTTTAAGCCGATAATTACAAGGTCGCTTCATTCAATGTTGTCTTTTCTTCAAGACTGTGGACAAATTTATCAATATCAGAAATTCTTACTTCAAAACCATCATTTTTGATAAATTTAAAGTAGCGTTCAGTATCAATAAAAGATTTTGGCGAAATAAACACAGAATACGATTTAGTACCTTTTTTCATGTATTCTTCAAGATGTCTTTGCACTGAAAAAGATTCTCTGATATGTTGTTGTGTACCTGTTAGTAAAGTAACCTCTACTAAAGCCGTTTCGCTGTTTTCTATACATTCAATATCAGGATTTCCACCCGATGCAAAACTCGTTGGCAAGCCCTCATCATCTGAGACAAAATTTGGCTTTACTATTACATTTGGTAATTTTTTGAGAATAGCTAAAGAGGTTAAAAACTCCAAGCGCAAAGGCTGTTCTATTACTCTTAGAATATCGTCCTCGGAAGATTTTTTCTGTGCTAAATTAAGCATTTCGGTTTTAATTGATTCCCACGCATAATGATTTACCCATTTTTCCAACTCCGCCTTGGTCGTTCTAATAGGAGTTTTATAGACGGAAAGCGTTGCAATCAAATTAGTATCAACTTTGCCAATATAATTAAAATAATCTTTTTCAGCCTCAAATGTTGGGTAAGAAATATAATTTTTTAAAATGTAATTTACCGTCGACATTTCTTTTGTGTTGATGTCAATGAAACGTCCACCCCCACGCAAAGAAAATAAACCAGTCAAACGCATTTTACGAATAAAATCATCAGGATAATCCCCTAAGATAGAATTATCGTCTCTTTTGGTTTCGTTTAATAATTCATAGCAAAGATCTAAAACTATCTCGTTGCTTGGCGAATAGCCATGTTTTTTGCGCAACTTTTTTATTTCACGATACAAACTTTCTGCATTATTATTTTGCCAACAGAGCAATAACGGAATTTCTAACCTTGAAATACCCGTGCCATTATAAGCAGGGTCATTATCTAGGAGTTTTATTGTTTGTATTAGTAAGATCAATGGTACATTTTTATTTAAAACTCTACGAAACGGATTTTGTCGCTGGTATTTTGCGAAAGCATTAGCAAAAACCATTAATTCATTTTCTGGTTTTTCTTTGTCTAACAACATTTTCCCGCTTTCGGAAAATTTTATTTCTTCGTTTGGCCAATACCAAACAAAACCAAGTTCCTTGGCAATTTTAAACCAAGTGTCAAATCTTGATGGCCAACCTCTCTCAAAACCTGCTTCTTTGTGACTTTGTGGATTGTCAGCAAATACTTCTTCGGTTTCAGTCTCGCTTAGTTCTATTTCGTTTTTCCATTTATCTTTTATTACTTGCGATATTTTCATAGGCTGATATAGCCCTTTTTGAATTAAAATTTTAGCCACTTTATCAATAATTTCGTTTGTTAAAATTTTGTCATCGTACTCACCAAGCACGGCTAAGAAATCCTTCAGTCGTTCAGGATTTCTCATTGTTGTCGTAAATAGTAACGGTTTATATTCGGGTTGTCTTTTTTTCATAATTTTAATAGTTAGTGACTAAGACCTCTTTGATTATTTTTTTCCCATTATTGTGGTAATTAATGTAGTTGCTTTCAATTTTATGTACTTTGTATTTTTTTATCCACTCTATTAAAAGGTCATTTTTGCTTCCGTTGTAATGCGTAACATTTGATAAGGCAAATTTAACGCCCTTTTTGTCTAAATTATCAATTAAGCTTAACAAGTCAGACTCAGACCTTGAATCCCAAAACTTATTATATTCGCTAGCGGTTATTAAATAGGGAGGATCTAAATAAACAAAATCATTTTTAAAATATTGTTTCTCTGAAAAAAACTTCTTAAAATCATTTGATGTAATTGTGATTTTCTTATCATTTACAAAATCAAAATAGCCGTTTAGGGCATTAACTACGTTTTTATTAAAATCAACATTCCCCACAGGAAGATTGAATTTGCCACCACCATTAAATCTCAACATTCTGTTAAACCCATATATAAGCAAAATATATAAAATCAGAGGGTCATTTTTTTCGTTATTATTCACGCACGCTCTCAATTTTTCGTATCCCTCTTTGTTAAATCGGGCAAAATAAGTTTTTTTCCATTCTTTTTTTAGTGAATCGGGGATTAAATCTTCTTTATAAGATTTAGATAATTTATATTTTGATATTACTTTTTCAATGTTTTTAAAAAACGGGTTTGGATTATTCGCATTTTTCATTAAAAACTTATGTATGTTAATGAGGTGTTTGTTTATATCATTTAAAAAATACTTCTTTGCTTCAATGTTTAAAAATACAGTGCCTCCACCAACAAAAGGTTCATAAAAATTATTCACTTCTTTGGGAAATAAATTTACCAGTTGCTTCATTAGTTTGTATTTATCCCCGACATAAAATAACGGGGATCTTTTGATTTTGTTATTCATGTTGGTTATTAGTTACGAACAAATACTCTTTGTGATTATTAAAATTTGTATTCCCGGCATTAAAATGTCTATAGTTTTTTTCAAAAACTTTTGTTTTACCTTTTGCTTGTAAGATTTTTTCAATTTCTTGAAGTGTAATTTTATTTTTTGATGAATTACTTTTTGAATCGTATGTATTATTATACGAAACAACCAAAAATTGAGCATCAATATCTCTCACAAGTTCTGCAAATTTTTCTTTGGCATTAGCTCGGCAGTAATCGCTCATATTTTCTGGATCTGGTTTTAGCGCAACTCCATAAAGTTTTGGCTTATCCCATTTGGTCAATGTTTCAAGTACATGATAAAAACGACTGTATTGTCTGGAATTATAGGGCGGATCAATATAGACCACATCTGCCTTTATCTTTTTTGCCAGAACATTTGTGTCTTCTTGAAAAATAGATATCTCTTGAGTATTAATCGGATCAATCGGTTTCATAAAGAAACTATCATTTACAAAATCTTTTTTAAAATAAGCATCAAAATGCCCAACGGTATTAGCGATTTTATCAGCCGTATAAAGCAATGATGCAAGCAACATAAAATATTCTCTCTCCGTTAAATTGTTTTTGTTTTCTTCAATGTTTTCCCTGATAAAGCCGATAATTTTAGCTGAATTATTACTGAAAAATTTACCGCCAAAGTTTTTTGAAAAATAATTATCTTCTAAATCACCACTATAAATATTATTATAGCTTTTAATAATGTTATCTATCTTATTTTTATCCCATACTTCATTCCCGAAAAAGGCACGATATATTACATAATTAGAATGTAAAAAATCATTTAGTAACACTTTCCCGAAATGTTTTGTAGCCACGGCCGATATAACCCCCGTTCCTGCAAAAATATCCGCAAAAGAATTTCCGCTACATTCTTTGCTAATAATAGAAAAAATCCATTCAATTAGTTTGTGTTTATTTCCAATATATCTGCGATTATGTAATTGAATATGATTTTCTTTTACTTGCGGAATATAAAAATAATTTTCTTTGATTTTTTCAGCACTTATCTCATAAGTTGGTTTTTCAACTTCTAACAAAGCAAAGAGTGCCACTTGAACACCGTCAACAACATAATCAATGCTTTTATTTTGATTTTTTAATTTTTCATAAAAACTATAATGACCATTTTCGGAAACAATAATAAAATCAATAACAGGAATCCCCATTATTTCTCCTGCTTGAGCTATCTTTTCAACAATTTGAGTATCTTTTTCGCTTGGTGAAAAATTTCCTGACGGATGGTTATGCACCAAAATAACACTCGCAGCATTTAGCTCTGTTGCAGGATAGAATATTTCTCTTGGGTGGAGTAGTGTTTTATCAAGCAACCCTATGCTAATAATTTCTTTTTTAAGTAAGAGATTCCTTGCATTAAGATATAGACAAAGCAAATGTTCCTTTTTTTTATCCCTAATATCATGGGTGAGCGATAAAACATCCTGAGAATTTTTGATGATAATTTCATTCGTTTTCTCGTCTTGATAATATCTTTTTACTAAAGAAATTGCCGATGCAACTTGGAGGGCTTTCGCCTGTCCAATTCCCGAAATTCCTTGCAAATCATCAACGGTTATATTTAAAAAATCTTTACTAAATTTTTGAATTATTTGTTGAGCAAGTTTTTGAACATTTTTCCCTTTGATGCCACTTCCAAGTAAAATAGCCAAAAGATCACTTTTAGAAAGAGCTTCCGCCCCTTTTTTGAGGAATCTTTCCCTTGGGCGATCTACTTTTGGTATATCCTTTATTCTTGGCATAGTTATTTAATGTTGATTTTTGTATGCTTGTTTTATTAAATCCAAAGCATAATTTAATTTGTCCATATTATCAATTTTCATCTCCCTCCAGTTTCTATCGGAAATATCTTTGGCTAACTTTTTGGGATCTTCAAAGCTATGTAGGCTATGTAGGTCAATTATTAACCATTTTTTCCTTACATGGACAGCTAAAAAAGTGGTATTAACATAGTATTTTATGTAATTTGGAGCGTAGCCCTCTTTAATATCATCACCAATTTTTAATACTTCATTTCTTAATTTATCTAAAAGCTCTTTACTCTCTTTATCTGCCCTATTCCTGTGGTCTTCTAATGTAATAACTTTATTTACTTGATCTCCCGTATAACTTTTCTGCTTCTTAAATTGATTAACAATATGGTCATGGTAAATGTCCAATTCGTTTTCGTGGTAAGTATAGCTATAACATTCAATTTCGGTATCCAAATGCTTAATCAAGCTAATATCCCATTGAGAGTATTGTTTTGCTACACAAATTAAGCGAATTTTAGACCAGTCAACTTCAAGGTTTTTTGTAGCTTCGTTTTCTTTAACAACCCTTTCAAATTCAAACTTTGTAGGCCTTTGCATTAGCCAGTCATAGTAAAAAACTATTTGATTTATTATTGTATCTTCCTGTCTATGCTTATACTCAATAATACAAGGATTGCCGTCCTCAGTAATTGCAAGCGTGTCAATTTCTCCGCTTGGTATCTTATAAAAACTTCTTAAATAAAAACATTGAAAAAATTGTTTTAAATGTTTTTCAGTATATCGTTGTAGTTGGCGTTCTGGATCCCCGCCTGTAAATTCTTGGGGTTTAATTATTTGGCCTGTTTGTAAATTTATTCTTGCCATATTTTTGAAGTTTATTTATTCTAATTCACACTCCTACTTCTTTCTGCATAGTTATTTTTTTAGCTTTGGTATGCCCATAAATTGAATAGCATTAACTTTGAAAGCTATATCTTTTTACTTATAAAGAGCGTTGTAGGCGTCCATAGCTTTTTTAAGGGCGTCTTTGTTGACAGAAGTAAAATAATGATAAAAGCCGTCTGTTCTTTGGTAGTAGGTTAATTCTGTTTGGGGTTGTTCTTTTCCCTGCTCAACCATTATATTATTTGTTGGCACTTCACTAACCCCCCTATATTCTTTGTCTGTGATTGGAGACTTCCAAATGTCAAGTTGTCTTATGTTTTGTCCAATGGTTGATGATTTTATTGAATAACTATTCTTTTTGTATATCGTATCTCTTTGTGATAACAAATTTTTATAGTTATCTTTACTTTCCCAATAAACTTTGTCGTCTGCGTGCATTAAATCCCAAAGATAATCATATTGCCCATTTTTATAGCCGATTAAAATTCTACTAACCAATTCCTCAAGTGTCGGTTCAATAGTAAAATCCTTTACGAATTTTCGGGTTTTATAATCCATTTGAATATCGCCCTGTTTTGTATATTGGCTTGGCACACTAATAACCATAGCTTTTTTCTGATAAATCTTAATGCCACTAATCTTATAATTACCTTGCTCGTTTGTTTCTTGACTATTTCCAGCCACCGCAACTTTTACTCCCTTAACTGCTTGCTGGTTCGTTATATCAGTTATTTTACCTGATACAGAATAAGTATAAGAAAATAAGAATATCAAACTACCAACCAAAATAATGGCTACCCCACCCAAGATAACCCAAAATTTTTTGCTTATTATAATTCTTTTCATAATTTTTTAATTTAATTTATAATTTTTGTCTGTCATATTTTATAAAATGCTTTTTTAATTATACCTGCCATTCTTTTTCTCCTTTCCGCCAAAAAGTCGTCGTATTTAAGCTCGTAAAAATTGTCTGGCAAGGCGTGGAATTTTAACATCTCATTTATTTCTTGCTCGTTAAATCTTTTTTTCAATATGTCAAAATACTCTTTGGGAGACATGTCGCCTATTTCTATGTTTTCCTCAAACTCTAAAAAAGTAAAATTGGCAATCTGGTTTATTTTTGATTTATCTTTATCTTTATCAAAGCCATAATTTTTAATGAGGTAGTTTCTTGGAAAAATATGGTGTTTTTCTAACCTTTTCTTTTTAACTTTTATTGATGGGTCGTATAAGTCACTTACCATTCTTTTGGAAAATAAAACGGGAGCACCTAAAAAGTTAAGTGCCGCAAAGTAAGCGTTAGACATTGGGTTTCTGGCAGAGGAAGTTTCCAATTCGTTTATTAGGGTTATATCCCAAAAATCGGCAGTTAAGTTGTCGCCAATTACTTTTTCAGTCCAAAACATAAAATTGTTTTCAGTAGTTCCAAGTTTGTGTAAGTCGCTCTCAAAAATAGTTTCTGGGGAGGACGAATAACGACCAGTTAGAGAGGACATCGAAAACCATTTCGCTACTATTTTTTGCAATTTATGATTTTCAATGTTTAATTTTTCTTTTCCTATCAGATAAATTACATAACTAAACAAAACAGCATTTTTTGA
>Ga0268276_1003993_pt1 | contig 10778 bp, 12 predicted proteins | sample saktaG_4_FD_190145 | JGI IMG/M metagenome (GOLD analysis project Ga0268276, IMG submission 190145) | Saline water microbial communities from Sakinaw Lake, British Columbia, Canada - sak_2010_1_5_45m | ecosystem: Environmental > Aquatic > Non-marine Saline and Alkaline > Saline ...
AAGAGGAGGAGTGGGATTAAAGGCCGCTAAGATTACTCCAAAGACAGGAAACCTTGTTGGGACAAGAATTCTGGAAGGAATAGAGAATATTATGATAATATCAAAGAAGGGCCAAGTGATCAGGATGTTGGCAAATAAGATTTCAGTTTTAGGTAGAGCAACTCAAGGGGTGCGCTTAATGAGATTGGATACTAATGACAAAGTCGCCTCTCTTGTTTACTTATAATATGGTTTCTTTACTAGAACCAGAAAAAATTATCAATCAGATCCCAATAGAAGAGCATTTCCTCTCTGCTGATTTCGGCTGCGGAGCAGGAGGATTTACAATTCCTTTAGCCAGAAGATCTTTAAAAGGCCTTGTCTATGCTTTTGATATACAAGACACCGTATTGTCTGCATTGCAGGGTAATGCAACTTCTCAAGGATTGAATAACATCAAGGCAGCCAAATGTGATTTAGAGGCGCCAAGCGCTACAGGAATTCCGGCCAATTCTTTGGATTTAATTATTATCGTAAATGTTTTGTTTCAGGCAGAGCATGCTGATTTGGTTTTAAAGGAGGCAGCCAGGATTATTAAGCCGGGAGGAATGATAGTTATTGTCGATTGGAAGAAAGATGTTCCCTTCGGTCCAAATGCAAGAATATCTCTGCAGGAAACCCAAGATATTCTCAGGAGATTAGATGTTAAATTAAAACATGAAATTGAAGCTGGAACATATCACTGGGGAGCGATATTTGGGAAATAGGGTAAAGAAGATATTGCTTTCCATCTCATTATTTATCGGGATTATTATTTGTTGCCAAATAGTTTTTGCCTCTAGTTTAAAAGATATTTATACTTTTAATGTAACTTTTCCTAGCGGACCAGTATCTGCTGGCGATAGAGTTGAAGTAAAAATTAATGCTTCAGTATATCCTGGATTCTTAGCTAATGGAGTTGAGGTCGATATGGGGAATGGGTTTATCGAGCGTATAGCTTGCAATTCTTACGGCAATTGTAGTGGAGATGTTTCTAGTACATATTCCGTAGGAGGAGAATATACTATAAAAGCTGAATTCTGTTATGTTGCTGGTAATGGTTTGACAATTTGTCCTCGAGGAGGTGGGGGACAAGAAGTGGTAGAGGGTATATGTTGTGTAACAGAGATATCGCAGATCCAAGTTGAATCAAGTCCATTGCCTTTATTATGTAATAATGGTGTTATAGACAGCAATGAGGAGTGCGACAGTTCTAATCTAAATGGAAAAACATGCATTGATTATGGTTTTGACGGAGGTACTCTAACTTGCATAGATTGCTCCATAAATACCTCACAATGCACTAGCGACTCAATAGAGCTTCCCGACCGATATCCCAATCCTCTTTCATGGGAGAATATTCTAGAATTTTTAAAAGATGCTGTAACTTGGATTTTCAGAGTGGGTTCAGGATTAGCTGTTTTAATGATTCTAATTGGGGCCTTTATCATAGTAACCTCTGCTGGTGATCCAAGAAGAGCAGAGAAAGGCAAACAAACAGTGATTTGGGCAGTGATAGGGTTTGTTGTTACTATGATAGTTAATGGTATTATCGCACTATTAAAAGCAATAATGGGAGCAAAATAATATGAAAAAAATATTATTAACAGTAGTCACATTATTCATGCTTAGTTTTTGTTTTGTTTATGCCCAGGACTCTGTCAGGATAGAAAGGGTTACATTATCTCCAGAAAATCTAAAAGTAGGAGATACAATTAAGATTACTATAGAATCTCAGGGCTATTCTGCCGATCCAAGGTTGTCTCTAGGCGATGCTAGAATGAGGATAAATTATGGATTTTCTGATTCAACAGGAGATTCATCTTGGGACGATATGCAAATTGAAAGTGCGGTAGGCGGGAAATCCTTATTTTATGGATCTACGGTATATTACGACAGCCAAACATATAATATTAACGTAGAGGTGTGTTATCAAAAAGCAGGAGCGGGGATGAGTTGGAATAATGAAAATTCGCTAGTTTGTAATACTTTTACTACTTCAGTTACCCCGATTGCCCTAGATACCGGATCGGATATCGCGGCTTCAGAAGGAAAATCACTTAATCCATTCGCCTGCGAATCTTTGGGAGAATGTTTTGATATGATAGCTACTACCCTATTTTATTTCTCTATTGCTTTGGTTTCCGCCACTATCATTATCGCTGGCATTCTTTTTTTAACAGGAGGAACTCCCGCTAGAATATCTTTAGCAAAGAAAATCCTTTTGTTGGGGATAGGTATTTTTGCTATAATGTTATTAGTAAAGTTTGTAGCCATTATCAGCAAAGATTACTTAACATCATCAACTCTATGAAAAAAAGATTTTTAATTCCAGTTGCTCTATTAATCCCACTCGTTTCTTTTGCTGAAAAAATAGCCATAGATGTCAAATTCACAAAACATAAAGATTTTATAGAATTTTTAAACGAACTAGGCAATTGGTTATATACATTTGCCTTAGCAGCTGCGCCAGTTGTTATTCTAATAGGCGCCTTTATGTTTGTTACTGCCGCGGGGAATCCCGAAAGAGTAAAAACCGGCAGAAGATTGATAATTTGGGCAATAGTCGGTCTGGCTATTGTTATGACTTCCAAAGGAATAATAATTTTGGTTCATGAGTTATTATCATAATTTTATGAAAAAGATTTTACCTGTTTTAATAATTTCCCTGTTTTTATGTTTTAATTTTTGTTTTGCCGAACCCCTTGATCCAGGGTCTACATTTGGTATTCCTGGGTTCAGTGATGTGGGCACTATTCCCGCTCTCTTACTTAGCGGCCAAGGGGTAATGGATGGATCCTGGTCTCTTGAAGTTACAGATGCATCAATCCCGACGAATATTAAAGGATTTGAGAAGATAAATATTAGGGTAAGAGTAAAATCCGCTAAATTAGATAAAAATATACCGGCAATTGTCGTAGCTACTCAAAAAGATCTATCTGCAACAGAATATACTGCTATAAGTAAATATGAAATATGCGAACCGTCCCCAGTTTATGATTACATTTCTCTTGCCCCTAAGGTAGATTATTACCAAGGGACTTGCGATATTACTTTATCTGGAACGATTGGATCAAAAGATCAGGATAAAATAGAATTGGCAATAGTGTTATACAAGGGAGATGCAGAGCATGGCCTGATGGGGGCTAATACTACCATGGTGCAGAAGAAAACCTATACTATCAATGTTTTGCCATCATCTACTAGCGGGGGAGACTCAGGAGCCACAGAAAATCTAGGAGCTCTAAAATGGGAATCAATAGTTGATTTCGCCAATCATGTCATTAATATTATATTTGGAATTATTGTTTCCTTTGCCTTTATAGCAATTGTTATTGGTGGGATTCTAATGGTCACTTCCGCGGGAGACCCGACAAGAGTAGCCAAGGCAAGAAATACGATATTCTTTGCTTTGGCTGGATTTGCCATAGCATCTTTGTCAAAAGGAATAGTTTCCTTAATACAGGCAATAATGGGAGTAAAGGAAAAGAGTGGATAAAGGGCTTGCTTACCACTTGATTATTATATATGATATTAAAAGAACAATAATAAAGGTCGTTAAGAATTAATTACTTAAAATATGAACACATTATTAAAAGTTTTAGCAGGAGTTACATTAGTAACATTATTAGTTTTGCCAGTGGCTGGAGTTTTAGCAGCATGTGTTGGAACAGCTAATGGAGTGATAGAGGGTAGTGAGGCCTGCGATGCTGGTCCTGGTGGTCTTGCTCCTACTGCTACCACCCCAGGTTGTAGTGCTAATTGCGAGGTAATGCCAGCTACTACCGGAGGAACAGGAGGTACGGGGGGAAGCACTGTTGGCGGGAAGGATCCATCAGAATTACCAGACTGGACAGCCGATGAAGTTATGGAATTGATTGGTAAAATAGTAAACTGGATATTCACATTCTTAATGCTATTTGTTGTCATTATGGTATTGATTGCAGGATTTACATTCGTGACTGGTGGTGGTAATCCAGACAATGTTACTAAGGCTCGAAATATGCTAATGTACGCTCTAGTCGGTTTTGCCGTAGGAATGTTGGCAAAAGGTATTATAGCTCTTGTACAAGCATTTCTGAATAAGGAGATAGGAGGAGGAGGATTCATCTAGGCAATTTTAATTAGGTCCCCGTGGCGGAATTGGCATACGCGCAGCGCTTAGGACGCTGTCCGCAAGGGTGGGGGTTCAAATCCCTCCGGGGACACAAAAGACCGCTTATCGCGGTTTTTTGTTGAATTAGATATATTGTATTAGTAATCTTCCTTAACCGATATTCTTATCTCCTTTTTCTCTTCAGATTTCTTTTTGGGAATAGTAAGGGTTAAAATTCCATTTTTAACAACTGCCTTTGCTTTAGAAACCTCTACTTCTTTTGGGATAATAACCTTTTTTACGAAACTCCCCCAAAAACATTCCTGGCAAAAGTAGTTATCTCCTTCTTTTGTTTCCATATTCTCTCTCTTTCCTTTGATGATTAACATATCATCTGCGAAGGATATCTCTATATCCTTTGCATTTACCCCTCCTATGGGAGAGATAATGACAACCTCATTATTGGTTTCATAGGCATCAATGGTCGGTTCTCCTATTCTTTCATCGCTTAACCATTCATTGTTTTTGGGAACAACTTGTTTTTTCTCTTTTCTAATTTTGAATTTCATATTTTTGTTTTAAGTTTCTGGCTATGGAAAATTGTATTGAAACGATGATAAATAGGAATACCAATACTGCGGTAGGAATCATTATCTGTTGCGTAAATACAGGTCTGTTTATCCCAAAATTATATATACCATGAAATACAGTAGCAATGAATAACCCTATCGGCACATATCTGAATTTATGCTTCTTTTTAAAGAAGGCCAAAGAAGCAAAGAATCCGATATTGGCCGCTGTTAAAGCATGTAATAGTGTTGCGCTTAAAAACCTGGCAATAGATATCCAGATTGTATCTTGAAATATGGTGGGAGAACTTGTGGGGAAAAGTATCAAAATGTTTTCTACGGCAGCAAAGCCAAGTCCAGCTACAACCATATATATCATCGCATCTATCGGCTCATCAAATTCCTTTGATTTGCAGGCGCTGCACCTTACTACAAAATATTTAGCCGCTTCTTCCGTTAAGGCGATGATGATAAAGAAATATATTAAGTGCTGTATTAGTGTAGGATCAGGAGAAAGGATTAATTTTCCCAAACCGTATTCTATCCCTGCTACCAGAATAGTAACAGCCATTCCATAGACAAAGATTTTTAATATCAATTCCTTTGGTTCCGGGTTGTCGTCTTCTTTTAAATAAAAAACAAGCCAGATCAAGCTTGGTAGCAAGCCAAAAAAAAGAAAGAGGAAATAATTAATCATGATATGGTTAGATTCGCTTGGGCTTTTATTTCTTTATAATTCTTTATTCTAGCATTTTTAAGAATATGATAACAAGCATTTAGGGCTACCATTGAAGCATTATCTGTGCATAATTTCATTTCAGGAATTGAAATATTCTTTTTTATCCTTTCAGCTTCCTTTTTTATTAATTCTCTCAATGCTCTATTAGCAGCAACGCCCCCGCCGATAATTATCGTTTTAACATTAAATTTTTCTGCGGCTCTAATTGTTTTTTTAACCAATACTTCAATAATTGCTTGCTGAGATTCAAAAGCCATTGAAGAAATATATTTTTTGGATTTTAAAACTGATTTTTTCTGTTTTTTTGTATTATATATTACAGAGGTTTTTAATCCTGAAAAAGAAAAGTCAAAATCTCTCGTAGCAATCATTGGCCTTGGAAGAGAAATGTCTAGTGTTTTACCACTTAAGGCTGCTTTTGATATTTCCGGACCTCCGGGATAAGGAAGACCAATAGCCCTCGCTATCTTATCAAATGCCTCTCCGGCTGCATCATCTCTTGTTTCCCCGATAATTCTGTATTTTCCTAATTTCTCAATTAGTATTAGCTGAGTATGTCCTCCGGAAACTATTAAAAAGACAGCCGGGAATATTCTTTCATTTAAAATATTCGGATTATTCACAAAATTAGCAAAAAGATGGGCTTCAATGTGATTTATTGGAATGATTGGGATTTTCCAGATAGCAGATAATGATCTAGCAAAATTAACTCCGCTCCATAGACATGGCTCAAGGCCAGGCCCGTAAGTTACAGCAATGTAATCAATATCTGGTTTCTGGTATTTTTCTACAAAAGATTTGGTTTTTGTAAAAAGGGACTTTTCTTTTTCTAGAATCTTTTCAATTTCTTTAGAGTTAATCTTAGAAGATTTTAATCTTAAAAGATTTGAATCTTTTAAAACCTTTTTTAAAACAATTGTAAGATTTTTTTGATGTTCTCTCCTGGCTAAAGTAGGATATACTCCCCCGTATTTTTTATGAATCTCAATCTGTGAAGAAATTGCTTGAGAGATAATTTTAAAATCAGCAATATTTCTATCGCATTCTCCTACAGATATTGCCGTATCATCACAAGACGTTTCTATGGCTAAGATTTTCATATTTATATCTGCATGATAGATTATTTAGAAATTAATTTCAAATCGGACAATGGCAAATTATGTCCGAAGGTAAATATGGACAAGAATTTTCATGTCCGGATTTATAAATATTATACTTGACTCTATCTGAATTAAGGATAAAGATACAATTAGAGGAAGTCATCGAGGTCGGGAGGCAAAGTCATGCGGAACTTCATGCTGGGTTTGTTACTGGTGGTGCTAGCGGTTGCCATCGCGGCGACGATTTGGTTCGCCGTGGATGCGAACTCAACGTTTCATTCTGCTAGCGTGGAACTACTTAAAGGGAACCCGATGTCGAATGCGGAAGCCAGATTGGGGGAGACTTACCTTGCTTTTTCCCTGGTTTGTGGCCTAGCCTCTCTCATCCTCGTGGTGCTCATTGTTCTGGTTGTATGGTTGCCCTGGAAGCGACCATAGATCCCTATCGAGGAGCCCCTGCAATTGATCGCAGGAGGCTTCTTCTTTTTAATTTCCTTCTAAATGCGCTAAAATCTAAATATGACTCCAGATTCTCTAATCACAACTATTGAAGGGATAGGAAACTTCTATCAGAAGAAACTCCAGTTTTTAGGAATAAAAACGATAAAAGATCTATTAATGTATTTTCCTTCAAGATATGATGATTTCTCTAAAATCACAGACATTTCTGATTTGAAGATAAATGAAAGAGTTTGCATAAAAGGAGAAATATCAAAGATAGATAATATTAGAACAAGAAAAAGAGGAATGTTTTTAACCCAGGCATTGATTAACGATGATACAGGATCAATGAAAGTAATGTGGTTTAATCAGCCATTCTTAACATCAACCTTAAAAGACAACGATTTTGTTTGTTTGGCCGGTAAAATAGTTTCCGGAAAAGGAGGGGTATATTTAAGCAATCCAATCTATGAAAAGATTTTAGATAAAAAAGATCTTACTCACGCAGGAAGAATAGTCCCGGTATATCGTTTGACCACGAAAGTATCTTCCAGGTGGTTTCGCTTTGTTATCAAAAAAGCAATGGTGGTGTTGAAAGATATACATGATCCATTGCCAGAAGAATTGGTCAGAGAAAATGATTTAATGGAGATTACAAAAGCCATTAAACAAATGCATTTCCCCGATTCCTGGAACCTATTAAAAAAAGCCCAGGAAAGATTCGCTTTTCAACAAGTATTTCTTTTGGAACTTTTTGTTTTAAAGCAGAGGATAAAGAGAATGAAGGAAAATTCAATTTCCATTCCGATACAATTGGAAAAAGTGAAAAAACTTGTTGAATCCTTACCTTTTTCTTTGACTGTTGCTCAAAAGAAAGCCGTCTGGCAGATATTAAAAGATATGGAAAAAACAAGACCAATGTCCAGATTACTGCAGGGAGATGTTGGTTCCGGAAAAACTATTGTAGCTGCATTAGCAGCATTAAACGCAGCTAAAAACCAATATCAAGTTGCCTTTATGGCCCCAACAGAGATATTGGCTAAACAGCATTTTGAAACAGTCCACAATTTCTTAAAGGATTTTAATGTTAATATCGGTCTTTTGACTTCAAAAAATGATAGATATTTTTCCAAGAAATTGAAGAATCAAACAATTGAAATATCTAAAGCTAAATTATTGGAAAAAACCTTAAAAGGAGAAATTGATATTATCATTGGAACTCACAGCTTGATTCAAAAGAAAGTTAAATTCAACAGATTAGGTCTAGTTATCGTAGATGAACAGCATAGATTCGGAGTGGAACAAAGATCCAGATTGATTAAAAATGCTGTAAAGCAAGGATTAATGCCTCATTTGCTTTCTATGACTGCCACCCCCATTCCAAGAACCCTGGCTTTGACAATATATGGAGACCTGGATATCTCTCTTTTGGATCAGATGCCGAGAGGACCGAGAAATGTAGAAACAAATGTTGTCACTGCCTCAGAGATCAAAGGAGTTTACTCTTTAATTAAGAAAGAAATCAAAAAAGGCAGACAGGCCTTTGTAATTTGCCCAAGGATTGAGAAAAAAGAGATAGAAGAAGGTGAAGAAGTTTCTTTTATGAAAGACATATGGAGCGAGGTAGCTGCAGTAGAGGAAGAATACGAGAAATTATCAAAAGAAATCTTCCCTGATTTTAATATTGCCATGATGCATGGCAAATTAGGATCAAAAGAAAAGGAAAAGATAATGAAAGATTTCAAAAACAAAAAAACAGATATTTTAGTTTCTACTTCTGTAGTTGAGGTAGGGATAGATATTCCCAATGCAACGATAATGATAGTTGAAGGGGCGGATAGATTCGGATTAGCCCAGCTCCATCAGTTTAGGGGGAGGATAGGAAGATCAGGGGATAAGTCATATTTCTTGCTTTTTCCTTCCGCTAAATCGAGAGATAGCATTTCAAGATTAGAATCATTGGTAAAAACAGATGACGGATTAACCTTAGCAGAAGCAGACTTAAAACTCAGGGGTCCTGGAGATTTTTCAGGAGTGAGGCAATGGGGAATTCCAGATATGGCTATGGAATCTCTAAAGGATATCAAGATGATTGAAAAAACCAGAAATGCAGCCAAAGAAATCTTAGAAAAAGATTGGAGATTAAAAAACCAGCCTTTGCTGGAAAAAGAATTAGAAAGATTTAATCAGGAAGCGCATATGGAGTAAGAATATCCATTATTGCTAGGTATTATTTAGATTCTTCATTTTTACAAAAAAAGATCGTCTAGCCCTTCTTTTAATATCGCATTTTCCATCAATTGCCATAGATAAACTTCCTTTGAAAAATAGATTTTCTATCTTTTTGTTGAATAATTTTGTATTTTCGATGGCGCTTTTATAATCACCATCATTCGAAACAAGAATAGCTATATCATATTTATCAAGCGCCGCCATAGTTACCATGTCTGTTGACAATTGAGTATCTAAATTTTTTTCTTGGAGCGCGTTTCTAGTTCCTTTTAGATCGCCAAACTTAATGGAAACATTCGATAATTTTTCAATTTCGCTATAATATTTTTGAGTAAGATTATATCTTTTTTGCTCTAACACAGAACCAGTTAAAAGATATGATGGTGGCCTGACACAATAAAAACCCACGTATACAAGGTTTCTTGACCCAGCTAAATTTTGAGCCAATATTAGTGGATCATATAAACAAACCTAACCTTTATCGGTCTTTCTGATATTGTGAATATAATGAAATATATTACTGTTATCAATAAAAACAGCTACACGTTTATTACTCATATAATTAATAATAGAATTTGAAATCATAAAAAACAAGAGCCCGGAAGGGCTCTCGTTGCTTATCGTAGCCGAAGCAAACGATAAGGATTTATTGATTACATACTATCTGATATTTGTATTTTTGTCAATAATCAAGTTGTGGATATTCTTTTTCTCAAAATTTTATCCCAAAGAATATAAAAGAAAGGAACTCCCATATTAAATTCTATCAAAGAGTTTTCTAATAATATTAGAAAAGATCCTGGTCTAATTCCACTAATGAGTAGAGAAAATTCCATCATAAAATGAATTAAAAATCCTATCAAAAAAAGAAAAGCGATTTTTTTCCAGTTGTATTTCAAAAGGAATAGCAAGCCAAACCCGATCATTACTATTCCTGCCCTTAAAATTCTAAAATCAGACATATGCCTGATTGTTGTAATCTGGATATCGTTAATAGGTAACCATTGAGAAAGGAAAGCTACGGCCAGCCAGCCAAACAAAACGAACAGAGTCCATTTCAATTTCTTTTTTCCTTCAAACATTAGGAAAACATAGGCATACTCAACTCCATAGGAAAGAGAAAACCAAAGAAAGAATACAAAAATATTCCAAAAGGAGTTATTCAAAAAAGATATTTCTCTTACTCCGGCATGTAGCCAAATTCCCCAGTCAATTATGAAATTTATCAATAATCCTCCGATAAAAAACGCAAGAAAGGGAATTTTCTTTTTTAAAAATATCAGTGTAGCAATAAATACAATTAAAAAGGATAAGTCAAAATAGATATAATCGATTCCAAAAGTTCTAATTACATCATACATATTGTTAGCGGCGCTACGGGGGATCGAACCCCGGTTTAAAGGTTGAAAACCTCTTGTCCTAACCACTAGACGATAGCGCCATATCAGTTATTATATTGTTTTTTGCAGAAAATGCAAATCCATGAATTCTATTCCAAAGTGCAACATTCTTGTTTTCCATTAAAGACTTCATGTGGTGTTAAGTAATTGAATCTTTTACGTGGCCTGCTGTTCAACAATCTG
>Ga0268276_1003997_pt1 | contig 10769 bp, 11 predicted proteins | sample saktaG_4_FD_190145 | JGI IMG/M metagenome (GOLD analysis project Ga0268276, IMG submission 190145) | Saline water microbial communities from Sakinaw Lake, British Columbia, Canada - sak_2010_1_5_45m | ecosystem: Environmental > Aquatic > Non-marine Saline and Alkaline > Saline ...
CTGGGCGCGGACGGTCACCTGCGAGGGGCCAGGATGCGGGGCGGAGGTGCCGCTCATGCGGTCGCTGTGGCTGGCCAAGAAGAGCAATCGATCGATTGCTTTGAGGATGATTCCCGACCAGGAAAAAAAGTGCGTTGATTTCGAGATAATCCATGATTTCAAGCCCCAGGATGTGGGCGAGGGCACTGTGCGGCGTGGCTCGGCCACCTGTCCGATCTGCGGCTACACGACGCCCGTTGCCTCCGTCCGCCGCCAGCTCAAGGCGCGGAGAGGCGGCGCAGCCGACGCCAGGCTCTTCTGCGTCGTCACGACGAGGCCGGGCCGGCAGGGGCGGTTCTACCGGCTGCCTGTCGCGCGGGATCTCGAGGCCGCAGAGAAGGCCGCGGCGGAGCTTGCGCGGAGGAAGGCGGCGCACACGGGCGCGCTCTCCCTGGTGCCGGATGAGCCATATCCTGATGAAACAGGGTCAGGGGCTCTAAGTTCTTCAGTTTCGTATGGTCTCAGGGAGTGGGGCAGCCTCTTTGCTCCCAGGCAGGCCCTGGCGCTCACGACGCTGGCCCGGCTGGTGCGGGAGGCCGGGGTGAGGCTGGCTGCAGAGCACGAGAACGGGCTAGCGGTGGCGGTGCAGACGTGTTTGGCGTTGGCGGTGGATCGGCAAGCTGATGCGACATCATCGCTTTGTAGATGGCACATTACTAGAGAGCTACACACGGGTACATTTGGCCGCCAAGCACTTCCCATGGTTTGGGATTTTTCAGAAGTAAATGTTCTCTCTAAATTGACTGGCGGTTTCCCTGGTGCACTTGAATGGGTAACGCAAGTTTGTGAGGCTAATAGATCTCAACTAATATGTGGAAGTGCTGAATTAGATTCTGCAATTGCCCATCCTCTTCCCAATGATTTCGCCCAGTGCTTCTTCACAGATCCTCCTTATTACGATGCAATTGCTTACGGAGATCTTTCAGATTTCTTCTACGTTTGGCTGCGTAGGACATTATTTGAGACCCATCCCATTTTATTTTCTGATCCATTGGTCGACAAAACAGAGGAACTCGTTCATTTATCAAAACGATTTCCAGGTCCATACTCCCACAAGACTAAGGAATACTTCGAAGAAAATATGCAACAAGCAATGGCAGAAGGCCGACGTATATTAACTCCTGATGGTATTGGCATTATCGTTTTTGCTCACAAATCCACCAGCGGCTGGGAGGCGATGCTTCAGGCGATGATCGAAGCTGGCTGGATAATCACCGCTTCCTGGCCCATCGACACCGAGATGGGTGCTCGGATGAATGCTTTTAAAGCCGCAACTCTTGCCTCCTCCATCCACCTAGTCTGCCGCCCGCGGGAGAATCCCGACGGCTCCGTCCGGGAAGATGACGTGGGCAACTGGAGCGATGTCCTGTCCGAGCTTCCCCAGCGCATTCACGCCTGGCTTCCCGGCCTGGCTGCCGAGGGCGTCGTGGGCGCAGATGCCATCTTCTCCTGCCTAGGACCGGCCCTGGAGATCTACAGCCGCTACTCCCGCGTGGAGAAGGTCAGCGGCGAAGTCGTGGCCCTCAAGGAATATTTGGAAGAGGTCTGGGCGGCAGTCTCCCGCGAGGCGCTGGGCATGATCTTCGATGGCGGGGACGGCTCGGGCCTGGAGGAGGACGCCAGGCTAACTGCAATGTGGCTATGGACTCTATCCACAGGTGGCAATGGCGGCAGCTTTGATGATCAAGAACATGAAGATAGTGAAGCTGAGGGGGGAGTCTCTGGAAAAGGCGGCAGGATGTTGGGCTTCGTCCTGGAGTATGATGCTGCCAGAAAGATCGCCCAGGGCCTCGGAGCCCACCTGGAGAACCTGGCGACTCTGGTGGAGGTGAAGGGCGACAAGGCCCGGCTTCTTCCTGTCTCGGAACGTACGCCGTATCTCTTCGGTCAGGGCGTCTCAAAGGTTGCCGGAAAAGGACGAAAGAAAAAAAAGGAGGAACAGACCACACTTTCCGGCGGCGTCGTGGCTAAGGCCGAGACCAGGGCGGGGTCATCAAGCGAACTCAGCCTGCCCGCTCCCGGCTCCACAGTCCTGGATAGACTCCATCAGGCCATGCTCCTCTTCTCCGATGGCCGGGGTGATGCCCTCAAACGGTTCATTGAAGAGGATATCAGCCAGGATCAGGGGCTCTGGAGCCTCGCTCAGTCGCTGTCTGCCCTCTATCCGGCAGGGAGCGAGGAGCGGCGGTGGGTGGAAGGAGTGCTGACAAGGAAGAAGAGCTTGGGGATTTGAAAAGAAAGAATCATAAGCGCGATGGTATAACTATGATCAATGCCGATATCAAAAAAAGCTTCGGGTCGTGTGAGTTGTCAAATGCGGCTAGAAAGGCTATAGAGAATTCAAGACATGAGCTGGAAATTGGGCAATGTAAGACATTTTCCAGTATCGATGAGCTCTTTGATGACCTGGACGGCGATTAGAGTTCTTTCTTACTTTCATCATCGCCCAAGAAATGAGAAGGATCGATGAACGTAATTCTGTCCATCAAGCCGAAATACGCTGAGCTAATATTGAGCGGAGCAAAGAGATATGAGTTTCGCAAATCAATATTTAGTAATAAACATGTTGAAGAAGCTTATATTTATGAAACTTCTCCAATAAAAAAGATAATCGGTGTATTTAATATCGGCAATATAATTAGGGATAGTCCTAATGGCTTATGGAATCAATTCGGCCATCTTTCCGGGATGAATGAAGCCGAATTCTTCAATTATTTCCAGGATATCCAAATCGGCTTTGCAATTGAGATCAAACACTTGGTGATCCTAGATTCTCCCATCGATCCAAGGGAAACGATTTTGGACTTCACTCCACCTCAATCCTTCTGTTACCTGAAATATTCCTTGGTTCCAGAGTGTGTAGCCATAAACGGCCATATCGAGTCAAGAATATCCTCATCAGGATTAGCTTTGCATGATAATCGATCAGTGGAAAGAGGCCTTCCTGCGGACCCTCCAGGTTTATGAGAATGCCGGCCTGCTCCGGGCGGCAGCCCTGGATGAGCGACTGGCGGACTGGACGGCTTACCTTACCGAGGCCGTTGTCCATACCTGCCAGAGCCTGGGCTGGATGTCGGCGGCCAAAGGAAATAAGCTGCATATCCTGCCGGTCCCTCACTGCGAATATCTCACCCTGGACGTGATGGCTTTCGCTCCAACATCAGCCAGAGGCTGGAACTTTCCGGTCGCAGTCGCTGAGCTGGAGAACAGCGCAAACGAAGAACGGATTGCTTATTCCCTCTGGAAAGTCCTCTGCGTAAGATCTGACCTGCGTATCGTCTTCTGCTACCGCCATAGCTTCGCTGACGCACCGACATTGGTCAGCTATCTTGGCAGGGAAGTGGTAGCCTCATTAACCATCGAAGATCGCATGAACCTCAAAGGCGAGACCTGCCTGGTCATCGGCAGCAGGAATGATTCCGCCACTTTCCCTTACTACTTCTTCAAGTGGTGGCCTTTTGATAAGAACACCGGAAACTTTAACGTTATGTAATCAAATCGATGGATCTCAACCAGGATCATGAGCTGTGGAGCCTGGCCCAGCCGCCCTCCGCCCTCTATCCGGCGGGAAGCGAGGAGCGGCGGTGGGTGGGGGGCGTCTTGACAAGGAAGAAGAGCCTGCAAAGCAATTTATAACTCCAGGTACTAATGATGATGGCATGATAAAGATGAGGACAAGGGCAATTTATGAAAACGGTGTTTTAAAGCCTCTTGGGGATATCGATCTGCTTCCCGGCGAGGAAGTGGATATCGAGATTGGCAGCCCGGTTAGGAGAACCAAAGGCATAATCAAACTTGATCCCGTCATAGCCAGAGACATAGCAGATAGCGACGAATGCTCTTTTCTGGAGGAATAAATGCTGGAGGGCATACCTTCTGGCAGGAGAGTCTTCGTCGATTCAAATATTTTTATCTACCATTTTCTGGATCTTTCAGACCGATGCACAGCATTTCTGGAGAGGATCTCCGCCCACCAGTTGCGGGGCTTCACATCAACGGTTGTCATGGCAGAAGTGCTACATAAGTTGATGATTGCAGAGATCGCCGAGAATTACAAAATGAATCGCCGTGAGGTGAACCAGTTTATCAAGAGATGCCCATCTGTAATCTCTGAGCTGGAGCGTTGTGAGGCTGCAATCCAACAAATCCCTGAATTTAATATTGAGATCCTCCCTCTGATGTCGGGAATTGTTATTGAGAGCAGAAACCTCAGGCATGATCATAACCTTATGACCAACGATTCAATTAATCTATTCCTGATGAAGCTTGCTGCAATCGAGGATATTGCTACTAACGACTCCGACTTTGATAGAATACCAGGGATTCGTGTATGGAGACCTCATTAGACGATCAAGAAACGGAAAATGCTTCCTGCAAGAACACCGGAAACTTTAATGTAATGCAATCGTATCGATCTTCATTCTTTGGGAGAAAGGAGATTGAAGAAATGGCACTTACACCCTGGCATAAATCGGCCACACCGCGTGAAGACCTGCGCAAAGGCAAGCCAATGGACGCAGCGGAATTCGCCGTAAACCTCGATAGAGTCAGGGATGGCAAAGCACCTGATGATTATAAAGACCCAAAGCAGTTCTTCGAAAGGACATACCTCACCAAGAACCTTACCGCACTGGCAGCAGAGGTACAGCGCCGCTTTTCGGGCGTTAGGACGGAGACATCAGCCGTCTTCAACATGGCCACCCAGTTCGGTGGAGGAAAGACTCACGCACTCACTTTGCTCTACCATCTGGCCAGAAATGGCCCGGCCGCAGATAGGTGGTCAGGTGTTAACAAGATCCTGGCCAAGGCAGGACTTGAAAGTGTGCCAGAGGCTGCGACAGCGGTCTTTGTAGGCACTGAATTCGACTCCATTACCGGAAAGGGCGGCAGCGGAAACGGTGAGCCTCTGAGAAAGACGCCCTGGGGGGAGATAGCTTTCCAGCTCGCCGGCGAGCAGGGCTTTGCTGTGGTCGAGGAACATGATACGCAGAAGATAGCGCCCGGCGGCGATGTGATCCGCAGCTTCCTGCCGAAAGACAGGCCTTGCCTTATTCTCATGGATGAGCTGATGAACTACGTCAGCCGAAACCGCGAGTCCGGTCTCTCCGATCAGCTTTACAACTTTATCCAGAACCTCACAAACGTGGCCAGCGGCGAGGAGAGAGTGGTCCTGGTGGTCTCCATACCCGGCTCTCAGATGGAGATGAACGAGGCCGATTTCTCCGATTACAACAGCTTCAAGAAGATCATGGATAAGCACGGCAAAGCGGTGATGATATCAGCCGAGGCTGAGACCTCGGAGATCATACGCAGGAGGCTGTTCGAGTGGGGTCCTGATGAAATATCCTCTGACGGAAAGATCCTGCTCGGGACAGAAGCCAAAAAGACCTGCAAAGCTTACGCTGCCTGGGTCAAAGCCCACAGGCATCAAGTTCCAGGATGGTTCCCTGTCGACCATGCAGAAGAGATGTTTGAGGCGACCTATCCATTTCACCCCATGGTCCTCTCCGTCTTTGAGACGAAATGGCAAGCCCTTCCCAGGTTCCAGAGAACACGCGGTATTCTCCGCCTTCTTGCCCTTTGGGTATCCAAGGTCTATCAAGAGAACTATACAGACGCTCATTCGGACGCCCTAATCGGCCTTGGCACGGCTCCTTTAGACGATCCAATTTTCCGCGCTGCCATCTTCGAGCAGCTCGGAGAGGATCGCCTGGAAGGATCAGTTACGACAGATATCGCAGGACGGAAAGAGGCCCACGCCATAAGGTTGGACAATGAGGCTAGTTCTGCTATCAAGAAGGCCCGCCTGCACCGGAAGGTAGCTACTGTCATTCTCTTTGAGTCCAACGGCGGTCAGACCCATGGCACAGAGGCCACTCTGCCAGAAATACGCCTGGCAGTGGCCGAGCCCGGTCTTGATATCGGAAATATCGAGACAGTTTTAGCTACGCTTTCCAGCAACTGTTATTACCTGGAGGCCTACGGGACAAGCTACAGGTTCGGTCTTCAGATACAGCTACCCAAGATCCATGCCGACCGCAAGGCAAGTGTCCCAAAACTGGAAATTGATGAGTGCTTGAAGAATGCGATAATAACGGTCTTCAATGAAGGCAACATCATAAAGCCGGTATTCTTCCCGGAGAAGAGCAGCGATATCCAAGATAATCCTGCCCTAGCCCTAATTGTACTATCTCCAGATCACCGTAGACTGGACAAGGCGACCATAGATCTCGTTGAGTCTATGACTAAAGATCATGGAACCTCCGCCAGAACGTACAAGAGTGCTCTGATCTGGTCTATGGTCGATAATGATGCGAGCCTGACAAGCGAAGCCCGCAATGCTCTTGCCTGGGAGAAGATCCATGATGAAGCTGAGCAATTGCATCTCAACGAGAGGCAGAATAGAGAGGTAAATGAGAAGATAGGCAAGGCTAAACTAGACCTCAGGGAGGCAGTTTGGAGAAGCTACAAGAACCTCGCCCTCCTTGGAAAGGATAACAGGATCTTCTTGATGGATCTTGGCCTGATTCATTCCAGCGCGGCCAAGACCCTGGTTGACCTTTATCTTCTGCAACTAAAGCAGAAGGACATCATCACAAGCAGCATCAGCCCTAATTTTCTGGTCAAAAACTGGCCTCCAGCTTTCCTGGATTGGTCTACCAAGTCAGCCCGTGATGCCTTTTTCGCATCGCCACTGTTTCCGAGATTGCTGAATTCGGAAGCGGTAAAAGAGACCATCTCCAAAGGAGTTTCTAACGGGATCTTTGCATACGTTGGCAAGTCTGAAGCTGGCGAATATGATCCCATCTATTACAATGGTGGCCTTCTGCCAGAAGAGGTAGAGATATCCGAGGAATGGTTCATCATAAAGGAGCCTAAGCATCCAAAACCTTATGCTATCGAAGTATCCCCAAATCAGACCAGCATTACGCCAGGTGACGAAGTTCAATTTACAGCAAAAGGGCTAAGTGAGCAGGGTCTAGAAGTAAAGATAGATGCGCTAAACTGGAGTGCAAGGGGCGGAACTATAGATTCGCATGGTGTCTTCAAGGCTGGGACTGATGAAGGTACTTTTTATGTATATGCAATTGCTGGTGAAGTCAAGGGGTCTGCGTCTATCAGTATCTCAGTTGTGGACCGACTGTTGAAACATGTGGCAGTCTATCCTCAAGATGCACATATTGGACCGGGTAAGACACAGACCTATGCAGCAAAGGGGTTAGACAAAGATGGCCTTGAAGTAACACTAGTTAAGATAGATTGGAGTGCAACAGGCGGCACAATCGATGGCAAGGGGGTCTTCCAAGCAGGGCAAGAGGAGGGATTCTTCAAGGTAACTGCGACCGTGGGGGATGTTAATGGCTCGGCGACTATTAAAGTCAAGAGGCTAAGTCCTCGCTGGGAGGGGGAAATACCACATCAAAAATGGACCCAATTCTATAACAGGATCCTATCGAAGTTTGCAGTCCGCAAAGGGTTGAAGCTGATGGTAGCCGTGGATATTTTGGATGCCTCAGAGGAAGAAGTTGAGGATATGAGGGCGGCTCTACGCGAATTGGGTCTTGAGGACGATGTAGATGTAAAGTAAGCCAAGTCTGGAACGATCTTGCCAGGATTTATATGATCCGAATATGCATTTTACCCTGCTTTTTGAAGCGGATATACTACCCCCCTTAAAGCGGTGAAAGTCACAACCCTTATGTGGTCCACAAGGCAGCTCCTAGAGATCTCAATCCGAAAACAGATAACAACGCCGAGGAGGGGATTCGAACCCCTGAGCACCGGAGGTGCACAGGTTTAGCAAACCTGCGCCTTACCAAGCTAGGCTACCTCGACCCGCCCTCTACTCGCCCCTCTCGATATTTAAACTCTGCGTCGCCCCGTGCATCATCATGCACCGCCCATCTCCACCACGTCTGCAAGGCCTGCGGCTTCGCCGTTTGGCGTCAGCTTGTATACCTTGTCATCGAGATTCACGATGACATATCCTGCTTTGGGCGTGGCGTCGAAGTCGTGGGTAGCCAAGAAGAATGCGAGGTCGTACGAGGTCATGTGGGGATCGTCGAAGCTCATCACAAGCTCCGTCAGATCCTCCTCCTCAGCAAAGGCTCCCTGGGCTGCGAAGGCCAAAAGGAGCACAACGCTTGTCACAGACCTGCATAAAACGATCCTGTCCATGATCATCAATCCTTTTCTTCTCGATTTATAGACGACTGTTGCCATTGGATCGGTCGACATTGACCGAGTTCTTGAACGCATCCGACCGCGCCCGATTGGCCCGCGTGATCCAACCTCACCTCCCCCTATCCGTTTTCTGCCTATCTAGCCAGGCTATGCCAACAGGCGTAAGCGCGTAGCTTCCTTCGTCCAAGCTGACCAGATGGGACCCCTCGAGGACGCCCAGGTGGTACTTGGCCTCCGCCTCGGAGAGGCCCAGGGGAGCGTCCAGATCCTTTGGAAGGCACGGCCCTTTGGCCATCAGTTCCAGTATCCTCCGCCTGAGTGGGAGCTGAAGGGCTAGCAGTGCCTTTCGATGATCCTCGGCGGTCACCCATCCCTCCATGCTTTCCTTTGGATCAAGCGGCATGATATCTCCATAAGGTCGATCATATCTTCGATCACTCTACACACTTTAACAGGTCCTTGCTCGTGATAATCCCAACGAGCGCCCCACCTTCCACAACTGGCAGCCTCCTGACGCCATGGTCCATCATCAGCTGCGCGGCTTTTGAGGTCGAGGCCTCGGGCCCGATGGTGATCAGAGGGGCGGGTGTCATCATCTCCGAGACCTTCACCTGGGCCGGGTCGCGCCCCTGGGCGAATACCTGGCGAAAGATCTGGCTTGTGGTCACTATCCCCTCCGCCTCCTTGAGCAACCCCTCCTTGGCAACCAATACGCACCCCCTCTTCCCCTCGACCATGAGCTTAATTGCCTGCATGACGGTGGCTTCTGGCCGCACGGTGGAGATGGGATATGACATCAGCTCCATCACCTTCATTATCGATCCCATGATTAGATGGCATCCAAGGCTAATAACTTTGTCTGCCTGGACCTATCCAGACCACCCTGATATCCCCGTTCATCTCGATCAGGGCAGAGTGGCCCATCCTCATCTCGCCTACGTTGACGATCGTAGTCGGACCCAACTTTGCGACCCCTCGCGCCTCGTGAATATGGCCACAGATGTGAAGGTCGGGCTTGTACTCCTCGATGAACCACTTCAAACTACGCGAGCCCGTCACCGCGCCGTCGTAGGTCATATCGAGCAGGCCTTGCGGCGGCTGATGCGTCAAAAGTACTTTTCGCCTACAGTCGGCGATATCCGAGAAGGCCTCGAGGAGGGCGGGGCCGACATCATCGTCCCGATGGTAGAATCGATTGTGATCGCCCAGGCGGCTGGGATTTCGGGCAACGATTCCCCCCATTCCCACAAATCCGGTATCGCGAATGCGATGCGACCGTCGATGGAGAACGACTAGCCCCTCTTCTTCCCAGAGGGGGATTGCGAAGTCCTTCGGGTCCATATTCCCCGGGACTATCAAGACCGGGGCCCCTAGCTCCGCCAGGGCCCGGGCAACCTGCCTTGCTTCCTTTGGAGTTCCAAGGTTATGGAGATCGCCGCAAAAGGCGATCAGATCCACGTCCAGGCCAGCGATTGGGATGAGTCGCTCCATTCGACCATGTAGATCGGCCATCCCCAATATTCTCATCTCTCATAGACCTCCCACTCTTAGCTCGAATCCTACGACGGGCTGCTCCAGGCCGAACCCCCTGATAACTAGGGGATGGATCTCGCCGAAGCATCCGATCCTCCGGCCGTCGATGAGGAGGTCTGCCCCCCTCCCCGGAAGGAAGGCTGGATCCTCGGAGGAGACGATCTCCGCCACAATTGCAAGCTCCCTCATCACCGTCTCGGCGAGCCCCCTGATCTCAGAGAAGCCGGCGGCGCTGTGGATGGAGGCTGCGGCTAGATTGGTCCCCGTCAGCCCGCCTTCTACGACATCGCCCACGGCAAAGATCCTCTGAGGGAGCGGATGATGCTGGTTGAGGGCGAAGATCTCAAGGAGGCTAGGAAGGATGGTCGTCCTCACCATATCATGCAGCTCGCTTATCGGATGGAGGACCTTGGTCTCGCCGCACCGGGGCCGCCTCATCCAATCGAAATGGACCTTAACGCTAGTCAGCGTGAAGGGCATCGTCTCCAGGTATCCAAGGCCGGTCATCACCTCCCTGATCTCCCCTTTGCGCCGCTCAAGAGGATGGCGGCTTGCTACGGTGACGGTGACCGGAAGCTTTGCCTCGATATTATCATATCCGTATCCCTTGGCAGCATCCTCGAAGATATCCCATGAATGCATAATGTCTGCCCTGTAGGCCGGGATCTGCACTTCCACGCTTCGATCATCCAGGGGCCGAGCGCCAAAGCGCATCTTCTCCAGGCAAAGCGCTAGCTCCTCTGCCGTTAGATCGAAGCCTATGAGCCCGTTTGCCCCTTCGACTTCGATAAGCCGCTTCGTGGGGGCGAGGTCCGGTGTGATGATCTCGCGAGCGTCCCTTCTGATGATCACGCTCTCGATCTCCCCCCCTCTCTCGGCAAGGGCAGAGACGACGATGTTGAGGGCCTTGTAGACCACGGGATCGGTCCCGGTCACGTCTATGAAGAGGTCCTTTGTGTCCTCCCTCACCCGAGTCAGCTCTCCGTTGATGATTGGGGGAAAGGAGAGGACGC
>Ga0268276_1003998_pt1 | contig 10768 bp, 20 predicted proteins | sample saktaG_4_FD_190145 | JGI IMG/M metagenome (GOLD analysis project Ga0268276, IMG submission 190145) | Saline water microbial communities from Sakinaw Lake, British Columbia, Canada - sak_2010_1_5_45m | ecosystem: Environmental > Aquatic > Non-marine Saline and Alkaline > Saline ...
GGCTTTTTCTATCGCTTCTTTCAATTTTTTTGAAACCTTAAGTCCAACTATTTCAACTGCCCCTACCGGATCCCTCCCTTTTCTTGAACCGACAATTTTTATATTTTTTTCAGACTTGCTTATCAAGCCGGCGAAAAGTAAAACTTCTCTGTTAATTATGCCGCTTTTTACCCTAGAGGTCAAAAAATCCAAATTTAAAACAACCGGCTTTTCTTTCAACGGTTTAAATCGAAAACCGCGAAGTTTCGGCATGCGCTGAATTAAATCTCTTTCTGCCGGCCTGATTACATGCCCTGAGCGAGATTTTTGCCCTTTCTGTCCTTTCCCCGAATAAGTGCCTCTCTTGCCTCCCCTGCCGACACGTTTATGGGTTTTTAATTTAGTTTTAGGCTTTACTTGATGAAGTTGCATAATGTTTAATTTTGTGTTTTTTATTTATTATCTTTTGTTTTTAATTTTTTTAATGCTTCCACGGCCGCTAGGGCGTTCGTTAATTTATTTTTCGTTCTACCCATACATTTCGCCGTAGCATCCCTAACTCCAGCTAAAAGTAAAACAACTCGGACTGCTCCTCCAGCTTTAAGCCCATGGCCTTTCTTCGCCGGCTTGATAATAACTTTTGCCGCGCTAAACTTCGCATCTACTTCATGAGGAAGTGTTCTATCTTTTAGGGAAATTGTTATTAATTTTTTTTTGGCATTCAACTTAGCTTTATCAACAGCCTGTGCTACATCTAATCCTTTAGCTACACCAACGCCGACCCTACCCTTTTCATCGCCAATAACAACCGTCGCGCGGAAACGAAATCTTTTTCCACCTGCAACAACACGCGTAACTCTACGCATATCTAAAACTTTTTCTTTAAATTCGCTTTTTGGTTTTATTTGTCTTTTATACATCGTTTTGTTTTTATTAGTATATTAGAATTCCAAGCCCCCTTTCCTAGCGGCATCAGCAACGGCTTGAACCCGGCCATGATAATTATAATTTCCTCTGTCAAAAACAACCTTTTTAACTCCTTTTTCAATAGCTTTTTTAGCAATAAGTTCACCGAGTTTTTCGGCCAATTCTTTTCCGGTGGATTTCGTTTGTTTTTTTAATTCCATAGTTGAAGCGCTTGCCAAAGTTTTTCCGTTTTCGTCATCTATTATTTGAACATAAGTATAACTATTACTCCTGAAGACAGAAAGTCGGGGACGATCTAAAGAACCAGACAATCTTGCCCTTGTTCTTTTTTTTCTTCTTTCTTTTATTTTATTTAAAATTTTACCTTTTTTCATTTCTTTATTTTGTCGTTCCGGCAACTTTCTTACCAGCTTTTCTTCTAATTATTTCATCCTGATACATTATACCCTTTCCTTTGTACGGTTCAGGTTTTTTGAAAGCTCTTATTTTTGCCGCTGCTTGCCCAACAGCCGCCTTATCAAAACCAGAAACTTTAATTATGTTCTTGTCTACTGAAACCTTTACTCCATCGATAGGAGTAAATTTAATCGGGTGAGATAATCCAAGATTTAAAACTAAAGTTTCTCCCTCCATATTAGCCTTGTAGCCAACTCCTTCTATTTTCAATTTTTTTTCAAATCCAGAAGTTAAACCAATTACGGCATTATTTGCCAATGCTCTAATTGTCCCCCAAAGCGCTTTTGTTCCTCTTAAATCGTTTTCCGGAGAAAAAGTTATTTCTCCATCTTTTATTTCAGTTTTTATTGATTTGGGGATTTTAAAGCTTAAGTTTCCATTGTTTCCTTTCAAGTTTAAAAACCCGTCGTCTACTTTTACCTCAACGCCTTCAAGAATCGCTATTGGTTTTTTCCCTATTTTACTCATTTTTATATTAGTATATTAGTAATAAATTCGTTATTCGTTGATTTCTACCATATCTCAAATAATGCTTCTCCGCCGACTTTTTTCTTCTGCGCTTCCCTGCCGGTCAATATACCTTCCGGGGTAGAAACAACCAACAAACCATATCCTGATTTAACCGGTTTTATATCTTTATACCCAAGGTACATTCTCCGTGACGGTTTGCTTATAAATTTAACGTCGGTAACAGCACCTTCTTCCTTATTATATTTCAACTCAATTTCAAAAATCTTTTTTGCGCCCTTGCCTTTTTTTTCAAAACCAGAAATATACCCATTTCTAGAAAGGATTTCCAAGACGCTTTCGTCCGCTTTTGAATAAGCCGATTTCATAATATCTTTCTTAACTGCCTGAGCATTTTTAATTTTTATTAATAAATCTATATACATAATATAATATTTACCAGCTAGATTTTTTTATGCCAGGTATTTCACCACGAGAAGCTAATTCTCTAAAACAAATTCTGCATAATTCAAAATCTCTCATATATCCTCTTTTGCGTCCACATTTAAAACACCGCCTGACGATACGGGTCGAATATTTCGGTTTTTTTTTCGCTCTCGCGATTACTGATTCTTTTGCCATAAAATTATTATTTTTTAAACGGTATTCCAATTAATTTGTATAAATCTATCGCTTCTTCTCTAGTTTTTGCATTACTTACCATACTAATTTCCAAACCAAAGTCAAACCTCGCCACATCAGAATTTATTTCAGGAAAAACAATATGTTCTTTTATACCTATCGTTAAACCACCATTTTTATCCACATTTTCTATTTTTATTCCCCGAAAATCGCGGACGCGCGGTAAAGCAATATTTATTAATCTTTCAAGAAAATCACGCATTTTTTTACGCCTTAAAGTTATTTTTAAGCCAACAATCTGACCTGCTCTTAATTTAAATCCTGCTATTGATTTTATTGTTTTACAAACCACTGGCTTTTGTCCGGTTATCGAAGACAAGCTATCTATTATCTCCGGCAGAATTTTGTCCTCAAAATTTTGCTGTTGGGAAATTTTACCCACGCCAACATTAACGACAACTTTTTCCATCCTTGGATTTTTTAATTTATTTTTATTCGTTTTCTTTTCCATAGTAGTTTTAAATGAAATATAAAAATAATAAATTTCTGTTATTTTTTAGTTTATTCTATGTAGATGCTCCGCATTTTTTGCAGACTCGCGTTTTTTTACCTTTATTCACAACTCCGCCCGTTCTTGTGGCTTTACCGCAAACCGAACAAACAAGCATAACGTTTGAAATATTAATTGGTCTCGGAACCGAAACCGTTTCTCCTTTTTCTCCCTGTCTTTTAGGACGGACATGTTTTTTATAAAGATTCAAGCCGTCTACTAAAATTCTGCCTTTTTTAACAAAAACTTTAAGAATTTTCCCGGTTTTATTTTTATCCTTGCCGGCAATTATTTTTATATTATCGTCTTTTTTTAATTTCATAAAATATTACGAATTCGCATATTAGCATAATTTATACTATTTCTTCCGCCATTGTCGCTATTTTTTCATAACCCTTTTCTTTTATTTCCCGCGGGATAGGTCCGAAAATACGAGTTGCTTTCGGCTCTTTTTTCTCAACAATAACAACAGCGTTTTCATCAAAACGGATATATGAACCGTCCGGTCTTCTTAATGGGTTTCTCTGTCTGACTATCACGGCTCTTACTATATCCTTTTTCTTCAAATTTTTTCTGGGTTCCGCTTTTCTCACGGAAGCAACTATAACGTCTCCTATTGAAGCGTAGCGTCGCCTGGTTCCTCCGAGCACCCTAAAACAACGGACTATTTTCGCCCCGCTATTATCTGCAACTTTTAAAATTGAACGTTCTTGAATCATAAACTTCGTTAATGTAGAATTTAGAATTAATAATTTTCTTAATTTAATTCTTAATTCTGCGTTCTTAATTCTTAATTAATTTTTGATAAAATTTTCCATCTTTTATCTTTTGACATCGGCTTTGTCTCTTCAATTACAACTTTATCGCCAGTCTTATACTCGTTTTTCTCATCGTGGGCTTTAAAATTCTTGGTTACTTTATAATACTTAAGGTAGCGCGGATGCTTTTTTAAGCGCGTGATAGCTACCACTCTTGTTTTTTCCATTTTATCGGAAACTATTGTTCCTTTTAATTTCCTTTTCATAATTTAATTATTTGTTTGTTCGTTTATTATCGTTAATATCCTCGCCACCATTTTTTTAGTCTTTTTTATTTCTTTAATATCTTTCACTTTCCCTTGGCTTAAATCAAACTTAAACTTTCTTAATTTTTCGCGATAATCAATCAACTCTTTATTAAGAGTTTCAACCGGCTTTGTTTTTAATTGTTGAATTTCTTTGTCTTTCATTGTGATTTTGAAACTATTCTTGTTTTAACTGGTAGTTTATAGCCCGCTCTTTTTAACGCCTGTTTTGAAGCCTCTTCCGTTAGCCCATCAAGTTCAAAAATCATTCTACCGACTTTTACGGGAAAAACATAATATTCAACAGTTCCTTTTCCGCCGCCCATCGTAGTTTCAGGAGGCCTTTTAGTAATCGGCTTATCAGGAAAAATTCTTATCCAAATCTTACCGCCTCTTTTAGTGAAATTTGTTATTGTTTTTCTCGCCGCTTCTATTTGGCGTGAATTTATCCAACTATTTCCAAGAGACTGAAGGCCAAAAGAACCGTAAGACAATTTTGTCCCCCTAGTTTCAACCTTTCTCTTCTTTGATCTGCCCTTCTGCCATTTCCTATGTTTTACTTTCTTAGGCATTAACATATCTTATTTATCAAACACATCACCTTTATATATCCAGACCTTTATCCCTATTGTTCCGTATGTTGTATGAGCAGTGGCAACACCAAAATCTATATTTGCCCTCAACGTCTGAAGAGGTAGCTTCCCCTTACCTAAATGTTGTTCTCTGGCGATTTCCGCTCCGTCCAACCTTCCTTTAACCAGTATTTTTGCGCCCTGAACATCTCTATTTTGTATTATTTGATCAAGATGTTTTTTTATTGTCCGGCGATGAGGAATTCTTTTTTCCAAATCCCAGGCGATATTTTGAGCAGTAACATTCGCCGAAACTTCTTGTCTTTTTAATTCTTCTATATTCAAACTCAAAAAAATATCTCCTTTTATTTTTCTGGTTTTTCTAAGTTTATTTAATTTATTTTCCAATAATCTAGTTAAATCTTCCGCTCCCTTACCACCACGACCTATTATTATTCCCGGACGCGAAGCTTTTATTGTTATCCTATAATTGCCCCCCGCTTTTTCTATTAAAATTGAATCTATACCGGCGTTGCCAATTTTTTCATTAATTATTTTTCTAATCAAAATGTCTTCTTCAAGCAAGGCGCCGAATTTATTTTTTTTGGGGAACCAGTTTGCCAACCATCCCATAACAATACCCGTCCTTAATGAATTTGGTCTAATTTTTTGTCCCATAATTTTTAAATAGATTTTCTTCTAAAGAATTTTTTCGCAAAGCCAGGCTTTTTATCAACCTGTTTTTGCGCTTCCGCTCCTTTTGATTTCTCATGATCCTTTTCTTCTTTTTCCTTTTTGTTCTGTTTTGTCATTTCCTCTTTTACTCTCTTAGAAATTTTTTCAGGTTTGGCTATTTTAAAACGCGCTGTTTTTGATTTTTCTAATTCGCCTAAAACCAAAATTATATGGCTGCTTTTCTTTTGAATACTACTCGCTCTGCCCATCGCCCTTGGCATAAATCTTTTCAATGTCGGTCCTTGGTCAACTCTTATTTCCTTAACAAAAAGATTTTCCACATTTAATTTTTGATTATTTTTCGCGTTAGCAACCGCTGAACGAAGTAATTTTAAAACCACCCCGCTGGGTCTTTTGGGGTTAACTAATAATTCGGCTTCGGCTTCATTTACAGAAAGCCCTTTTATCATTTGCGCAACTAATCTTGTTTTTCTGGGCGCTATTCTTAAATAATTTAATTTTGCGATTTGAGTTTTCATAAATTAATTACTTTTTCTGCGACTCTTCAGTTTTCTTTTCTAATTCTTTTTGTATTTTTCCTCCGTGCCTTACAAATTTTCTTGTTGGAGAAAATTCTCCAAGGCGATGGCCTATCATTTCTTCATTGATTTTAACCGTTATAAAATCTTTACCGTTATGAACGCCGAAAGAAAACCCAACCATTTCCGGAGAAATTTCAGAATCGCGAGACCATGTTTTAATCGCTCCGCCATCAGCCGGCTTCAAGCTAGCTATTTTTTTTAACAGCTTTTTATCAATATATGGACCTTTTTTTGATGATCTTGACATTTTTATTTTTTATTTTTTACCTCTACGTTTAATTATCATTTTATTTGACCACTTCTTTTTCTTTCTTGTTTTTCTTCCTCCTGTGATCTTACCCCACAATGTCTTAGGCCGTTTTGTCCCTCTCACACTTCTTCCCTCACCTCCTCCATACGGATGATCAACAGGATTCATAGCTGAACCACGGACCGTCGGTCTGATACCCATTCTCCTTGAGCGTCCGGCTTTCCCTATAACCACTAAATTATGGTCTGTATTTGAAGTCTGACCCAAAGAACCAAAACTTTCCCATGAAACTTTTTTTATTTCTCCAGAAGACAATTTTAAATTAGTATAACCGTTTTCCTGAGCTAAAATTTCGGCATAAGAACCGGCAGATCTTGCAATTTGCCCTCCTTTTCCTTTTACGATTTCAATATTAAAAACAAAATATCCAACAGGAATATTTTTTAATTTCAGTCTATTGCCTTCTTTCAATGGAGCGTTTTCTGCCACTAATAATCCATCGCCCGCTTTCATATTTTTTGAAGCTAAAATATATCCTCTTTCGCCGTCTCTATAAACAATACGAGCAATAAAAGCTGTTCTGTTTGGATCATATTCCAATCCTTCTATTCTAGCTGGAACATTCAGTTTATTTTGCTTTAAATCTATCATTCTGTAAAGCTTTTTTACTCCTCCGCCTTGATGACGCACAGTAATTCTGCCTTGATTATTTCTGCCGGAATTACTTTTTAATTTCTTTAATAATTTTTTAATCGGTTTTGCTCCGCTTAAAACGCTGTAATCAACAGTTGTCATAGCTCTTCTTGATGGAGTTGTAGGTTTGTATTTTTTCATTTCTTTATTATTGTTTCGGCATTATGTCTATACTATTTCCTTCTTTTAGCGTGATTACCGCTTTTTTAAAGCCGGAAGTCCTACCTACGCTTCTTCCTAATCTTTTACTCTTTCCGCCAATATTAGTTATATTCACATCGGCAACTTTAATGGAATAAATTTTTTCTATTATTTTTTTTACTTCCGGTTTATTAGCGCTTTTATCAACAATAAAAACATATTTCCTTAAAGAACCCGCGCTCACGGCCTTTTCTGTAACCCATGGCTGCTTAATCAACAAAACTGAACCTTTTTTATTTTTAATAACTGATTTTGCCATTTTTATTTATAATGATTTTCTATTTCTTTTACTGTTTCTTTTTCCAAAATTATATTTTTCGCTTTTAATAAATCATGAACATTTAAAGATTTAGAACTGATAGCGCTGACATTTTTCATGTTGGCGATTAATTTTTTTATATTGTTTCCCGAGGTGGGTATAATAAGAGTTTTGAATCTTAAATCGGTTATATTTTTTAAAAAAATATTCCAGTCTTTAGTCTTGTTAACAGTTAAATTAAAACCATCAACAACTTTTAATTCACTATCTACCGCTTTTTTTGATAACACTGAAAAAATTGCCAAACGGTTCATTTTGGAATTTATTTTTTTACTGAAATTCTTTTCTTTGTTTGGGCCGAATGTAACACCTCCGCCTTTCCAAATCGGCGAACGAATTGATCCGTGCCTTGCTTTACCCGTACCTTTCTGTTTCCACGGTTTTTTCCCTCCGCCTCTCACTTCTCCCCTTCCTTTAGTATGCGCTAACGGCTCGCGTCTGTTTGCTAACTGCGTAACTAAAGCCTGATGAACCAAATCGGCATTCCATTTAACGCCAAAAATCCTCTCCGGTAAATCAACCGCGTCAACTTTATTATTTTGTTTATCAAAAACCTCTATATTCATAAATTCAATTTAATTTTGAATTTCAAGTAGCGTTCCCTTCATTCCCGGCACCGCGCCTTTCACCATTAAAATATTTTTATCCGCTTCTATAGCGGCGATTTTCAAGTTTTTGACTGTTATTCTTTCTTGTCCCATTCTGCCTGCCATTTTTTTATTAGGCATAACTCTTTGTGGAGCAGTTGAGCCAATAGAACCTGGCGCGCGCAAACGATTTTTCTGACCATGAGTTTTTGGACCGCCGTGAAAACCATGTCTTTTGACAACGCCCTGAAATCCTCTGCCCTTATTTAATCCGCTGACTTTTATCTTTTCGCCTTCTTTGAATTGTTCGACATTTAAAACATCACCCACATTAAAATCATCACTTGTTTTAAACTCTTTAATGTTACGAAAATTGCCCAATTTCCCGAACTGACCCCTTTGGGGTTTTTTAATATTCTTTTCCTTCTTTGTCCCAAAACCAACCTGAACGGCCTGGTAACCATCTTTTTCTTTTGTCCTAATTTGGGTAATCGTAACCGGACCGGCTTCAATAACAGTTACCGGAATAATTTTTTCATCTTTCCAAATCTGGGACATTTTCAATTTTTTTCCTAAAATGAATGCCATACGCTTCGCTTAATCACCGAATTACGAATCCGTTACGAATTTAGGAATCGTTTTCGTTGTCGGTGATATATTTGTTATATTAGTATATTCGTATAAATTGATTATTCGTTGATTTAAAAAACAGCCAGGTTTAGCCGGCTGTTTCAAATAATTTAAATTATTTTGGGCTAAATCCTAAAAGCTGATTATAAACTTTTTACTGAAAAAATCAACATTATATTTAGATTAAATATAGCAAACCGTAAAAATAAGTCAACGCCATACTGGGCATAATGCGGCTACGATGGTGACCTCCAGTTTTTTACTTAGTGAGTGCTCGTTCGTAGCCGCAAAATAATTATGCCGTATTTACTAAAATTTACAAGCCATGTGCATGGTTAATTTTATTATAAATACGAGTGTCCCACGCATAATGAAACAAAACCCCCCGCTTCCGCGGGGGGAACTAGATAAATATTCCTTGAATTTTGCCGCCTCCGACGTAACGTCGGAGTTAGCAACAAGGAAAATTCACACTCACTAGTTATAATTTAAGCCATTTTAATCTCGATGTCAACTCCTGCCGGCAAATTTAAAGATGACAAAGATTCAATAATTTTTGGATTCGGCGCCAATATATCTATCAATCTTTTATGAACTCTAAGTTCAAATTGCTCGCGGGAGTTTTTGTGTACAAAAGTAGAACGATTTACCGTATATTTTCTGAATTCTGTCGGTAAAGGAATCGGTCCGATCACTTCAGCTCCATTTCTTAAAGCAATATCAATAATCTGCTTTAAGGAATTATCTATCAATTTGTGATCGTACGATTTTACCCTCAACCTAATTTTGGCCTGTTCTAATTCTTCCCTTTTTTTAGCCATATCTAAATGTTTCTTTCGGGTATTTTGTTAATTAACTATTATTTCAATATTTTTGTAACTGATCCAGCGCCAACTGTTTTTCCTCCTTCACGGATAGCAAATCTTTGTTTTTCTTCTAAAGCAACCGGAGCTATAAGTTTAACTGTCAAATTTATTGTATCTCCCGGCATAACCATTTCAACTCCTTCCGGCAAAATGGCTTCTCCCGTAACATCGGTTGTTCTAATATAGAATTGCGGTTTATAACCCTTAAAGAACGGCGTGTGTCGGCCCCCCTCCTCTTTACTCAAAACATAAACTTCTGCCGTGAACTCATAATGCGGAGTAACACTTCCCGGTTTGGCAATAACTTGTCCGCGTTCAACATCTTCTTTTTTAAGCCCACGAAGTAAAATCCCAACATTATCTCCCGCTTTTCCTTCGTCAAGAAGCTTATTAAACATCTCAACTCCCGTGACAATTGTTTTCTGCGTTGGTTTAATACCGACAATTTCAATTTCTTCGTTTACATTAATTACTCCCCTTTCAACTTTTCCGGTAACAACAGTTCCTCTTCCTTCAATTGAGAAAATATCTTCTATCGGCATTAAAAAAGGTTTATCCATATCTCTAACCGGCTCGGGGATATACTCATCAAGAGCTTGTATAAGATCCAGGATTGGTTTTGCATCTGCATCATCGGCAGATTTTGTATCAAGAGCTTTAAGAGCTGAACCTCTAATTATCGGAGTCTCATCTCCAGGGAAATTATATTTCTTCAAAAGTTCGCGGATTTCGCTTTCAACCAAGTCGATAAGTTCTGGATCGTTAACTTGATCACATTTGTTCAAAAAAACGACTATCTTTGGCACGCCAACATTATAGGCCAAAAGAATATGTTCTCTTGTTTGGGGCATTGGGCCATCAGTGGCGGCAACAACCAAAACCGCGCCGTCCATCTGCGCCGCACCGGTTATCATATTTTTAATGTAATCGGCGTGACCTGGAGCATCAATGTGGGCATAATGCCTTTTTTCAGACTGATATTCTGAATGATGTAAGGCAATCGTAATCCCACGCGCTTTTTCTTCAGGCGCATTATCAATTTGATCAACTGTTTCTTTTTTTTCAATAAGACCTTTTAATTTAAGGACATGCATAATCGCCGCGGTCAAAGTTGTTTTACCGTGGTCGACGTGTCCTATTGTGCCGACGTTTATGTGCGGCTTGCTCCTATCAAATTTTTCTTTCTCAGCCATTGTTTTTTTGAAACTTAAAACTTGAAATTTGAAACATTGTTAAAGCCAGTTTGTTTCATATTTCAGGATTCACGTTTCACTATTTATTTTTATATTTTTACGCGACGCTTTTAATT